>Ga0116144_10001115_pt1 | contig 33378 bp, 28 predicted proteins | sample AD_UKC035_MetaG_FD_89746 | JGI IMG/M metagenome (GOLD analysis project Ga0116144, IMG submission 89746) | Active sludge microbial communities of municipal wastewater-treating anaerobic digesters from USA - AD_UKC035_MetaG | ecosystem: Engineered > Bioreactor > Anaerobic > Digestate | place: USA...
AATTTCCTCTCTGCAGGCTGCCGGAAAGGCCCGCCTCAGTGCCGAAATCCAGTTTTCACAGCAGATCGGGCTGTTCGATGCCACGCAGTTGAACCAGAAAATGCTTGAAAGCTACATTTCTGAGCATGCTTTCAATCGTGGTCTCAACGGTGTTCTAGTTGAAAGCGGTCTGGTAACCAATTTTGATCTGAAAGAGCTTCAGAAGCTCGGCATCATAAAGATCGGCCCTGCAAAAAAAGGCATCAGCCGCCGCGAAGGCTGCGAGGCTCTGTTGCGCTCAGTCATGCATGGCTGGCAGAGTGAACTGATTCCCAGGCCTTCTTTCGAAGTTTCTCTCGGGTTCAGAGACTGGCAACCGGAAGAAAAATACCGTGAAAGCCTCACATTTGCTATTACTTCCGGGCTGATTCAGGGGTCAAGTGCTGGCCAGTTCAGGCCTGACGACAATCTTAAAGTTAAAGAAGCGCTCATACTTCTCAAGCGCTTTTTCGATCTGGCGACGACAAGCCGAACCCCGACGCGCATCGCTCTTTTCGAAGATGTCATGCAGGATCATTACATGACTGCGCCGCTGCTCAATCTGAGAAAAGCCGGAGCTTTTGACCTGACCAATCTTGGCAAACGTCTTAATGGGACCGGTTCACTCAGCGTAAAAGATCTCAGTCTGATCATTCAGGGCATTCTCGGGCGTCTCGACAAACCAGCCTATACTGCTCGAATCAAACATATCGAAAGCAAAGCCAGAAACATCGAGGTGACCCGTAACATGCTTGCCTGCATGGGCGCTGTTCTTACTGAAGCATTGCCCCATAGCGAAGCCAACAATCATATTCTTTACTCAGATGTTAAAGAAGGCAGTGCCGTAGACAAGTCATTGAAGATTCTGGCCCGGGGTGGCATCAGAATGGGTTACAACAACAACCTTTTCAAGGGTAACGAAAGGGTAACCAGGTTTGAAGCGCTTGGCCTCATCAACCGTGTAATCACAGAACTCGAACCAGAGCCGATCAGAATTACAGAGAGCAGAACCGCTACCCGCGATGATCTTGAAGCATTCAAAAAAATTCTTCAGGAACGCCGCGAGAGAATTCACAAGATCCTTAACCGCGAGCCCTGATTTTTCGGGTCAGCAACAGCAAACCCACAAGAAACCCCGCCACTAGAGGCCGATTAAAAGGCCGCGACGGCGGGGTTTCAGGCATCTGGTCATGACAAAGTTCGCATTCTCCATGATCTTCGCTGTTTTCGTGGTGGCGAGCAGGCTCAGATTGTTGAGACGCGCCGCTGTGAAGGCTTTCTGTCATAATCGAGGGAAACTTCTCATCAGGCAATCGCCCACTATCGCGAAAAATTCTCAAAATTTCCGCCAGTCTGTCTTTTGCCCCGTCGAGACTCTGCCCCGATTTATGCCAGGCCTGCATGGCTTTCTGCGGGTCATCCAGTTCGAGATAAATTCTGGCCAGCAGGGTTTGATAAGCCGCGGCATTGAATGCCGGGTCTGAAGAAAGCTTGATCGACTCTTGTGAATAGAGACCTGTGGCCTTTTCGAGATATCTCGATGCAGAAATCATTGCGGGCCGGCCGCCACCCGAAAAAATTACCAGCCAGGCCGCAGCGGCATAAAGCTCATGCACCGCCGGGTGGTCGGGGTTGTTGATGATTCCCTGCTGTAAAACCTGCAGGCTTTCGCGCCCGCCTGTCTGCAGACCGGCAAGACAGCGCGACAGAAGCTGATATGGCGCCAGTTCTTCGGGCATAATGGCAATAACCGCATATAACAATGGTACAATATCTGAATTGCCGTTCAGAGACCCGGCGACAAACTGCTGGCGACTGCCGGGAAAAGGCCCGCGATGCATCAGTTCGTCGGCCCTGGCCCAGAAACGAGCAGCAACAAACGAACGCAGACGTTCCGGTACAAAACTGGCAATCAACCCGGGCATGTCTGTTTTTGTCAGAGTTTGTTCACAGATGTTTTTATAAGACCAGTTAAAGCTGAAAGACAGGCATAAAAGCAGTGCTACAACAAACGGCAGGCGACAGCGGCAACTATCAGAAAAATACATGATTTAAAGATCCCGGCGCTGCAGAAGCCCGCCGGTCAGCAGCAGATAAAAAACTGTCTGAAGAACAGCATAAGTCGAGACCATAAGCAGTGGCTCAATCTGCAGCCCGGCAAACCAGCCACCGCGAAAAACGGTCAGGTCAGGCAGCAAAACGGCAAGCACTTCAAATGCGGCTGCAACAGTCGACGAATCGGCAAGCAGGCTGCGAATGCCATCGAGGTTGTGCCCGATGACAAAGACAAGCAGTAAAGCACCACAGGCGAGCAGGCGTGACGAAAAAACCGCCAGAAGCTGAAAAACGGCGGCCAGCATGGCAAATTCATAAAAGACCATCAGAGCGGTCATGAACAGCTGAAAAAACAGGCGGCCTTCACTCGCAAGCATTATAAATGAAAACAGTATGGCGGCGATCAGCAGAGCAAAGGCAAGAACCAGGGCAAATCCGGCAAAACGGCCGGCGGCAAACAGTGTTCGATCGACCGGCCGACTGAGAAAAAACCACGGGGTACGCTGGGTGGCAGCCCAGAAAAAATGTTCAAAGCCCGATACAATCACAAGAATGCCGGCCATCAAGCTCATGACACTGCCGCTCAGGTCGGCAATAAAACCGGTCTGAAAGCCTGGGTTGGCGTTTTCAAAAGCCCAGGCTGCGTAAAACAGCGGCAGAAAAACCAAAATAAGTCCGGGCAGAAGGTTGCCGCGCCAGGCCTTAACAACAACCAGGCGACAGATAGTAAAAAACTGCAGCATCATGCCGGCACCGCCTGCGAGTCGCCAACCAGGCTGGCGAAGCGCTTTTCGAGTTCGACTGTCGAATCGGAGCTGCAGAATTCAAAAGGGGTTCCTTCAAAAACCAGTTTGCCGGCGTGAAGAATACCAATACGATGGCAGAGCCCGGGAAGATCGGAAAGAATATGGGTTGTGAAGAAAACCGTCGCACCCTCTTCGTTAAGTTGCCTGATCACGCGTTTGACCAGCTGGCGACCTAATGGGTCGAGACCACTGGCCGGTTCGTCGAGAATCACCAGCTGCGGGCGATGCACAATGGCGGCAGCGAGAGAAACACGCTGCCGCGTGCCCTTCGACAACTGCTCGACCAGGCGGTCTTTTTCCGGTTCGAGGGCCAGCATCTGTATGGCCCTGTCGATAAGGCCATCAGAGGGTTTAACAGCCGAAAGGCGGCAGGCTGACTGAAGTATTTCTGTCACCTTCAGGTATTCGGGCAGATCAGGCTCTTCGGGGGCGAAGCCGACACTGACCGATTCACCAGTCGGTCCCGGCTGGCCCGGTCTGGTTATGACACCAGAATCGGGCCGGCACAGACCGAGAAGAATTTTCATTGCGGTGGTTTTGCCGGCTCCATTCAGACCTGCCATGGCAAAGATTTCGCCGGCCCGAATCTGAAGAGTCAGGCCGCGAAGTGCTTCGACGCGGCGGCGCGAGCCAGGCTCAAAATATGACCTGGTTATCGCGTCGAATGAAATAACATTCATCAGAAGAGCCGCAAAAACATCAGGAAACTTTGGCGAGGGCGCTCAAAGCTTCATCATAGTTCGGTTCTGAGGTTACTTCGCCAACGATCTGACGATAAGCGATTTTACCTTTTGAATCGACGATAAACACGGTTCTTGCAAGCAGGCGCAATTCTTTGATGTGGATACCAAGGGCATCGGCAAGAGCCATGGCCGCGTGATCAGAAAGGGTCATGACGTTTTTGGCGCCGGCAGCACCGCACCAGCGGGCCTGCGCAAAAGGCAGATCGGCAGAAACGGCATAAACTTTGGCTTTGAGGCCTGCGGCTTTTTCGTTGAACTTGCGCACCTGCATATCGCAGACAGGGGTATCGAGCGACGGAACGGTAGTAATAACTTTGACACCTTTATCAGAGGCAAGATCAAAAGGCTTGAGCTCATTGGTCAGCAGGGTGATTCCCTGGGGGAAAGCATCGCCAACCTTGATTTCATTGCCGATAAGAGTCAGTGGATTGCCCATAAAAGTGACTTTACCAGTCTGTTTGGTCATTTTCTGTCTCCTCATTTCTATTTTAAGTATGTAAAAGAACACCAACAAACATTAGCAGACAAACCCGAACAACACAACCTCGCCCGAGATAAATGGCGGTGAACTATTATACTTGACAGGGTGAGGGGGTCTGCCTATTATCCTGAAGGTATGAGCGATTTTACAATAGAATTTGCAACTTCCGGAAAAGTTACGATTGTCAGAACTCAGGGCTACCTTGACGACGCGGGAGGAAAAGTCTTCAGGGATAAATGTTCCGAGTTGATTGACAAGGGCAACGTCAATTTTGTTATCAACCTTGAAAAAACGCCGGTTATCAACAGTACCGGTCTGTCGACCCTTCTCGACATCATGGTTCAGATAATTGACTACAACGGCGGCCAGGTGGCGATCACCGGTCTGTCGAAGCTGACACAGACAGCCCTGCAGATGACGGGCGTTCTGACACTCTGCGACGCTTTTCCAACCGAAACTGAAGCGGTCGCCGCAATCTCGGAAGCCTGATCAAAACAAAAGCCCAGGGAAGTTTTATGAAAAAGGCAATGCTGGTTCCGCTGTTCTTTCTGGCATTGAATGCCGTCCATGCGGCAGACATCAACTGGGATGAACTTGAAAAGAAGGCACAGCAATATACTGGAGAGCTTGAAAAGAAAGATGGCAGCTCCAGCTCTTCGAACTCAGGCAAAGGCAAGAGCATCGACCTGGTTCTGCCCGGTCAGCCACAGGGCAGAACAATTGACAATACCGCCCCAGACCTGACCGAAGCAGACAAACGACATATCACCGTTCATCTCAAGCTTGCCAACCGCCATTTTTCAAGAAAAAATTACCCCAAGGCGATTGAGGAGACTGATCTGGTTTTCGAACGCGAACCAGACAACGCCGGCGCACGTTTTATGCGGGCGGTAATCGCCGGCAGACTGCGTGACCACCAGACGGCCTGGTTCAACATTCTTATCGCCAGGGCAAAAGACCAGGCAAACCCCAAGATAGACACTTTTATCAGCAAGCTGAAAACCGTGGCGCCAGAGCCAACCGAACCGGTCTGGGTACAGGGCATCTATCGCTCAATCCCGATCTCAGGCTGTGAAAAGGCTGCTGATGTCATCGAACGCCTGCTGCTCGACCCGGTCAGTCACAATATCACCAGCCTTCAGACTGGCGATTTTTCAGAAGAGGCCGACAAAACAGTCATGCCTTTGCAGCTTGAATGTTCAAGCCCTCCCGATAAAGACGCCATTATCGGTCTGCTGAAAAAAGCTGCCGGCGGAGATGTAACCGTCAAATCGGGCGATGGCAACAAACTTGATTTGACTGTAACAGTTAAGGGATTTGGCATCGAGAACAAAAACGCCAGACCAATTTCTGATCTGCAGGAATTCATCAAGGATCTCACCGAAGAAATCGATGTCGCGATCAGCGACACGGTCGAACGTGAGGCCGAGAACAAGATTCTCGATATCACCTACGAAATTTCGACCCGCGATTTCAAAACGCTGAACGACTTTCTGCGCAAAGTTTCGCCATACGCGACCAGATTCAGAGTGCAAAGCCTGCGCCTCGCCTATATCACGGGTTCGCAAAGTATAATCTGGAAATGCAAGGTTCAGATACTTTATAAAGTTTCCTGATTTTTTTCGTTCAGAAACCGCAAACTTTTTCCGATTCTCAGCGCATGCGAATCAGAGGATTAAAGTTTTGCTGAAGATAATCTACGGTTCAGGCGCTACCCGCCTGCTGATGGCGGTATTTTTCTGCATTTTCGCACTGGCTTCAACGGGCCGGATCGCCAGGGCATTCAGCGACAAAGAACTGGCGGTCACCAACATATGTATTCCGGCGGCATTGGCTGGTTTGCGAGCGCATTTCAACGGCACCGACATTAAAAAAGCCATGATTCAGGCCGCATTTGGCGGCCTGCTGATGCAGGAAGGCCTGAAAATCGCGCCAAAGCTCGAAGAAAAGCCGGCCTGGCAGGCCTGGAAAGCAAAAATTCTCGTTAATCTCGGGGCGTCGCTTGCGGAATCGGCTGGCGATGACTTCGTTTACCGCATGGATATCGGGCCGGTATGGCTGGTTGTCAAAGATCGAACCATCAGACTCAAGCCGGCTCTGAACGCGGTAATTGCTCCGGTAGTGCATCTGATAGAAGGATCTAAACCAGACTGGGGGCGAAGCCTGAAATATGGCACTTTCGCTTTCGAGCGCAACAGCAGCCGCGATGGCACATTAAGCGGCACCGGCGCTCTGGCTTACAGCAACGCCAACACTTTTACCACCAACAAGTCAGGGGCCCATTCGGGGCATGAGCTGGTTCACACCTTTCAGTACCGACGCGACGCCATGTCGCCACTGCGCCTTGGCAACCTGATTTCAGGCCTCGACGAACGACTTGGCGACAACTGGGTCGACGATACCGGCTGGAGTATCAGCTGGGGTCTGCAATGTGGCTGGGCTGACTTTTATGACAAGAGCAAAGATTTTGACATCCCGCTCGAAAAAGAAGCATACTACCTTGAGAAAAAGTACCGCCGGTATTTTTAAGCCGCCAGCCTGACAAGGTAGTTAACTGATGCCCGAAGCACTGAGACTGACGTTGACCCTGTGCCGCCTGAAAATCAGGCTGCTGGTAAACAGCCTGAAAGGCTGGGCTTCACTCGGCAAAGGTATCGGTGTCAGTCTAAGTGTCGTTCTGACAGCTGTTCTCATCACCACCGGGGCGGCAGATCTTGTTAATTCGCTGCGCATGGTCCCTTATGCCGACATCATGCTCGACTGGCTGCTGGGCGGCATCATCATCTATGTGATTTTTGTAGTCTTCACCGGCGATCTGTTAACCGGGCACAGTCTGAACACCGGCCAGATGAGCTCAGACTTCGGTTATCTGCGCACTCTGCCGCTGCCACCTTCCAGTCTGGTTATCGTTAAACTTTTTGAAAGGCTGATCACCGACTATCTCGGGCTGATCATTCTTTACAGCGCTTTTCTCGGCATCGCCTGCCGCAATGCCTGCAATCTCGAAAGCCTGCTGCTCGCAACCGCTCTTTATCTGCAGATAAGTCTGTTGGTCGGCCTGCTGATCAATCTGACGAGCATTTGTCTGACACGCTTTTTCAGGCCAACGGCGGTCAACAATTTTTTCTCTCTGCTCGGTTATTTCAGCGCCTTCATAACCGTGGCGCCTTATGTGATCCTGAATAATTTCCCGATGCAGATTCTGGAATTCATTGTCGCGAATCTCGACATTCTCAACGAGACGGTTTTCCGCTTCATGGTGCCGGTTCAATGGCTGGCAATGTCACTTCTCAGCGGCAGCTTCTGCGATGAATTCTTTTTCTTTTCAGGTTTCTGGGCAATTATGATGTTTACCGGCACACTGCTGTTCAAACTCGCCATCGACCTGAACTGGTACAGTTATTCACACAGCAGCAGCCGCAAAGGCGGCCGCAACGGGCGCAAATGGTTCAGCGGCCTTATTCACAAAGAAGTACTGCTGCTGAAAAGCGATTTCAACCTGCTGGTCAACGCGATGATGATGCCGATCACTCTGATCGTCATCGAAATTTTGCTTTTGAAAGAGGTTTTCAAGCTTTCATCACCAAACTCGATGCTGAACATCATTGCCGGGGCGGTTATTTATTTTTGCGGTTTCGGCCCGGTGAACAGTATCGGCTATGAAGGCAAAGCAATTTCCCTGCTTGAAACCTTGCCGATCAGGCCATCTTCGCTGCTTTTCAAAAAAGCTGCATTCTGGATATGCATCGCCGAGATAATCTTTGTTCCGGCCACGATTTTGAGTATGCAGCAGATGAATTTTGCGCCGGCTTTCATCGCTCAGTCAACTCTGGTTGCCGCGATATTCACCGCCACCTGCGTTCTGGTATCGGTCTGCGTTTCTGCCGTATTCCCATGTTTTGACAGCAAGGTTCTGCAACAACGCTCAACACTCACCGGCAAACTCGCCGCTCTCGGCCTGATGCTGCTGATGGTGCCGGTAAAAGATCTCAGCCTGCCTTCAATATTCAGCCTGATCGTATTTTCCTGCCTGCTGTATCTGATGTTCATCAAAGCCAGGGCCGCGCTGTTCTTCAGGCTCGACCCGCAGGCACAAAACTCTGAATATCAGAAACAGATCGATGTGATGCTTCTGGCACTGGCGTTCGCCGCCGGCGAAATCTCACTGACTCACATGTTTCATGCGATAGCGCCCGGCATCGACACCGGTATGTGGAACTGGTTCATTCCGGCAGTAATCATTCTGCCGATCAGCGCTCTGCTGCTGCTCTCACACCGTTCAGTCACACAGCCGGGCCATATACAGTCTATTCACAGAGACTTCAACAAGCCGCTGGTTTCATGGGGTATTACCGTTCTTCTGCTGGCCGCAACAGTTGTTCTAACAATCAGTCTGCATATAAGATTGCCCGAAACGGCGGCACTGTTTCGCAGCGACCTGTTTCAGCTTGCCGAGCTGGCGCAAACCGTATCACTGCCGACAGCAATATGGTGCGGGCTGTTGATCGTGGGCAGCGCGATATTGAGCGGTCTGTTCGTCTGCCATCTCGGCCGGCGTTTTCCCTGCCATGGGCGCGGCAGCCTGCTGAATGCCATTGCCGGCATTGCGCTGCTGACATTACTGTTTCCGGCGCGGCTGATGCCGGCCGGGTTCATCATAGCAACCGCGGTTGCCGCAGCCAACCGGCTTACCGGCCGAACTCGCCACGCAATCGCGATTGGAGCGCTGGCGTCGGCAGCTCAGAGCATATACTTTATCTTTTTTTAAAAAATCTTCTTGCCAAACCTACAACTTTTTATACTTTGTCACGCCATAACCTTATGGAGGTTTTTATGCTTACCAGAAGACCATTTCTGATTTTCGGCCTCATCATAGCGATTATGGCGGTAGTAGCCACACAGGTTAAAGCCAGCCTTAATGAATGGGAGTCGGCGCCTGACGTCGAATCGATGAACCCCGACATGGCCTACGCCCACAGCGGCAACTACATGCAGAGCGCCGGACAGTATGACCGCAACGGCGACGGGCGCGTCGACCTGATTGTGGCCGACCGCAACGGCGACGGCCGCGCTGACTACTGGGCCACCGACCGCAACTTTGACGGCCGCTTCAATGATTACCAGTATGACCGCAACTTCGACGGCCGCATCGACCAGTGGGAATACGACCTCGACATCGACGGCATCTCTGACAAGATCTATGTCGACGCCGACAACGACGGCCGGGCCGAACTTTACGCGATGCTCAACCCGATTACCCGAACCTACACCTGGTATGGTAATATGACGAACGTGGCCGCCTCGGGGCAGATGTCGTTCCCACCCATGAGCGCCAAAAAAATGAAGAAATATCGTGGTGGTCGTGCTGGCGATTCCATGTAAGAAGGTCTGATGAACAAAAAATCTCTGCTCTTTCTCTGCCTTTCGGCAGGCATTCTCACCGGAGTGCCTGCTTTTACCTTTGCTTCCGAAGCCCCGGCTTCAGGAAACCCGCCGGCGTCAGCCACTGCTCTGCCGGCAGTTGCCGAGCCAGCATCTGTCTCTGAAACAGACCTGGGACCTGCTGCTGAAAAAGCTTCTTTTGTAGCTTCAGATGCCGCCACTATGACTGCGATCTCTGAAATTGAAAATAGCGAAGCTGCAGACCTGAACTCTATTTCTGAAGTAGAAGCTGACCCTGAATTGACAAACGCCGACTCTGAAACAGACCCGGATGCGGAATTGACTTCTGAGGCAGATGCAAACCCAGAAGAAACTGCCAAAGCAGTCTCTGAAATTTACGACCCGTTCGCGGCCGACCCGTTTACCGGCAGCCCGCTGCTGCGCATGAAAAGACGCCTCGAAACCCTGGCCGGCACCAACGGCAGAATGCAGAAAAGTGTCGACCTGGCCCTGGCAGTCGCGGCTTCGGCCAGCGAAGACCGGTATTTTCGCCGCAACTGCGAATACCTGACCAGACTGGTAAGGCGGGCGCCTTTCCCGGCAATGGCCAGCACTCTTGTTTTTCCTGAATTTCTCGGCATTGCCAATGAGCTGATGCTTGAATCAACAAAAGCGATAATCAATATTTCGATCGAAGACCTGCAGCACGACAGGCAGAAGCGTCTGAAAATGTTGAGCGATCTCGCAGAACTGCACCAGCTGACCGCTCAGATTGCGAAAATTCAGAGAGAAGCACTGACGAAAATCAAAGATATCGCAGCATCTCTCACCGATCAGGCCGGCCGCCGGGCCATAGGAGCCCCTCCGGCCGACCTGCTGAAAAAAGCCATATCTGAAGTATCTCAGCTTCTCGACCAGTCGGCCGGCCGCTGGGAAGCCCTTCTGAACCAGCACGACCATCATCGCGCCCATTTCAGTGGCATACTCGATTACCTCGTCAACTCGAACGATTCGCTGCCGGCAGTCAGACATGCTGCCCAGCTTAATAAGATGCTGCGCAGTCTGCTCGATTTCAAAATCAGCCTCGAAGACTTTTATGGCCATGTGTCAGGCTCCCCTGCCCGGCTTGGTGACCGGCAGCAGGCCCTGGCAGAAAAACTCGAAAGCCTCGCCGGCCGCTCGAACCAGTTCAGATCCAGGGTCGCGGTCTTCGATGGCCGTTTTCCGGCCAGAGATAATGACCCGGCCGCCGAACCTGCCTTCTCATGTGCCGACGAACTCACTGAGATTTTCTCACTTCTGGAAAAAATGCAGGCCGCAAAAATTGTGACAGGGCTCGCTCAGGCTGACACCGCCCAGCAGACCGAAATATCTGAAGCTGCAATTGCTTCCGGTTCCGATACCGTGGCTTTAACTGATTCTTCAGAGTCAGAAGTTTCAAAAAAAACCACTGCTCACCAGAAGTCACCGGAACCAGCTGCAACAAAACAGGCAAATGGGTCTGAAACGGACAAAACAGCGGCAAAACCGAAGTTGCCAGACAAGTCTGAAGCAGCGGCAGCATTTTCAGAAAAGGAACCGACAGATGAGTCTTATCAGGCCTCTGAAAAAGAAAAGTCTGCCACCTCGGAACTTTCAGAAAACCTGACAGAAGAACTCGAAGTTAATGAGCCAGAAATCAGAAAGACTCTTCTTGAAGAACTCGTCGCATGGGTAAACGGCAGCCCCTGGCCCATACCTGAGGAGAAAAATGCAGACGAAGATCAAGAAAAAAATAATAAAGACAAAGATGTAAACAACGGCAACGGCAAAGATATCGAAACGACCGACAAGAATCATTTAACTGCAGATTCTGATTCTGCAGAATAGGCAGCCATCAGGGCAACCGCACTTAAATGCCCGCGTCCATCATCAGAACAAGATTCCTGCAGGCGGTTATGGCGAAACAGCAACTCAGATTCGTCAGCAAAGCTGGCTTAACTTAAAAGCAAACGAAAATTAAAGATATTTAGTCATCATTGCATTCTTTTTTATAAATTTTACTTTTATACCTTAATCATCCCCCAAATTTGCCTGATTTTCGCATAATCTTTCGTCAGCAAACTGCCGATGATTATTAAAGAAAGGGTGAAATATGCTCTTTCAACTGCAAGGAGGCAGCATATGAGTCTTAAATTAGGCAGCGACCACGGAAGGTCAATACTTGAACAGCTTCAGAACAGATTTCGTGACCGCGTTGACGAAGAAAAAAACGAAAAACCCTTCTCACCGGCGCCATTGGGCCTGAAAGACGTTTTTGAACGTTCAAGAACCCACGAACGCAAAGATTCCGGGAAAACCGGTTTACAGGAAAGCCCCGAAGCCGGCTCAATTCAGGCCGGCGGTCTCAACATTTCTTTTCAGTTCGATCTTTTCTATGAACTTTCATCAAAAGTTGAAGCAAAGATGGGCAGACAGGGAGCTAACCGCTTTGCCGAACTGAGCGGCAAGGTCTCAGAAACTTTCATGGGTAACTTCAGCCTGTCGATCGACCCGGTTGGCTCTTTCATGAATGGTACCGAGAAGTCGCTCGAAATTTCGCCCGAAACCACCGGTGAATTTTTTGATGCGGTTGAAGGTCTTGCCGACCTCAGCCCCGAAGCCCTCGAAAATTTTCTCAAGGAATCCGATGAATTCTTCGCTGAACTCGAAGCTACCTACGGCGAAGCCGATGGTGCCTTTGACCAGATCAAGGGCGTAATGCAGGAACAGGCAAAAGCCTTTTTCGCTGATGTAGAACAGGCCAGAACCGACGCTCTCGGCGGTGCCGCAGCCACTGAAGCTCTACCGACGGAAGGCGAAACCGCACTTCCGGCCGCCACTACCGACGTTTCAACCCTGTTGCCGGCCACAGACAAAGAAGACGGCAACGCCTCGCTTATCGAAATGTTTTTCAAGCCCGAAGTCAAAGTCAGCCAGTCAGACTACCAGGATTTCCTCAAAGATTTTGTTGAATATGCAGAGAAGTTCAAACAGCAGATGTTCCAGAAGCTTTTCAACAGCCGCAGCTCTTATGATAAGACCAGCAAAAGTGAAGAAACTGAAGCTGCCGGCAAGACTAATATCGTCGATACCGCAGTCTGAACTGCTGAAGCACCCACAGCAACTTCACAGTATAATCAAAGTTTCCGCCCCCGCAGATGCGCGGGGGCGGTTTTGTTTTACAGATCTTTCCAGTATTTGACGGCATTTTCGCCGCCGGCGTAGTACCAGAAAATGGTTTTTGTCTCTTTGTACCCGTTCTTTTCAAACATGCGCCGCGACGGCGTATTGCTTTCGCGCACCTCAGCACAACTTCTTTTCATTCCGTTCTCTCTGAACCAGTCTTCAATGACTTTTACGAGAAACGAACCAGTGCCCTTCTGTTTGCGGTCGGGCAGCACACCGATTTTGTAGACGCGGCCCGATGGCACTTTGAAATGCCGCAGCAACCCGGTGACTGTCGCGAATATTTTCCCCTCTTCGTCTCTGATGATGAGGGTAATGCTGGTCGGTGAAGTTATCAGATGCCTTAGGTTGCGCTTCGGAAACTGGTCGACCGCATGCTCGAAGCAGATTTTTTCGAAAGCGAAGAGATCGTCAACGTCGTCGGGGGTCGCTCGGACCACCGGAAAACCAAAAAATTCGATTTTTTTCATATCCCTGCCCGGTTCCTGTTGTGGTGACGGAGTCTCAGACAACTATACCAGAGGGCAAAAAAAAGTGTACATTTTTTTCTTTGCCCTCTTGCGCACTTTTCAAGACGCCATTAGAATGTTAAGTATCCGGAGCGAGCATTCCCGGATAAGTATATAAGTTCAGGGAGACCGAGAATGAAGCGAGTATCAAGTATCATCGTCGTTGTAACCCTGTTGTTGTGCGCTGCATACACACCTGCAAACGCTGCCGCAGCCAAAGACTGGACCGTAGCAGTGTTCCTTAACGCCGACAACAATCTGGATCCGTTTGGTGTAGAAGACCAGCAGGAAATGGCCAAAGTTGGCTCAAGTGATTTCCTGAATATCGTCAGCCTTATCGACCGTGAACACGGCCCGGCTCAGATCAACTACATCGAAAAGAACAACATCAAAAAAGTAAAAGACATGGGCGAAATGGACATGGGCGATTACCGCCAGTTTGTCGCTTTTGCCAAATTCGTTAAAGAAAATTACCCGGCCAAGCATTACTGCTTCACCATCTGGAATCACGGCTCAGGCTGGAAAAACAAAGGCACCAGCGCTATCTACCGTGGTATTTCTTATGATGATTCTTCAAACAATCACATCACCAACGCTCAGCTTGGTACTGCAGTTGCCGAAGTCAGCAAGATTCTCGGTCAGAAAATCGACATCCTGAACTTTGACGCCTGTCTGATGCAGATGGTTGAAGTCGCTCATGCCGTTAAAGACAATGTTGTATACATGGTCGCTTCTGAAGAACTTGAACCGGGCAAAGGCGCCCCCTATGACGATATTCTTCGTGGTGTCAAAGCCGGTATGAACGCTCAGGCTTATGCCCTCAACTGGGTTAACGCTTTTGCCAAATCATACAATGGTGGCAGCCAGGGTTTCGACGAATCAACCCAGTCAGCCCTCGACCTCTCCAAGTTCGGCCCGGTCGTTGACTCGGTAAATGGTCTCGCCAAAGCTCTGATGACCGGCAAAAACACCATGATCGTTAAATCAGCCCTCGCCAGAGTTCAGAAGTTCGGTGACCCGGGCAATATCGACCTGGTTCATTTTGCCGAACTGCTTCAGGCTCAGACCGGCATTGACGCTGCTGTAAAAACTGCCTGCGATAAAGTTATCGCCGCTGTTAAAGCCGCCATCATCATCAACAAAGTTACCGGTTCTACCACCAAGAACTCGAAGGGTCTGGCTATCTACCTGCCGGCCAACCTGGTTCTCGAATCGAAATACAATGGCCTGTGTTTCGCCAAAGCCACCATGTGGGATGAAATGATCGCCGCTCTGGCCAAAAAAGAAGCCGCTGAACGCGTAGTTGCCGGTGTAACCGCTGGTAATCTCGACGAAATGAGAAATCTGGTCGCCGAAGCCGCCCAGAATCCTGAAGCCAGCCGCATCGCCCTGCAGGAACTCAACTTCGCCGTTTACTCAGAAAAACTTCTGCCGAAAGCAATCGAAGGCGAATTCGAAAGCCTGTTCGAAGCTCTCAAAGATTCAGTTTCCGGCAAGTAAGAACACTTTAAAAAAGCCCCCGGTCGCTCAAGGTGCTCGGGGGCTTTTTCATTTTAGACAAATAAGTTAAGAAACATTTTCGAGTTTCCTTGACAGGGTACATTTGTGGTTCTATAATCAAAAGATCAGTGTATTTTGTATAAGTATCGAATAAGTATTGTTCTTGAACGTTCTGCTTCCCGTATAAGAGTATAAGGAGTAATAAGTATGAAGCGTGTATTCAGTATTCTTGCAGTTATTCTTCTGGCATGCGTCTTTTGTGCTCCGGCCAGCGCCGCCCAGAAAGAATGGACTTTCATGGTTTTCCTCAATGCCGACAACAACCTCGATTCTTTTGGTGTTGGCGACCTGCAGGAAATGGTTTCAGCCGGTGGTTCTAACGATAATCTCAATGTAATCTGCCTGCTTGACCGCGAACACGCTCCTGCCACTCTCTACTACGTCGAAAAAGATGGCGCCAAAGTAATCGGCGAACCCGGTGAAATCGACATGGGCGACTATCATGAATATGTAAAATTCGTTGTGGAAACAGCCAGAGCCTACCCCGCCAAGCACTACTGCTCAGTAGTCTGGAACCATGGCTCAGGTTGGAAAGATGCCAAAGGCGAAATCATCAAAGGCATTTCTTATGACGACCAGTCTGGCAACCACATTACCACCAACCAGCTGACTGTCGCCCTTAAAGAAATCGAAGCCGCCCTCGGCAAGAAACTCGACATTTTCTGCTTTGACGCCTGTCTGATGCAGATGGTTGAAGTCGCCTATGCCATGAAAGATGGTTGCGATTATCTCGTCGCTTCTGAAGAAACCGAGCCGGGCCAGGGCTATCCCTACCTCGAAATCCTTTCCGGTTTCAAAAAAGGCATGAATCCTGAAGCTTTTGCCAAACACATCGTTACCGAATATTCCAACTCATACAATGGTGGCAGCGCCGGTATGTCTTCAACCACACAGTCTGCCCTCAAATGCAGCGAAATCGACAATCTGCGCGATGCTATCAACGGCTACTGCAAAGCAGCTCTTGCCGGCAACCACGGTGCCGAATTCAAGGGCGCCCTCAATGCTGCCCAGAAGTTCTATTACCGCACCAACATCGACCTTGGCCACTTTGTATCTCTCACCAAAAACGCCATCAAGGATGAAGCTTTCCAGACCGCTGCCAGCAAACTCATGGCCGCTATCGACAAAGCCGTCGTTCTGAACGGCCTCAGCGGCTACAATACCAAGAACGCCACCGGTCTGGCCGTATATTTCCCGGCCTCTTCATACAGCTTCTCACCTGAATACAAAGACCTGGCCTTCGCCAAAGACACCATGTGGGAAGCCATGGTTAAAGATTATTACAAGAAAACCTCAACCAAAGAACTGGTTGCAGCCGTCAGCAGCGGTGATGTTTCCGGTCTGATCGACTACGTTGCTACCGCCAACGAAAAGAACCGCGACATCAGCGCCGATCTGATCGCCAAAATGAACTTCAGAGTGTTCACTGAAGGCGGCCTCGACGAAGCCACTCAGAACAACGTCAGAAACCTGCTCAGTGAGCTGAAAACCAAATAAGTAAACGTTCTCCTGAAATGGCCGGGGCCCAACAGCCCCGGCCATTTTTATTTTCACAAAAGACTGAACCGCCGCCCGGTGGTCAGTCGGGCGGCGGTTCTTTGGAGGAGTTTATAATTTAAAAGCTCTGGTCTTCGAACAGTGACTTTTAATTATCTCTTTGCGGTTCGACGCATCAGCGCCTCATTCGGCATCGCGGTCTTTTTAAGCTGTTCAAGATTTCTCTGCAGTTCACCAATCTGTTCTTTCAGTTCAACAATCTCGGCCATGATCACCTGGGCTTTTTCCTGGGCATCAGGGCCACCCTCTTCATTCAGTTTGCGAAGTTCAACATAAAGCTTGTTTACCTGCGCCTGCTTTTGTTTGATCTGCTGACTGAGTTCAAATATCTGATGTTTGGTTACAGCCAACAGAGTGCTGCCGGTCAGCGAAAACACAAAAGCCAACAGGATCATGCCAAGCCAACTTTTTCTATTAAAAGAACTCATTTATCTGCCTCCGATTATTTCATTTCTGAATAATCATCGGCAGCGGGCCCCTCAAAGTTTATAGTTAATGCAGAATCTGTCGCCTCGAGAATAATAATACCGCAATTGCATAAAAAAGTACAGCCCAACCGAGACTTGATTGCCAGGCAGTGAAAATATTGTCGGTCAGCAGATTGCCGCGACTTTCAAGAATAGTTTCGATGGTATTCACCGAAAAAAGTTCGTCAAGGTGCCGGGTAAAGCACCATTTTGCGGCGCTCTCATACCACACGTCGATTTTATTGAGCAGACTCGAAGCGATCAGATAAAAGGTATGAATACCCATCAGAGCGCTCAAACTGGTAAAAGACATCAGAATCGCCGATTCAAAAAATAGGGCAAATACGATAAAGAAACCAATCAGCATCAGGTTTCCGACAAAAGTGAGCACAAGAAGTTGAAAAGCAGAAGAGGTACTGACCAGATAAAGCGGTTTGCTGATATCGACATTCAGCGCATCAGGAAGCGCATTGGGCAGTAGCCCTGAAGTCTGGGTCAGCGAGCGGGCAACCAGCAGGTCAGCCTGCAGAAAAAAGCCGCCCAGACATACAGCCAGCAGCAGAAACAGCATGATTGCCAGAGTTTTCGCGGTAATCACCTGCCAGCGCCTGACCGGTGTCAGCAGCAGCATCTTCATGTAACCGCGACTGAGCTCGGTCGAGAAACTGTCACCGACGACAAGTGCCAGAAAAAAGGGCGCAATGAAGGCAAAAAGCTTGAAATGCGCAGTAAACAACCCTTTAACGATCTCATGCAGCACCGAGAACTGCACTTCACCAAATCCAAACCCTTTGAACTTAACGTAAGCCACGATTAAAGCCAGGCTGGCAACCAGCGGCACGATGTTGAGGGCCAACAGAAACAGAAGTGCCTTCTTGCGGTTAAGAATTTTCTTCAGCTCAAACAGAATCAGAAACAGCATGCGTCTCATGCGCCACCTCCGACGGTAACACCGTTGCCGGTCAGCTTGATGAAGGTCTCTTCGAGAGATGCTTCAAGCGGAATCAGCGCCGTCACCCGCACCCCGGCTTTGATCAGACTGCTGTTAACCTCAGCCGATTTTCCGGGCTGCAGGCTGACAACAAGCCCGCGCGGGCCCTGATTGATATCGATGACCGCTTCATGCATGGCGGCAAGCAATTCGCGGGTTTTCGTGGCGTCTTCGTCAGCTACCCTTATTTCCCATTTTTCACTATGGCCGGAAAGCAGTTCAGACACATAGCCCTGTTTAACACATCTGCCATTGTCGATGATCACGACATAGTTGCAGAGACGCTGCACTTCGTCGAGCAGATGACTCGAAAGAAAAATCGAGGTCTTTTCTTCATCGTGAATGCGGGTCAGAATTTCGCGCATGTGAACCCGGCCTGCCGGATCCATGCCGCTGGTCGGCTCGTCGAGAATCAGCAGCCTGGGCCGGTGCAGAATGCCGAAGGCAACGCCAAGGCGCTGCTTCATACCGGTGGAAAAGGTGCCGAACCGCTGACGGGCAGCATCTCGCAGACCAACCATCTCGATCACTTCTAATATCCGCTGATCGGTAAGTGGCTTATACAGACTGCCAAACCAGTAAAGATTCTCATAAGCGCTCATTGATTCTATGAATGCAGGGTTTTCGACCACCGCTCCGATTTCTTCGAGTGCGACCGTTCGGCCGCCTGGCATGGTCTGGCCCAGCATAGTTATTTCACCATCAATACCTGGAATCAGGCCAAGCAGCATGCGCATCGTCGTCGTCTTGCCGGCGCCATTCGGGCCGAGAAAACCGGCGATGGTATTGAGCGGCACCGAAAAATCGAGACCTTTGAGCACCTGTTTCCGGCCGAAGTTTTTGCAGAGACGATTTACGATAATGGCGTTATCAGCATTCATTTTCACACCTGGTCGTAGAGTTCGTGGTAGATTTCGCGACCAAAAACTTTAAGAATGACGGTTGCCGGCACGGCGAGCACCATACCAGGTATGCCGCCGAGACTGCCGGCGATGGTAAGTGCCAGCATTACGGTAAGCGGGTGCAAACCAGCGTTTTCACCGACGACGTAGGGTTGCAGATACCAGCCGTCGATACTTTGAATTATCAGAACCGCAACGGCGACCTTGGCCATGGCCGCAACCAGCATGCCCGAAAAACCAAACTGGGCGATGGCAAGCAGCAGTGCCAGAATGACGGTAAACAGCCCCCCGAGATAGGGAATGAAATTGGCAATGCCTGCAAACAAACCAAGAAAAAGGAAAAAATGCAGACCGGAAAACCAGATTCCGATGGTCATCAGCCCGGCAAAAATCGAATTGGCCAGCAGCTGGCCGCGCAGCAGCGAACTCAGCTGTTTATCGAGCTTACGCAACACATCGAGAGTTCTTGACCGGTAATCGTGCGGAATCAACATCTTGAAACCGGCGTAGATTTCATCCATGTCGAGAAGAATGTAAAAAACGAGAATAGGGATCAGAAACATGTTGAACATACCTGAAAAGGCGCCACCGAGAAAGCCAAGCACCTTTTTAAAGGTAGTCACCGCGCCATCTTTTACAAGAATCACGCCCTGGGCTGCCAGCTCGCGCACCCGGTCACTCTGCACGAACTCATCGATGTATGTCTTAACATAGGGATAATTCGAAAACTTTTCGTAAAAATCGAGCCCGAGCACCTTGTAATTGTCGGCAAGCCTTTTGACATCGAGGTTGCTGAGCTTGATCACCAGGTCACCTGCCTCAGAGATCATGGTAAGGGTGAAAGGCACGATAAACAGAACAAATACAGCAAAACAGGCAAGAAACACCGAGAGAACCGCCCAGGGTCGCGGAACTTTGCGCTCCACCAGTTTTCTGACCACCGGGTTGAGAATGTAGGCAACCACCAGTGATACAAGAAACGGTGCAATGACATTGGCAAGGTAATAAATACCGATGCCGGCCACCACGAACCCGGTCAGAATCAGCCAGTTTTTAACCGAAGGGGGCAGACTTTTTAAAAATGATGGACCGCTACCGGCGGCTATCGCATGCTCACAAGACACGGGTGCTGCAACTGTCACAACAGTTGAGGCCTGATCAGACTTACGAGCTGTTTTATCAGTGCTCTTTCGTTTCGACATCAGAGAACATTCCTCATGCTGAGGTTTTCACCATAAATCTTGATGATCAGTTCGATCTCGCCCTTGCCCATATTAAGGTTTCTGGCGATCTGAGGCAGTGAATAGCCCTCAGAATAAAGCCTGAGAACCTCATTGACCCGAAAGTTTGCCGGCGGAGGGGTAGCTGATGGTGTGCGGCAGAGATCGGTTTTTTTGACCGGAATTTCAGCCATTTCAACCCGAACTTCTTTTAATGGCAGGCTTGTAACAGGTTTGAGAGATGCAGCTGTAGCAGCAGGCGGTGAAGACTGCGAAGACTGCAGAGATTGCGCAACCGGAGCACTGTTAACCGTTGATTCCCGGCCGACTGCCCGCAGAACCGGCCGATCAGTACCTTTATCAACAATCTTTTCATGCACCTGCGGTCGGTCGCCGGCATTTTCAAAAACTCTGGGAGTGATGTTTTCACCCGGGCGTTCAAAGCCGCGACTGTTTGCAGTCGCCACTGCCGGTTCGTAGGTTTCAAAACTGGCTTCCAGAGCTTTGAGGTATACCGAAACCTCATTGCTGATCATCATTTTCAGCTCATCCTGGTCAAAACCACCACCGGCATGGGCAATATCTGTTCCCTGACAGTCTTCGAGCTCGCTGACGCGGGTATTGAGAGCAGCAATCTTTTTAAGCATCTCTTCAAGAGTATCCTGGACTTCTTTGCGAAATCGCTTGTCATGCCCCTGATCAATGCTCGTCAAGGCATTGGCCGGATTCAAATTACGCTTGCGCAGAGCTTCTACCCCATCATCAATCTCTTTGAGAAGATCGTTGGCATAGAGACACTTTTTATCGGCAACCGTCAGCAGCTCTTTTAGCACATTACACTGGCCTTCGAGGGCTTTGATATTGTGGCTGGCGACCATTTCGATATCGTTGGTAAGGTGTTTGAACGACAGCTCCAGAGCTTTCATTTCCTGCTCGATCTTGAAGAATTTTCTCTGGCCAAGTTTTTTACCGACCCAGAAAGCCGCAAGCAGCAGAAAAATCACACAAACGCTGATATGTAAAGCCACCCACATCTGAAGCTACCTCGAGGATTTGCTGCAATCGTTGAATCATGCCGCAAGATATGCCAATAAACAATCTTGTGAATGTTCAGGCCCCATGGTACCATGCCCGCTATGTTAAAATCCAAGAAATTCTGGGGAATTGCCGCAAGTTTTTTTTTCCTCTGGCTTGCCCTGCAGAAGGTCGATTTACGGCAGATCCCAGCGATAGTCAGCACCCTCAGATTTGAATATCTGCTGCTGATGTGTGTGTCGCTGACTCTCGAACACATAACCCGCGCCTGGCGGTGGCAGATGATACTGGCTAACCGCCCCCTCGACCTCAAACATTCATATTTCGGGCTGGTAATGGGCTATCTGTTCAACAATCTGCTGCCAGCGCGCGCTGGTGAGTTTCTGCGTGCCTGGTATCTTAGAAAAAAGAACATTGCGCCGGCCGGTGAGGCTTTCGGTTCGGTAGTTATCGAACGCTTTCTCGACGGCATCGTCATTGTAAGCCTGATCGTTGCCTCGCTCAACCTGTTCACGGCAACCCCGCTGATCCGCAAAGCCAGCTTTTCGGCGATTATATTTTATTTAACAGTGCTGGTTGCCATTGCCATGATGCAATTCAAACGAAACTTATTCGAAAAAATCACCAGCACCATCTTCAGACTTTTGCCTGCGCGCCTCGATCAGCTACTTACGCGCATCAGGGATTCATTCATCAACGGCCTCGGCCTGATCAGCCAGCCGGCCATTTTTGCAAAAGCCACTCTGCTCTCGTTTGTCTGCTGGAGCCTGTCACTGCTGACCCTGGCGCTCTGCCTGCAGATGTTCAGTCTCGATCTCGGTATAAAAGGGGCAGTATTACTGATTTCGGTCCTTTCGGTCGGCTCGATGATACCTGCCAGCCCCGGCATGATCGGAGTCTATGAATTTTGCTGTGTGCTGGTTCTAAACGGCATGCTGGGAAAATCGCCCGAATTGGCTGCTGCCTTCGGTCTGGTCTCGCATTCATTCGGTTATTTTTACGTTCTGGCAGCTGGTTTTGCCATACTAACAATAGAGAATCTTAAGTTTGCAGAGTTGCAGAAAAGCGAGAGCGAATTTTCCGAAAATTCTGCACCACCCACTTCCTAAGTTTTATCAAAAAACATGCCGATAGCTTTTTAGAACACAGGAGGTCGGCATGAAAAAACAGAAAACTCCAGGCAGATCCAGAACCCAGTTTGGGCTATTTCTCTTCTTTTTAGGCGGACTTTTCCTGCTGCAGATTGCATTCGCCTTCACCATTCACGGCGATATCGGGCCGCACACCAGTGTCATTCCAGGCATCGAAAGACCGGCTTCACCGGTTCTGGTTGGCCGTATCGACAGTCTGGTGAGCGAACATCGCCTCAAAACCCCGATTAAAGTCGCTCCTGAAGGTGCCTTCGCACCGGCAAGCCGGGATTTTAATGAAAAACCGATGCCGATTGCCCGCATCGACACCGGCACAAACAAAAGCAACGAAGAAAATACTCTGCGTGAAGTCGAAGGCGATCGCTTCGTCGAGTATACAATTCAGGCCGGCGACACTCTCGACAAAATTGCACGCAGATTATACGGCAATCAGCAGATGGTTCAGTCTCTGATCCGCATCAATCGTATCAAAGATGAACGTGGCCTTAAGCTTGGCGCCAGCCTCAAGGTTCCCCGCGCCGGTCTTGTCGAAAAAACCAGAATCAACTAGAAAGCAGCGCTATAATGGTTTCAAACTACTTCAAACCCCTGAATATACTCTGCATTGTTCTTTACATAGCTTTCATGGGTATTGCACTCGATTCTCAGGTAGTTGAGGCACTGGTTCTTAAGATTGCCGACCGCGGCGAAAAACCCCGCTATGTAGCCGAATCCACCAGAGATGAAAGAAAGCAGCAGATGACTGCTCAAGCTTCTGCAGAAGCTGCTGCTCCGGCAGCGCCAGCCGTTCCGGTTGTCACCATCCGCTACGACAACCCCGGCCCTGTCACCGAAAATCAGACCTCCTCTGTCAGCAAACCTGCCGCACTCGACCTTGCACCCGCAGCGGCAACCACTGAATCATTACCGACGAATGAGACCGTGACAGCAATGAAGCCCGCAGGTGAATCGCCTGCCACCGAAAACATCGCATCAACTGAGATGTCAACCGCCTCTATCGATATGCAGACGACCGAAGCCGCCTCGGCCAGGTCTGAAAACGAAAGTTTTGAAGTTGCCTACAAGTCAGCTGCAGCAGAAGCCATGGCCCGTCGTGAACCCAACCGGGTTCAGGCTCTTCCCCTCAGAGCATCTACCGCCGCTTCAACTCTACCGGGCAAAGCACAGACAGCTGCAACCGCCGGTTCTGCATCAGCAATCACTTACATCGATGCCATCAGCAGAAACAAGTGGGAATTTGCAACTCTTCTCGATCGCTATATCGTAAGGTATGACAGTGAAACCTACATAGTTCTGACCGTCAGGCCAACCCTGCAGAAGATGCTCGAAAACATCCTCGAACGTTATTCAAACCGCATTGGCGTGGCAATTATCCAGGACCCGGCCACCGGCGAAATCCTTGCCATGTCATCAAGCCACCGCGGTATCGTCACCTCGATCGAAACTGAAGAATTCAAAACCGATAACTGGGCTCTCAAGCCGACTTTCCCTGTCGCTTCAATTTTTAAGATCGTTACCGGCGCCGCAGCCATCGACACCGGTAAAATCAACTCAGAAAGCAGCTTTCTCGCCTGGGGCAAGACCTACATGACCGTCTGGAAAGCCTTCGCCAATTCACACAATGGTGTTTTCGGCCGCATTGCCAAAAAAATCGGTCGCGATGTGCTCGAAAAATACACTGCCGCTTTCGGCTTCAATAAGCCGTTTTTCTTCGACCTGCCGGTCGGCAAATCGCTCGCCGATCTGCCCAATGACCAGATCAAACTGGGACAGGCCGCAGCCGGTCTCAATCGCGACTTTCTCGTGAGCCCGATGCATGTTGCCAGCATCATTTCAACCGTCCTTAACCGCGGCAAAACCATGAAACCCTATATGGTCGACTACGTGGTGCGCAAAAACAAGGTCATTTTCAGACGCAAACCATTTCAGCTCGCCCAGCCAATCAAATCAAGCACTGCCCGTGAAATCTACAAAATGATGTATGGCACCACTTCGGTCGGAACCGGGAAAAAGGGTTTTGGTGGCTACAGCAGTTGCCCCGACCTGGCAACTATCTGCGGTGGTAAAACCGGCACGCTTACAGGTGCTTCACCCAACTATCTGTTCACCTGGTTTGGCGGCTTCACCAAGGCAACCGGCCGCGACCTCTGCATTGTCACACTGTCAGGCCAGCCCAATCATTCTGGTACTAAAGCCTCTTCGATTGCCGGCCAGATTGCCTATGAGCTCTATATGAAACGCCAGGGCAAAGACCCGGCGGCAGTCGCTAAAAAAACACGCCGCAGTCGCCGTTGAGTGAAATTAGAGCAGCAAAAAAAATACCCCGGCCTGACCGGGGTATTTTTTTTGTCTGGATTATTCTTCTTCTTCGAGTTTGGTTGGCGGGTCAACAAACTTCGGAAGAGCCTGAGGCGGCATTTTCGGCGGTTCGATCTCTTTGATTTCGACCTTGCCGACGATCTTGAAGTTGGCGCACGGCTCTTTGTCATCGTCAACGCCAGTCTCAGCAGAGATATCGTCACCCTTGTTGAAAGAGCCTTTAAGAATCTGCTCTGCCAGGGGGTTTTCAATATAACGCTGAATGGTGCGACGCAGCGGACGGGCGCCATATTTAAGGTCAGTGCCCTTATCTACCAGGAAAGTTCTGAGCTCATCAGTGAAGGTCAGGCGCATATTCAGGCCTGAAACACGGTCAGATACTTCCTGGAGCAGGATTTTGAGAATTTCAAGATTGTCGTTCTTATCGAGAGCTCTGAAAACGATCACGTCGTCGATGCGGTTGAGAAATTCGGGCGGAAACTTCTTCTCAAGGCTCTTGCGGGTAATCTTGACCTTCTTGTCGTGCGAAAGATCGTCGAGCTTCTGAGTGGCTTTGGCAGACGATTCGTCGACTCTGAAACCGGGCTTGCTCTCTTCAGTAGTTATGTCAGAAACCCCGACGTTGGTGGTCAGGATAATGACACATTCTCTGAAACTGACAGTTTCGCCCTTGCTGTCGGTGAGAATACCTTCGTCAAGCAACTGCAGAAGCAGATTGTGAACCTTTTCGTGTGCCTTTTCGATTTCGTCGAAAACAACAACGCCATTTGGCTTGTTCTTAACCGATTCGGTCAGATAGCCGCCTTCATTATGACCAATGTAGCCCGGAGGGGCACCGATCAACTTGGCGTATTCATGGCTCATGGCGAATTCTGAACAGTCGATGCGCACCAGATCATTTTCGCTGCCGGTCATGAATTCGCAGAGGGCTTTGGCAAGCTCGGTTTTACCAACGCCGGTCTGACCGACGAAAATAAAGCTGCCGACCGGGCGTTTCGGGTTCTTGAGACCAACGCGGGCTTTTCTGATAGCCTGAGCCACAGCGGTGACCGCTTCGTCCTGGCCGATAATGCGCTTGCGCAGGTGGTTTTCGATCTCCATGTAGCGCTGCTGCGAAGACTTGGTTTCATCGCTTTCAGAACCGAGCATGGTGATGGCGCCACCCTTGGCAGCCTGTTCGTCGACCTGAATGGTAACTTCTTTAATATCGAGCGTCGGGTTGACTTTGACGCAGAGATTATAAAGTTCCTGTTCGATGATTTCACCGAGCAGGGGGTATTCGTTGTTTCCAAAGACCAGAGGGGCAATCTCATCGAGATAGTTGACGACTGAAGCGTTGATTATCAACCGCTTGTAAGATTTCTTGTCGGTTATCTTGATGTTCTTGAAAAGCTGCTGTTTCTGTTCTGGCGTGAATGATCGTATTGCAACAAAGCGGTCTAAAGATTCACAGAACTTCATCTTGATTCCGGGCGTGGAATCCATGAGAACCCTCCTGAGGGTACGTTTTTCCCATTGACAAGCGAGTGCACAATGGAGTATAGCTATTGTATCACTAACCCAACCTCAAGGCAATACCCGTAAAATGTTTATAAGGTCTAAAGAGGCTGAAGAACTTTTTGACAGAGGAATTAATTATTTCAGAGCCGGATTTTTTTCTGCCGCACTGAATGAATTCAATCAGGTAAAAAACATTGCACCTGACTACCCCAACATTGACTTCATCATCGAAGCCGCCCATAAAAAAAACAACGAAGTCGCCGGGCAGCTGAGCAACTTCATCGAAGAGAGTTTCGACGATGAAATCAAAGAGCTTTCTGATGAACTGACCGTCGAAAATTCATCCTATCTCGGGCCCGAAGTTCAGGCGCTTCTAAAGCGCGGCAACTTCAACGAAGCTCTAAAGAAGCTGCGCCAGGCCGAGATGATCATACCAGACTCCAGACCACTGCTCCTTCTCCTGGGAAACACGCTGCGCCGCCTGGGCATGCTCAACGAGGCCGAGAAGGCAATGCAGCGCGCCATGCACGCTTTTCCCGACGATGCCGAAATTCTCAACAACCTTGGTAATGTCTATCTGGCCATGAGTCTCTATCAGGATGCAGAAGACGCTTTCAGAACCGCACTAAGACTCTCGCCAGAAGACCCGCGGATTCTCAACAATCTCGGCGCCCTGCGCATGCAGACAAATAATCTCGACGATGCCGAGCGACTGTTTCGCAAAGCCCTGAAGATCAGGCCCAAATGGGCGGTTCTGGCAAGAAACCTGCAGAATCTGCAACGGCGCATGCAGGCCCTCGAAGAAGAAATCGAAAAACTGCGTGCCGAATTCGTTGCGCACCCCGGCTATCTCGATATCGGCCTGGCCCTGGGTAAAACTCTCTTTTTCAGAGGCTATTACTCTGAAGCCCGCAGCACGCTGCGCAGTGTTCTAAAGAAGAACCCGAATCTGCTGGCAGCATGGTTTTATCTCGCTACTATCTACGAAATCACAGATGACACCGAGATGGCGATCGACAGCTTCCGTGAGATGGTCGTTCGCAGCGGCAAAACCGACGCTCCCGAATTTGTTAACTTTGAAAGCCTGATGAAGCAGGAATTCTTTGCTGAAGCCCTTGCTGAACTGAAAAAGATCGCAATTCTCGAACTCGACCTGGCCTCCAGCCGTATCAATCTTGGTATCAAATATTTCGAAGAATGCCAGTGGGAAAACGCTCTGCGCCACTTCGAAGAGGCTGTTCAGATCAACGACACTTACCCCGACGCATTTTACTGGGTCGCGCTGACGAAAGTTCAGCTGAACAAGCCCACAGCCGCCCGTGAATGCCTGGAAAAAGCCATCGAACTCAACCCTGACTATGCTGATGCGCATTTTCAGCTGGGGTTGCTGCTGCGGGCAAAAGCAAAGAAAAAAGCTCGCGCAAGTTTTGAGAAGGCTTTATCATTGAACCTGCGACCATCATTTGCTAGAATAGCTGAAAGAATTCTCAAAGAGCAGAAATGACTCTGTCCGGGGTGTAAATTTTTATGGATCAAGCGGCCTTTAAACTTTCGTTTCCGGCTTTCCCGGCCGATGGCGAGTCTATCGAAAAACTCGGCAGACTGCTGATGAACGAGGGTATCGTCACACCCCAGCTCTGGGAAGAAACCCGCAGCAAAAACGCCGATCCGGCCGCTTTCATTCAGGCAATCGCCGCCTCCGAAAAGATCACTCCAGAACTTCTTGCCCGCAAAGAAGCCGAAATGTTGAACGTTCCCTTCATCAAGGTCGATGAAGTCGAAATCACCCAGGATGCGTTCAAACTGATCGACAAAAAGATCATCAAAGAAAAACGCATCATTCCGATCAGAATCAACGGCCCCGAACTGATCGTCGGAACCGTTGCCCCGGCCGATACTTCACTTCTGACCGGCGCACACCTGACCATGGCTCTCAAACCGGCCAAGGTACTTGGCGATGCTCTCGACAACAAAATTTCACAGATGCTTGGTGAAAAACCCTCTGGCAAAGCCGCCAAAGGTCAGAAGAAGCGCCTTGGCGACATTCTTATCGAATCAAAATTCTGCACCGCCGAACAGCTGGACAAGGCCCTTAAGGGTGCCAAAGAAGAAAAGCTGCGCATGGGCGCCTATCTGGTCAAACACGGCATTCTTTCAAACAAACAGCTTTCTATCGCCCTGTCAAAGCAGTTCAACATTCCGTTTATCGATCTCGACGAAAGCCTCGTCGACCCGGTTCTGGCGACACTGCTGCCGAAAAAACTCTGTCACGAACAGATTCTCTGCCCGGTCAAGCGTGAGAATAATAAACTCGTTCTCGCCATGACTGACCCGACTGACATCATCACCATCGACCACATCGAAATGATGACCGGCATGTGGGTTTCGCCTGTAGTCAGCTCTGAACTTTCGATCATAGCTGCCCTCGGCAACCTCTACGGCGAAAATATCGACTCGCTGGCCGAAGGCATCGGCGGTGCATCAGGTGGTGGTGACGAACTCGACGAACTTGGCGGCATGGATGAAAACGATGCCCCGATCATCAAACTTGTTAACCTGATTTTGACCCAGGCCGTCGTTATGAACGTTTCCGACATTCATATCGAAATCTACGAAAACGAACTGCGCATCAGGTTCCGCCAGGACGGCACCATGAAACTGTTCATGACTCCGGCCAAGGCCGCGCACGCCGGCGTGATCAGCCGCATCAAAGTTATGGCCAACCTCGACATCGCCGAAACCCGCCGCCCGCAGGACGGCCGCATCAAGCTGAATATGCAGAACCGCAAGATCGACCTGCGCGTCTCATGCATACCCTGCGTCTGGGGCGAAAAAGTGGTAATGCGTATCTGCGACCAGGGCAACCTGAAAGTCGACCTCAAAGACCTTGGTTTCGAGCCTTTTGTTCTCGAAAAATACATGGAAGGCGTCGAAAGCGCGAACGGTATCGTTCTGGTCACCGGCCCAACAGGGTCTGGCAAAACCACGACCCTTTATTCATCGCTATTTTTGCTCAACAAACCATCGATAAACATCATGACGGCTGAAGACCCGGTTGAATACAACCTGATGGGCATAAACCAGGTACAGTGCCACGCCGACATCGGTCTCGACTTCGGAGCGGCGCTGCGCTCTTTCCTGCGCCAGGATCCTGACGTCATCATGCTCGGAGAAATCCGCGACTACGAAACCGTCAGTATCGCCATCAAAGCGGCGCTCACCGGCCATCTGGTCATATCGACCCTGCATACCAACGACGCCCCGGCAACGGTCGCACGTCTGCTGAATATGGGCATCGAACCGTTCAGTCTCTCGACTTCACTGCGCGTCGTGCAGGCCCAGCGACTCGTCAAGAAGGTCTGCAAAACCTGCGCCAATGAATTCAAGCCAGACAAAGACCTGCTGCAGTCTCTCGGCATCAACGACAGACTACTGCGAAAACTGCAGCTCACCGATCGTTTCAATCTCGACAATCTGATGTTCAAACGCGGCGCCGGCTGCCCCGACTGTGACAACACAGGTCTGAAGGGCCGTCAGGGTATTTACGAAGTTCTCACCATGACCCAGGGTATGCGCGAAATGATCGAGAACAAGGCTACCACTGAAGATATGCGGCGCCAGGCGCTGGCTGACGGCATGCTGTCACTGCGCGAATCAGCTCTGTATAAGCTCATCACCGGCAGCACCAACGTCGAAGAAGTATTCGGCACTACCATCGATGCCGGCGGCCAGGAAGAAGAGGGCGCAGCTTCCAAAGGAAAACCGGGTGCCGCTCCGCCAGTTTCTACCGCTCACAAACCGGTTGAAGTTACAACCACCATTGGTGGCGGCAATATTGGCGACCTCGCCCGCGAACTGCATGAATTCAACAGTATTCTTGCCAAAGTCTCAGGCGGTGGCAGCACCACTGCGGCTCATGCCAGTATCAGCGGCGAAATTCTCAAGAACAACATCGCCGCGCCGCTCGAAGCAATCAAGGCACAGGCTGCCAAAACCGATCAGACTGAAAAAGTGCTGCCAATAATTCAGGCCCAGGGCCAGAAAATGGAACACAACGTCAGAAATCTGATTTCACATTTTTCTGATTTCCAGCCAAAAATCGGCCAGCTGCCACTGAATCAGCTCGTCGAAAAAGAGATTTTTGCCGCCCTGAAAAACCATGTGGTTACCGCAAGACTGCTTTCTGGCAACAAAGACATCGGCAAGAACCTTAAAGTCTCGAAAAACCTGCCCGAAAACCTGCCCAATGTCAAAATCGACCCCGAAGCCTTCTCGACCATCGCTTCGAATATTTTTATCAACGCCCTGATCGGCCTTGGCACCAAAGGCGGCGAAATCAAGGTTGTCACCCGTCTCAAACCTAAAACCACCGACCGCGTTGAATTCATCATTTTTGACAGCGGTTCGGGCATACCGGCCGACCAGCAGAGCAATCTATTCAAGCCTTTTACCGCCACCGGCAAAAAATCGCTCGGTCTCGGGCTTGCGGTCGCCCAGAAGCTGATCAGACACCTTAACGGCGAAATCACCATCAAAAGTACCCCTGATACCAGCACCCTGGTAACAGTCGAACTGCCAGCCGCAGCCTGACTCATTTGAGCCGATCGCTGCAGATCTTCAGACAGAGAGGTTTTACATGAAAATCACCAGAGTTTTTCCGGCTTTTATGGCTATGATCGTCGCTTCGGCAATTTTCTGCGCCGCCCCGGGTTTCTCTCAGGCAGATCACCCGGTTGTCGAAGCTCTGAAGCCCAAATACGGCAATGTAATGGTCAAAGACCTCGAAAATCAGTATGAATTCACTCTGTCGCTGCCATTCAACGAAATTGAAAACGCCCTGAACCTTGTTGTCAGCCAGGAATGGTACCCGACCTGGATCTCGGTCAGCGCCCGCCCCGACGAAAAGGCCGCCATCAACTTTACGGCAAGCGCCACCAAAAACGAATCGGCAAAACGTTTTTCCATGCTGCAGGAGCTGGTCTCACCCGGTATGCTGCCCTGGAAAACCACCGACCTCGACGACAAAATGCCCGGCGTTACCGCTGTCGAAACAAATTTTGCTGAAAGGGTCTCAGTTATTGGCGAAACTCTAAAAAGCGGCCTCATTTTCAGCCATCTTTTCCCGATGATCAAGCGCGTTAACTGCGTTTCAGACCCGTTTTTTGAAAGAGGCAGCTATTCTGACACTCCAGCCGGAAGAGTGATGAATTTTACCGTTAAATGCAACTGGTAAGACTGCAGAAACTGCTCGCCAACTGGGGCGTCGCTTCGCGCCGCGCCGTCGAAAAGCTTATCGATGCCGGTGCTGTTTCGGTCAACGGGCAGACGGTTGAAGGACAGGGCTTTTCGGTCGACGCCGACAAGCCGCCGGTCATAAAAGTTAACGGCAAAATTATTACGCCGCCCGCCGACGATTACCAGATTTTTCTTTTCAACAAGCCTCTGCGTGTAGTTACCACGTTGAAAGATGAACGGGGACGCCCAACCATCGCCGATTATCTGCCGGCCGGTCGACGCCTCTACCCCGTTGGGCGACTCGATTACGACTCGACCGGACTGTTGCTGATCACCAATCACGGCGAACTTACCAACCGACTGCTGCACCCCTCTTTCAAAGTCGACAAGGAATACCTGGTGAGAATTTCGGGCACACCACTTTCAGCCGAAGAAAGCGAAAAATTCAGCCGCGGCCTCGAACTCGACGACGGCCTGACCGCCCCCTGCCGCATAAAAAAGAATTCAGAACAAGACAGCTACACGGTTGTCATTCGTGAAGGTCGCAAACGCCAGGTGCGCCGCATGTTCGCCCATCTCGGCCGTCAGGTAATCAGCCTGCACCGTGTCAGATTCGGCCCCCTGAGCATCGGCAATCTCAAAGCCGGCGAACTAAGGCCTTTAAAAGCAGAAGAAAAGGCAGCCCTGCTCAAAAGCGCCGGGCTGAATCATCAGCAATAGCATGAACGAAAAATTACCAGATTATTCGCCAAGACCAAATTTTCTGGACAGGGCTCTGGTGATCTTCAATCTTTTTCCGGAATTCAACGAAGCAGCTCTGGCAGAAAATCCATCGGAAGTAATGCATACATGGCGCGAAAGGGCCCTGCTCATCGTCGTGTTTGCCTCTTTGATCGCCAATCTGCCACTAGCTCTGGCAGCGGTAAAAGGCGAGTTTAAAATAATCCCGCAGTGGGCTGCCAATCTCGTTCTGATGGCCTATTTTCCATGTATTGCCTTTTCACTGGTCAGAAGTATTGCTTTTATCTCAAGGGTTCATCTGATTCTCGGAGCCAAAGCAATCGTCGGGGCCATTCAGCTGATCACCACCCAGCTGGTTGGTGGCGGGCGTCTGACACTCGCTTTTCTGCCGGTAACCGCACTCATTCTCGGAGGAACAAGAGCTGCCGGAAATATGTTGCTGCTGTGTGTTTTTATCATCGGCTCAATCACCTGCATGATGGCCGCCGATACCGCCATACCCGCGGCAGTGCATACCGACAACATTACGGCCGGATACTGGCTTTTTCAGTTTTTTGTCTGGATTGGCGGCATAGTTCCGCAACTGTACCTTATGGGGCATTTTCTGGCGCTTCAAAATAGAACTGTTGTTGCAGTAAGTTCGGCCCGTGACAAAATCGATGCAGAGGTGGCACGAAACCGCCGGCTTGAATACGAAATCAATAAAATCGGTGAAAAAGAGCGGCAAAAATTGGGCGCTGAGCTACATGATGGCCTGTGTCAGCACCTGACAGCGACGCTGCTTAATTGCAGTATTCTTGAATACCGGATGAAGAAATCTGACTCTGCAGATCTTGCATCAATAAAAAAAATTCGCGAGGGAACAGAGCGGGCCATAGCCCTGGCCTATGAAGTCGCCAGGGGCTTGTGTCCGGTTCGGATTGAGCAGGATTCCCTTATTCCGGCACTTCAACTGCTCTGCCGGGAAATCCGGCAAAAAAGTGAAATAGATTGCAGAATTCAGGCAGATCAGGGCATAAAAATTCCAACATCAGAGGCAGGCCTGCATTTGTACCGCATTGCCGGCGAAGCAATTGCGAATGCCGTAAAGCATTCAGCCTGTTCGCGCATTATTGTCAGACTTGCCGGCAGCGAAAACGAAATCGTTCTTGAAATCTCGGATAACGGCCATGGCATGCCATCAGAGAAGGTTTTTTCAAAGGGAATGGGTTTGAATATCATGCAATATCGCGCCCATCTTATTGGTGGCAATCTTGAGATAAAAGTCGCTGAAATGGGTGGAACCAGCGTAATATGCCGCTTGCCCGCAGTGAAGGAAAATGATGAATAAAACCATTCTGATCGTCGATGATCACCCGTTGGTTTGTGATGGTCTGACCCAGCTTCTTATAACTGCCGGTTTCACAGTCGCCGGGCAGGCGAAAGATGCGCCGAGCGCTTTGTCACACCGTGCCTTTAAAAGTTGCGGTCTATTTATCGTCGACCTGTCTCTCGGAGAA
>Ga0116144_10001144_pt1 | contig 32949 bp, 33 predicted proteins | sample AD_UKC035_MetaG_FD_89746 | JGI IMG/M metagenome (GOLD analysis project Ga0116144, IMG submission 89746) | Active sludge microbial communities of municipal wastewater-treating anaerobic digesters from USA - AD_UKC035_MetaG | ecosystem: Engineered > Bioreactor > Anaerobic > Digestate | place: USA...
CCTCGAAAAGCTGGAAGCAACGGGCCTGGTACAGCGCGTTCACCAGGCTGATGGCTGCCACGCTTACCTGCGTGCCGCCAATGGGCACGAGCATATTTTGCTTTGCAGCCTGTGCGGGCAGGTGGTTTATTTTGCTGGAGACGACCTGAGCGACCTGATCGCACGCGTCGAAGGCCAAAGCGGCTTCACCATTCAAGAACACTGGCTGCAATTCCACGGCCTGTGCGCCAACTGCCAATGAAAAAAATCACCTTCTTTCTTACCTTGCTCAGCTTGCTGAGCCTTTTCCTGGCGGCCTGCCACCAGGCCGCTGCCCCTGCCACTGCATCGCCCAGAGTCCTGGTGGTCGAATCTTTCCTGGCCGATATTGCCCAACACGTAGCCGGAGACCGGCTACAAGTTGAGACCCTGATGCCGTTGGGCATTGATCCCCACACCTTTCAGCCCACACCCCAAGACCTGGCCCGCATCGCCGACAGCCAGGTGTTGATTGTCAACGGGGCCGGTTTTGAAGAATGGCTGGAAGAGACCATTGCCAATGCCGGCGGCGAACGCCTCGTGATCGAGGCTTCGGCTGGCCTGACCAGCCGCCAGGGGCACGAACACGAGGCCGAAGAAGGCGCCGATGAACACCACCATGCCGGCGACCCTCATTTCTGGCTGGATCCGGTTGCCGTCGTCACCTATGTCGAGAATATACGCCATGGCCTGGCTGCCGCCGACCCTGCCGGGCAAGCAGTCTACACCCAAAATGCCGCCGCCTACATCGCCCAACTCAACGAACTGGATACATGGATCCGAGAGCAGGTTTCCGCTATCCCGGCTGAAAAACGCCTGATCGTAACCAACCACGAGAGCTTCGGCTATTTCGCCGATCGCTACGGCTTTCAGATCATCGGCGCCATCATCCCTTCCGTCAGCACCGGGGCGGCTCCCTCGGCCCAAGAGCTGGCCGGCCTGGTGGATCAGATCCGCGCCACCGGCGCCAGCGCTATCTTCCTTGAAACTGGCGCCAACCCCAAGCTGGCCGAACAATTGGCCCAAGAAACCGGCGTCAAGGTGATATCCGAGCTGTACACCCACTCGGTCACCGCGCCGGATGGCGTTGCGCCCACGTATATTGACATGATGAAACACAATGTTGAGACCATCGTTGAGGCACTGATCCCATGACCCACATCGAGAACCGGCTCAGCCTGGCCAATGTTGCCGCCGGCTATAATGGCCAGCGGGTACTGCATGATGTCAGCTTCCAGGTTCCGCATGGTGGGCAGGTGGCAGTGGTGGGCCCCAATGGGGCCGGTAAATCCACCCTCTTCAAAGTGCTGGTGGGGCTGCTCCCCTTGCGCAGCGGCGAGATATTAATCCATGGCCAACCCCTGGGCGAGCATAAAGACTGTGTCGCCTATGTTCCGCAGCGCAGCGAGGTCGATTGGCGTTTCCCGGTCACGGTGAAAGACGTGGTCATGATGGGCCGCTACAACCGCCAGGGCTGGCTGGGCCGCTCCACCCGCCACGATCACGAAGCCGTATATCACGCCCTGGATCAGATGGGCATTACAGACCTGGCCTTCCGCTCCATCGGTGATCTCTCCGGCGGCCAACAGCAGCGCGTTTTCTTGGCCCGGGCCCTGGCGCAAGAGCCCCATATCCTTCTGATGGATGAACCCTTCACCGGCGTAGATGTATCCACCCAAGAGGCCACCCTGGCCTTGCTGGATAAGCTCAAGGCCCAGCAGGTGACGATCATGGTCTCAACCCATGATCTCAATATGGCCGCCCAACGCTTCGAATGGGTTTTACTGCTCAACCATCGCCCAATCGCTTACGGCCCTGCGCCAGAAGCCCTTTCGCAAGAAAATATCCGGCAGGCCTTTGGCGGCCGGGTGCTGATCGTGGGCGACGTGGCCGTTGTCGATGAATGCTGCCCGCCGCAGGAAGGATAACAAACTATGTGGGAAGCATTGATCACCCCCTTAACGTATGCTTTTATGCAGCGCGGCCTGGTGGCCTCGCTCATCGTCGGCATTGTGTGCGCCGTCATTGGTTGTTACGTGGTGCTGCGCGGCATGGCCTTTATGGGCGATGCCCTGGCGCACGCCATCTTGCCAGGCATTGCCATTGCTTACCTCTTGCAGGGCAACCTGACCATCGGCGCGCTGGTGGCGGCGGTAGCCGTGGCCCTGCTGATTGGGGTGTTCTCGCGCCAGGGCACGATCCGCGAGGATACCGCCATTGGCATTCTCTTTGCGGCGGCCCTCTCTTTGGGCGTGGCGCTGATCAGCAGCATCCGCACTTATGCCGTTGACCTGAGTCATATCTTATTTGGAGATGTTCTGGGAGTATCGACCTCAGACCTGTGGCTGGCCGGTGTGTTGGGCATATTGGTGCTGGCGGCGGTGGCCTTGTTATACAAGCCCTTCCTGGTCATCTCTTTTGACCCCGTTTTAGCCGCCACCCTGCGCTGGCCGGCTGAGCTGCTGCGCAACCTGCTCTTGCTCTTGCTGGCGCTGACCATCGTCGTCTCGCTGCAAACCGTGGGGGTGGGCCTGGTAGCGGCCATGCTGGTCACCCCGGCTGCCACCGCCTACCTGCTCACCCGCCGCCTGCCCGTGATGATGGGCATTGCCGCCGTCATCGGGGCATTTTCCAGCCTGGTGGGCTTATACCTGAGTTATTATGCCAATATTGCATCCGGCGCAGCAGTTGTTCTGACGGCTACCGCCTGTTTCTTGTTGGCCTTTTTATTTGCCCCGCGGCGGGGCGTCATTTCAAAGCGCCTGCATCACTTGCTGCAAAAGTAGAATCGATCAAGCCAAAGTGCTGTAATCCATCCAGCACCCCGCGCCCGGCCGGATGAGGGCTGTGATAATGCCAGGGCTGGACCGCCACCCGTTTCAACTCGTCCAGGGCGTTGGCAGGCACAATGCCCGGCAGCCCGGTCTCAAACATGGGGCTGTCATTGCCCGTATCGCCCGCCACCACCACGTGCTGGCGATCAAGGCCCAACACCTGCTGTAAGAACAGCGCCGCCTGGCCTTTCCCCATGCTCGCCGGCAGCACATCGATATAATAATCATAGCTTGGTAACACGAAACACCCTGGCAAGCCTGCCAGGCGCTGGCGAAAGGCCTGCAAGGTCTCGGCCTTGCCGTCCCAATAAAAACCCGCCTGGTAATGCGGCTGCCCATCAGGAAAATCCTGGATCGTAACGCCCTTTCCCACCCCCAGGCGGTAGATCGTCTCCAGGCTCCAATGCTCAGACGCTCGCGCCGCGTAACGCCGCCCTAGCTCATTCTGGGGGTCATAGCAGTCGTACAACTCGGTGCCCACGTCGGCGCAGATGTAATTGGGCTGCGGCAGGCGGCCTGCTTGGATTAAAGGGGTGATGGTTGCCAGACTGCGCCCCGTGATCAGGGCCAGGTATACCTGGCGAGGCCGGCTTTCAACCAGCGCCTTCAGAGACGCTTCACCGGCCTCGTCACCCAACAGGGTGCCATCGATGTCAGCAGCAAGCAAGAATGGTGTTTCCAAAATGACCTCGTGCAGGTATTTTACTCCAAATGGCAGGCCATGCCACGCATGTGCATAAGATCAACCTGCATTCCGCTGAGGCCAGGCACCACAGCCCAAGTGGTTGTGCTAGATTTGAGTTTGCGGGGTGCCGTGCTCCTGCACCCTGCCGCCCGTCAATTGACGGATGGTATTCACCAGCCAGCGAAAATGCAGGATCAGGTGAATGAACAACAAAACGATCATCAACAATCCACTCAGCGTGTGCAGCCGGTTAAGCTGTAGGGCCGGGCTGACCAGCCAGAGCACGCCCGTCAGCGCGCAGATTGCGCCAGCAATCAACAAACCCAGGTTGGTGTGCCACAGCCGCCGCACCCCACGGGATAATGAACCCACCGGCCGGCGGTTGACCGCTTTTACCCAGGCACGGTTAGACATCAGGTGAACGGCTGAACCTAACACCAGCAGGCTGCCGGTCACAACATGGATGGCCGTCCAACCCGAATCCGGGTGGCTCTCAACGCCAATGAGCGAGAATGTTGACACCACGAACAGGGCTGAGAGGATCATCGAGCGAAAGAACTGAACCGTTTTACTTTTCATCGTCATCTCCTTTTTTTGGTCGATAACCCCATCATACAGGCGGCATCCCTTTTGCCATAGTGGCCCGGCTCACGAATGGCGCTGAAATGGCTCACGTGCGCCTATGACCCCAATCACATCACAATATGACTGCACTCACAGGCAATTTGGCCCAGATTGTGCTATCATTCGGTCATGAGATCCGCCCCGCTGGAACCCGGCATCTTACGCTTATTTCGCTTATTCCTGGTGGTTCAGCTCGTCTTGATCCTGGGGAATGTTCTGGCGCACTCGCATCGCGGCATGCTGGTTGGCTGCCCCTGGTGTGCGGTATTATTTGGGGTGGCCAATATCTTGCTGCTCTTGGGGTATCTATCATGGCCCAAATTGCAGAAACACCTGGCGGGCTTTTACCTGCCCATTGCCCTGGTCTATGCCGCCACTTTTTCACTGGTCATTCAAGACCTTTTCTTAGAAATCCGCACGGGGGCGGGCACTTTCAGCAGCGAAGAAACTGCCTGGCAGCTTTTTCTTTTCCTTTTCATCCCCCTGGTCTTAATTGCCTGGCAGTACAACTTTAAAGCAGTCATCGCTTACTGCATCTTCACAGCCCTGTTAGACCATGCATTAATGGCACATGGCCGCGCTGACTTCAACCTGTTTGCCGACACATACCACCGCCTGCTCTTTATCCGCGCGGTCGCTTTTCTGGTCACGGGTTATGTGATTGCGCACATCATGGCCCAATTTCGCCAACAGCGCGCCGCCCGCGAGCAGGCCAACCGCGAACTAATGCACTATGCCGCCACGCTCGAGCAACTGACCATCAGCCGCGAGCGCAACCGCATGGCGCGCGAATTGCACGACACCCTGGCCCACACCCTCAGCGGCATTGCCGTCCAATTAGAGGCGGTCCAATCTCTGTGGCAAGAGACGCCTGATGAAGCCCACAGTATGCTTGAGAAATCCCTCGTCCTCACGCGTTCAGGCCTGGCTGAAACCCGCCGCGCTTTGCAAGATCTGCGCGCCTCTCCTTTAGAAGACATGGGTTTAGAGCTGGCCCTGCACACCCTGGCTGCAGAAACCAGCCAGCGGGCCGGCCTGGAGTTGACCTGGCAGGTTGAGAGCCCGCTGCCCAAGCTACCTCCCAACGTAGAGCAGGGCCTCTACCGCATTGCACAAGAGGCATTTGAGAATATCGTTCGCCATGCCGCAGCACACAGCCTCCATGTGGCTTGCACCACGCAGCCCGAAAGCCTGGTATTATCCATTGAAGATGATGGCAAAGGCTTTGCTTACGATGCATTGGAAGACAACCAGCACTTTGGCCTGCGCGGTATGCAGGAGCGCGCCAGGATGATGGACGGCGAATTCGACTTATCCAGCCATTCGGGCCAGGGGACCAAACTACAATTGAAGGTAAAGATACACAATGGCTATTAAAGTCTTGATTTGCGACGATCAAGATGTCGTCCGAGAGGGTCTGCGGGCGATCCTCAAATCTGCACCTGGCATCGAGGTAGTTGGCCTGGCAGGCGACGGGGATGAAGCCCTGGCCCTGATCGCCAACTCGCTGCCCGACGTGGTATTGATGGATTTAAAAATGCCCGGCATGAATGGCATCCAGGCCACGCACCAGATCCGCACCCAGTACCCAACGGTGCGCGTGCTGGTATTGACCACTTATGATGCCGACCAATGGGTTTTTGACGCCATTCGCAGCGGGGCCGCCGGTTATTTACTCAAAGATACCCCCCGCGAGCAATTGATCGAGGCCATCAAGGGCACTGCCGCCGGCAAAACCCACGTAGACCCCAACGTGGCAGGCAAGTTGTTCTCGCAAGTCAGCCAGGCCCCCGCGGTTGAGACATCTCTCACCGCTTCGCTGAGCGAACGTGAACGCGAGGTGCTCTCGCTGTTGGCGTGTGGGCTCTCGAATGCCGATATTGCCAGCCGCCTGTACTTATCAGAGGGCACGGTGCGGAATTATGTCAGCGCCATCTTCGTCAAGCTTGGCGTCAGCGATCGCACCCAGGCTGCTGTGCTGGCCTTACGCTCGGGCATCGCAGGGTTAAAGCAAGGCGAATAAGCTTACCGATCGATCAGGGATTATCTTCCAAGATCAGCTTGGCCGCCGTCTGGCCCGAAAGCGTCACCATGGGCACCCCGCCCCCCGGATGGACGGTTCCCCCAGCAAAACGCAGCCAGCTCCCAGCCGCCGACCTGCCCACCCCATTAGGCCCACCAGATCGGTATAGCGCCTTTGAAGCCATCCAGCTGCATGGCGATGATGAACCAGCGCCGTCCCAGCGCCCGCCCCACGTTGGTCGCACCGGGGTTACCGTCGCCTTGGGTGCGGATGTCGCCCGCCCCAGCCAGGTAACCGACGATTACTGAGTAAGGCACCGAGCCAGATAAGAAGCTGGCCACACACCAGAAGATCCCTGCACTGCTCATGGCTTCTCCTCGCCTCCGGCAGCGGTTCCTGAATCCCGTCTCAGCCGCCAAAGGGCCAATCCCACAAAAATGCCCATCCCTGCAAAGCCAGCCAGGGCCGGGCCGGGTTGGCCCCAAAAGACGCCCAGCCCCACCACCTGCAAGACCCAGGTCAGGGCATAAATGAGCAAGAGCGGACGCACGGGCAGGTTTTGCGGGCGCAGCAGCAGGGTCAGGGCCGTGGCGCTCAGCCACCAGCCAAAGTAATTGCTCCACGGAATGCCAAAATAGCCGCCCGGCGTATGCCAAACCCACAGGTCGCGGGCCGCCATCTGCGGGTCCAGGTACAGGTCCCAGGCGGTGAAAGCCAACCCACTGAGGACCGCAAAGGCTGGCGCGCCCCCACGTCCGTTCAAGATGCCCTGCGCCACGCCCCAGGCTGGGGCCAGCATCATCAACCAGGCCGGGGGGATGAGCAGCGGCATAAACGGCCTCTAAACACGCCCTTCAGGCTAGAAGCGAAGGGATAGGCAGCTCAGGCCGCCGTCGATCTTCCTGAATTCCGAGACTTCCACTTCTCGGGTTGGCAAGCCCAGCGCCTCGATCTTGGCTTTGGTCACCGGGTACCCTGCCGGGATCAACACCGTACCATTGACATAGATGCAGTTCGCAGAATAGGCATCCTTCATTTCAATTAGGATGGTCCTGAAATTAACCAATTCCGGATGCGAGATGAACTCGCCTGCCGTTAACAGCAGGTTATCCTCCAGGTATGCCAGCCCGGTCTTCAGGTGGAGCATCTCATGCAGGGTCACCGTCGAACCGGTATAACCATGCTTGCCTAAAAAGTGAAAGAACTGACGGGCGCCTTCTTCATTCGTCCGGGCCGAAAGGCCCACGTAAAAATGGTCGCCCACGCGCATCACGTCGCCGCCTTCCAGCGTTCCCGGGGCAGCGATATGCTCGATGTGGTCTCCGGGGTAAAAGTCACGCAGGGCAGCCTCTACCGTCTCCTCTTCGCCCTTGCGGGTTGGGGCGCCCGGGTTGGTGATGATCGCCACGCGCTCAGCCAGCACCGCCGTATCTTCCACAAAGCAGGCGTCTGGATAACCCGGCTCAGCCTTCAGAACATGGACCGTCACCCCGCAGGACTCCAGTGCCGCGATATATCCGGCATGCTGTGTCAGTGCGGCTTCGTAAACCGGCTTGCCCAGGCTGGCAGATGTAATGCCCTCGCTGATGTTTGGGCTGGGCGTGCGAACAATGGCATGTTTGAACATACTAACCTCCTTAGAAAAGCCCAAATAACGGAAAAGAGGCTGTGCAAAAACACAGCCTCTTTTTCGTTAAACGCTGTTGAGCGCCTTATTTCTTCTTCAAGATGATGCGGGCATCGACCACTTTCAGGCCTTTGCCTTCCTCGTACACCAGCACCGGGTTCGCATCCGTCTCGGCAACTTCGTCGCGCAGGTCATAGATCATGGCGGCATAGCTGCACACCAGGTCTGCCAACGCGGCCCGGTCGCGCGGCGCCTCGCCGCGAGCGCCTGCCAGGATGGCAACGCTGCGGATTTCATTGATCATCTGCTCTGCCTGCCCCTTGGTCACCGGGGCCACGCGGAAGATCACATCCTTGAGCACCTCAACGAAGATGCCGCCCAGGCCAAACATCACCGTGGGGCCAAAGGTTGGGTCATTGATCGAGCCAATGATCACCTCGGTGCCCAGCGGGGCCATTTCTTGCACAGCAACCCCGCGGATATCAGCGTTGGCGTTGTAAGCCTTGCAGTTCGCCAGGATGGTCTGGTAAGTAGAGCGCACACCGGCCTCATCCTTGATGTTCACCTTCACGCCGCCCGCATCCGATTTATGGATGATGTCGGGCGAAACGACCTTCATTACGATCGGGAAACCGGTCTCATGAGCCAGCGAGACAGCTTCTTCTTCGCTCTTAGCCAGGTTGATCTCGGTCACAGGCAGGCCATATGAAGCAAACAGCTTCTTGGCTTCGATCTCGGTCAGGGCCGTACGCCCTTCGCCGCGTGCCTTGGCAATGATCTCGTGCGCCTTCTTGGCGCTGCCGGGGATCTTGGCTTCGTTGGTGCCATTGATGCTCTGGCGAATATTATTATATTCGCGCAGGGCTGCCATGCCGTTCATGGCCTTGTCGGGGGCGGTATAAGCCGGGATGCCGTGCTCTACCAGCCACTGCATGGCCTCGTCGCAGCGCGTCCCACCCACCATCGAAACGACCACTGGTTTGTCTGTAATACCGGTCTCTTCGATCGCCTTCTTGATGGCCTGGGCAATTTCCACCGGGTTGGTCATGGCGGTTTCGCAGTACAAAACTGCCAGCCCATCCGTCCAGAGGTGAGCATAAGCAAACTTGACCGACTTGTAATACCAATCATTGCCAGCCATACCGGTCAGGTCAACCGGGTTCTTGGCACTGCCAAATTCAGGCATGTGTTTCTTGAGCTCATCCTGCACATCCTGGGGGGCAAAGTGCAGGGGCACGCCAAAGCGCTCTGCCGCATCGGTAGCCAGAACACCCACACCACCGCCATTGGTAATGACCAACAGGTTTTCTTTGCGCAGCGGCGGCTGGAGAGAAAGCGCCAGGGTACGGTCAAAGAGGTTGTTCAGGTCTGAGGCCTGCACCACACCCGCCTGCTGGAAAGCAGCGCCGTAAACTTTCACCGCGCCGGCCAGCGAGCCCGTATGAGAAGCAGCAGCGGCAGCGCCATGCGCCGAAACACCCGCCTTGAGGGCGATGATCGGTTTCTTGGTGTTGCGGCTGGCCTCGATGAACTTGCGCCCATCCTTGAAGCCTTCAATGTAGAGGCAGATGCAAGAAGTGTTATCGTCTTTATCCAGCCAGGTGATCAGGTCGGCAAAGTCAACGTCTGCCATGTTGCCGATGGAGATCATCTTGTCGAAGCCCACCTTGCGGGTATAGGTGATGGCATCCATGGCGATCAGCAGCGCACCGCTTTGGGTGATCAGGGTGGCCTTGCCAGGGAAGGGCAAGAAGGGGGCAAAAGAGGCATTCAGTTTATCCGAGTTGGAAAGCGTACCCACGATATTGGGTCCCAAGACACACATGCCATATTGGTGCGCAATGTCCACCAATTCATCTTCAAGATCCTTGCGGCCGACCTCGCTGAAGCCAGAGGTGATCACGCTCAAGGCCTTGATGCCTTTTTCGCCGCATTCTTTCGACACCTGCGCCACAAATTTCACCGGCACCGTAATAACTGCCAGGTCCACTTTGCCCGGCACGTCGGCAATCGTCGGGAAAACCTTCAAACCGAGGATTTCGGTAGCAGTGGGGTTGATGGGATAGATCTTGCCATTGTAACCACCCTCAAGCAAATTCTCAATCACTGTATAGCCGATCTTCCCCGGCTGGGCAGAGGCCCCAACCACGGCCACAGTTTTGGGCTGCAAGAGATTGTCTAACGCTGTTTGATCCATACTTGATCTCCTAATGGTTTTGGATTGGATTTATCCTGCAAAATTATTACATTCCTGGGTTCTCACGAGTTGTTTTTCGTCTATCTCACGCTGTGACACAACAAGAAAGATGGGATGTCTCACCCTATAAGGTGAGACATCCCATCTTTCAGTCAAGCGGCTCTTTAATAGGGAAAATAATAGCCCGGCCCATATAAGAGGGATTATAACATAGGTGCTTCACGCCAAAGCAGGACGAAAAGCATACTGCGCGGTTGACAATCCACCTAATCGGCTTATGAGTTATCGCTGGCAGCAGGCTTAGCCAATGCCTGTTCTGCTGCCAGGCGTTTCAACAGCAACAGCAGCGCCGATGCATCACGAAAAGGCAGCGGTTCTCCGGCCTCGTTTGCCGCTTGCAGTGCGCCACGCACTGCATCTGGATGATCGCTGTCGACCAAAAGACGAAGGATGAAGGTTTGAACGGTACGCATACCCCGTTTATACCAGGGGCCACTGCCACCAGACTTACAAAATAAGGGGGATGGCTATTTTCTTACCAGAGAATAGTATATGGCTTGCAGTTCGATCTGCGGCTCAACCCCCAACTCATTGTACAGCCTTCTTTCTAATGCTTTATACAGGCGTAAAGCCCCGGGCCGGTCGCCCAGCCCGATGCATGCCTGCATACCCAACAGCACCGCCTGCTCGTGCCAGGCTTCTACCGCCAGGATCTCACGGCAAGCCTTCAACGCCTCGCTGAAACGGCCTTCGCTCAACCAGGCTTTCGCCATCTCCAACAAGGCCTGCTGATGATCTTGCGCCAACCACTGCCGGTGAGAGATGGCCCAATCGGCATAGCGGTACTGGGGCAAGAACTCCCCGCCGTAACAGGCCAGGGCTTCGGCCCATTCTTTCCGGTGGTAATGAGCTGCGAAGGTTTCGTAATCCACCGTTGAAGCAGGTGGCAGGTACAGCCTCACCTGTCCATCGCTGACTTCCAGGTAACGCGATGGGAATTTATCGGGCAAGTCGGGCTCAAGCGCTCGCCTCAGGGTCGAAGTGGCATGGTGGAAGAGAGCCTGGGCGGCGGCGAGGTCTTTGTCAGGCCACAAAGCCTCACTTACCTGGTCAAACGATATGGCGCGCCCCGGGGCGATCAGCAGCAGCCCAAGCAGTTCCCCTGAACGGCGCTGGCGCAGCACCCCGCTGTCAACCTCGCCTCCCCTCACCCAGATGCGCCAACCGCCCAAGGTGGTGATCTTCAGCGGTGCCGGGGGCACGCGCTGCAAATGTTCCAGCAAAACCGCGCTGGTTTTCACAATGGCCTTGTCGCGGCTGCTCAACCCGGCCGCAATCAACGGAAAAGCCAGGGTCCGTTCACGCTCGGCAAGCACCACAAAACCACCCTGCACCAAACGGCTGGCAGCTTCTCGCCAGTCAGCAGCCGCCTCTGCCTGGCCTTGCTGGTGGTGCAAAGCCGCCAGCAGCAGCCAGGCAGCAGCCAGGTCAAAATCCAACCGCTGAGGGGCCAGGCGTGCAATGGCAGCGTGCAAATCACTTTCGGCCTCAGCCAGATTGCCCAGCGCCCAAGCTGCCCGGGCCCGTTCAATGAGCGCCTGTCCTTGTAAATGGTAATACCCCATACGCTCAGCAACCGCCAGCGCATCATTCGCCCACGCTTGCGCGGTTGGGGCATCTTGCAAAAAATGATTAAGGCGGCTCATCCCCAGGCGCGCCAGGAACAGGTTTTCGGCAATCCCATTGACCTCTGCAATTGAGAGCGTTTGGCTAAACAATTCCCGGGCACGTTCCACATCCCCCGCCTCTAGCGCCAGGCTGGCGTGGATGAAATGCCAGTAGCCATCTCCCAAAGAGCGCGGAGAAATGACCGAACGTAATTCTTCCAGGCGGGCCAAAGCCATCGCACCCTGCCCCGACAGCCAGTGTACCCAACTCATGGTCAACAGCGGCCCCCAGGTCAGCTCTTGCAAACCGCGCTCCTGGGCGATCTTTAACCCCTCTTCATCCATCGCCAACGAGAGGGCAAACTGGCCGCGCGGCATATATACCATGCACGAAAGGGTGTGCAAACTGCGCACCAGGGCACGGTCATAACCGATCTGGCGGCTGAGGTCAGCCGCTTGCCGGGTAAATTCCTCCAAAACATCTAGGTTATTGGTCTCTCCCGCACAAATGCCCAGGTTCAACAATGCATCTGCCCGGGCCTGCGACTCTTCTCCCGCCAGCGATAAAGCCAGGTGAGAAAACTGTTCTGCCTGGTCATAATGCCCCAAGCGGATATGCGCATAAGTCAAGACGTTAAGCGCTGTGGCTTCGCTCTCTGCATCCGCCTGCGCCTGTGCCAATTGGCGCGCTTGCTGAGCCAGCCGGATGGCCGCGGCAATCTCGCCACGGCGTTCCATTATGCGGCTCTCTTCTATAAGACGGGTGATTTCTTCAGATATACTCACTGAAACAAAATTATACTCTCACCTCTGCCAAATTCAGATATACTTACCCAAAGGATGGATTGAGAGCCTTTACCCTATGAACATTCGCATTCCAGAGACAATCAACGAACGGTACTCGGTCCGTTTTTACCAGGCCGAGCCAATTGCAGATGCAACCCAAGCGGCCCTGCTCACCAGCCTGGCTGGGCTACAGCGCGGCCCGCTTGGCTCTCACACCCGCTTCCTCCTGGCTGCCGCCAATGCCGAAGAGCGCGCCGCTTTGCGCGGCCTGGGCACTTATGGCTTCATCAGGAACCCGACCGGGTTCATCATCGGCGCCGTCGAAGTGAACCACCACGCCCTGGAAGACTTCGGTTACATGATGGAAACAGCCGTCTTGCAAGCCACCGCCCTGGGGCTGGGCACCTGTTGGCTAGGGGGCTCTTTTACCCAGAGCAGTTTTGCCAGCAAGATTGGCAAGCAAGACCACGAGATCATCCCGGCTGTAGCCGCCGCCGGCTATGCCATGCCCCAGGTTCGAGAAAGAGACCTGCTGCGCCGCGCAGCGCGCTCAGAAACTCGCCTGCCCTGGGAAGACCTGTTCTTTGATGGTTCTTTTCGCCAACCGCTGACCATCCCGCGTGCCGTCCAGGCTGGCGATTACGCCCGCGCCCTTGAGATGGTGCGCCTGGCGCCCTCTGCCTCCAACAAGCAGCCCTGGCGCATCGTCAAAGATGGCAGCCGCTGGCATTTTTACTGCCAGCGCACCCCAGGTTATGGCGAAGGAAGCTGGTATTTCACCCTCCTGCGGCTGGCAGACCTGCAGCGCCTGGATGTCGGCATCGCCATGTGTCACTTTGCCCTCAGCCTGCAGCAGCTTGGCCTGCCGGGCAGTTGGAGCGTTTCTGACCCCGGCCTGGAGCCGGTCAATGCAAAAACATTGTATATCGCCACCTGGAATGCTGAGGAATAAACATGCCCAACTTATTTGATCCCTTTACCCTGCGTGGAATCACCCTGCGCAACCGCATCGGCATGCCGCCCATGTGCCAGTACTCTGCCGTCGACGGTTTGGCCAACGATTGGCACCTGGCACACTACGGGGCGCGCGCCGTCGGCGGGATGGGCCTGATCATTATCGAAGCCACGGCAGTCGAGCCGCGCGGGCGCATCACGCCCAACGACCTTGGCCTGTGGGATGATGCCCAAATTGAGCCCCTGGCGCGCATCGTCCATTTCTTGAAAGCGCACGGCGCCGTCGCTGGCATCCAGATCGCACATGCGGGCCGCAAAGCCTGCACCTACCGCCCCTGGGATGCCCCCGCCAGCGGCCCCATTCCTCCCGCTGACCCGCATCACTGGCAGGTGGTTGGCGCCAGCCCCCTGCCCTTCAGCACCAGCTACCCCGTTCCGCACACCCTGCAAGTCGATGAAATATACGCCATCCAAGAGGCCTTTGCAGCTGCCGCCAGGCGCGCCCAGGCGGCTGGCTTTGAATGGTTAGAGCTCCACGCCGCGCATGGCTACCTGCTGCACAGCTTCTACTCGCCGCTGGCCAACCAACGCACAGATACCTACGGCGGCAGTTTTGACAACCGCACCCGTTTTGTGCTCGAAACAGCCGCAAAAGTGCGCCAGGCCTGGCCCCAGCACCTACCGCTGACAGCGCGCCTTTCTTGCACCGATTGGGTGGAAGATGGGTGGACCTGCGATGATTCAGTCCTCCTGGCCCGTCAGCTCAAAGCGGCCGGGTTTGACCTGGTCGATTGTTCGTCTGGCGGCAACGGCCCCACCCCGCCTGCTGTCACCGGCCCCGGTTACCAGGTGCCCCTGGCCGAGGCGGTTCGCCATTCAGCCGGCATTGCCACGGCTGCCGTCGGGCTGATCACCGCCCCCGAGCAAGCTGACGAGGTCATCTTCAACGGCCGCGCCGACATCGTACTGGTTGGCCGCGCCGCGCTGCGTGACCCCCATTGGCCTCTCCACGCCGCGCAGGTATTGAAGAAAGACGGCCCGGTTCCAGGTCAGTACCGGCGCGCCTTCTAGCTCAGGTCGATTTCCGGTACAGGCTGGCAGTTTGTTCAGCCACATCCGCCAGGCTGGCCCTCAGGGCATAGGGCTCGAGCACCTCAACCCCACTGCCAAAGGGCAGCAGGCGCTCTCTGGCTTCGTCAAGCCAACGAAAGTACAGGGTTAAGATGCAGCTGCCGTCTTCAGCTTCAGGGGCTGCCTCGGTCTGCTGACGCGCCCTGGCCCCAAACCGGCGCAGCACAGCCGGCAGGGATCGTTTTGCCACCCGCAACGTCACCGCATACCCTGAATAGCTCTCTTCTTCCTCTGCACACCAGCTCTCCCAAAAAGCCCCCAGGTCAAAATCGGGCGGGCGCTCAAATGTTTCAGCGCACAAGCGAACCTCCAACAGCTCATCCACCCGGCGCACGCGCACCCGCCCGGCGCGCGCAAATACCAGGTACCAGGCCCCAGATTTTGCCGCCAACCCATACGGATTAACCTCCCGCTCGATACGCACCTCAAACACCGGGATGTAAGTGATCGCCAGCTTGCGATCTTCCCACACGGCTTGCTGGATGATTTGCAAACTGGGCAGCGGTTCTTCTGCCTGGCTCCACCCGGTCGAATCGATATAATACCGCTGGCGCACACGCACCTCATCTTGCCGGCGCGAAGCCGGCAGGGCTGCGGTCAGCTTGAGCATGGCGGCTTTCAAATCTTGGCTGAGGCCCAGCCTCGCCAGCGGTCCGGGCACATTAAGCATGAACAATGCCCGGGCTTCGCTCTCAGAAAGTCCGGTCAGGTTGGTGCGGTAGCTGTCTAAGAGCTGGTAACCCCCGGCAGGCCCGGCTTCTCCATAGACCGGCACACCCGCCGTGCTGAGCGCCACCATGTCGCGATAGATCGTCCGCTCGCAAACCTCCAGCTCACGCGCCAATTGGCTTGCGCTCATACGTCCCCGCGTCTGGAGCAGCATCAAAAGAGAAAGTAAGCGATCTGCGCGCATGGGTTAATTTTACCCTGACATAAGATGTCAGGGTAGGGGTGATATGATGTGCTCGTCGACAGTAAGCGTACGCGTTCAAAAAAGACCGTTCAGAATATAAAAGGAGCACAAAATGACCACTTCATTTGAGGTCAAAATCGTTCAACTGCAACCGATGTACGTCGCCTGCTTCCCCGCTTATGGGCCTGAGCCCGAGGACGAGGCCTGGCAAAAGCTGGAAGCCTGGGCAAGGCCGTTGGGCCTGCTGGACGACCCCGAAAAGCACCGTATCTTCGGTTTCGATACCGCCGGGCAGGTCCCCGGCAGCGACAGTCGCGGCTACGAATTCTGGATCGATGTCGGGCCCGGCTTTGAGGCGGCGGGTGATGCAAAGATCAAGCTGTTCAGCGGTGGCAAGTATGCCGTCTACCGCATACCCAAGGTTGGCAACCCCTGGGAGACCATCCCCTCCTCCTGGAAAGCGCTGGTCCTCTGGCAAGAAGACAGCCCCTACAAGATGGGCAAGGCGCAGTGCCTGGAACAGCCGATCGGATCGGCAAAGACGCCCATGACAGAACGCCCCATGGACCTGTTCCTGTCGATCGAATAACACAGCCTGAGCATTAAAATGATATTGGGGCTGCCCCGCAAAGCGTTTGCGGGGCAGCCCCAGGTTTTCACAACACATCCTACCCAGAGTGTTCTTTTCTAAAACAATGCCGCCAGGTCCAAATGGGCGAAATCTGGCACGGCGCTGATGACGTGCGCTTTGCCAGCCGTTTCATCAGCCGGAATCGTCGTCGTCAAGAAAACCGCATCCATCCCCGCCCGCCGGGCAGCTTCGATGCCGCTGAGAGCATCTTCAAATACCAGGCAGTCGCACGGCTCAGTTTGCAAGGACTTTGCCGCCCGCAGGAAAATTTCAGGGTCTGGCTTGCCGCGCGGCACTTCCTCGCCGTTCACCACCACCTGGAAATACTTTCTCAAATCCAGCTCGTCCAGGATAAAGTTCACGTTGTCAGGCGGTGCGGCAGAGGCAACCGCCATTGGCAGGGCTTTTTGACGGGCCAGCTCCAGCACCTCCAACAGGCCGGGCAGTGGCTCGCGGCAGCCGGCAAAACGTTGGCGGTACAGTGTTTCTTTACGCTCTCCCCAATAAGCAATCTCCGCCTCGCTGAGCTGGCTTCCCAGCATCAGCCGCACGATCTCAGGCGTCCGCTTCCCCGTGGTCTGGCGGTTGAACTCGTCCTGATCGATATGAACGCCCGCCTCTGCCAGGGTATCCTGCCAGGCCTGGTTATGGACAGGCATATTATGAACGATGGTGCCGTCCATATCGAAGATAAAAGCTTTATAGCGCATACGAACTTACCCAATCTCCTTTTGAAGTAAAAAGAGAGTATATCACTTTAATCTGGGCGGAGGAGATTTCCGCCAAGTCAAGCAGGTTCCAGTATAATCATAGCGGAGGAGCGCATGCCCAAGCCTGTTATCTTTGCGGTTGGACCCGAATACCTGGAACGTGATGGGTTGAGCCAAACTGTCCAAAACTGGGAAGACGGTCAGCGCGCCCACACCCAGCGCGGTACCTTCGAGTGGTGGTATTTCGATGCCCATCTCGATGACCACAGCACCGCCGTCATCGTCTACGCCACCAAGCCCATCATCAACCCGGCTGCTCCCCTCACCCCCAACCTGTCCCTGACCATCACCCGCCCCGATGGGGTCAAAACTGCCGAATTCTTACTCCCGCCCGCAGATCAATTTTCCGCCTCAAACGAACTGTGTGATGTAAAGATCGGCCCCAGTTGGGTAAAACAAACCGCTTCAGGAACCTGCTGGAACTTCAGCCTGCATGCCGAAACCAAAAACCTTGCCGCAGACTTGAATTTTTCGGGCCTCGTTCCGCCGTGGAGGCCCGGGGCGGGAAAATGCTTCTTCGGCGACCTCCAGCATTACTTTGCCTGGCTTCCATCGCTCCCCTACGGCAGCGTTGAAGGCACATTGACCTATGACGGGCAAACCCGCACCGTACGCGGCACCGGCTACCACGACCACAACTGGGGCAATGTGGCCCTGCCCTCGGTGATGGACCATTGGTATTGGGGCAGGGCCCATGTAGGTGATTACACCTTGATCTTTGTCGAACAGATCGCCTTGAAAAAATATGGCTCGGCGCGGATGCCAGTTTTCTTGTTGGCTAAAGGAGACAAGGTGCTGGTGGACGATGCGCGTTACCTGAGCATGCAAGGGCGCGACTTTACCCAACACCCCGGCGGGCGCAAGTATCCGCGTGAAGTGGATTTCACCTGGGCGCACGCCCAAGAACAGGTCTGCTTAGAACTGAGAAAACCGAAACTGATTGAAGGCACCAGCCTGCTGTTGGCACTACCCCCCGCCACGCGCGCCCTGGCGCGGTTATTTGCCAACCCCTATTACTTCCGCTTCAACACCGAATTAGACTTAAAGATCAATCTAGGCCAACTGCAAGATGCCATCTGCGGCCCAGCCCTATATGAAATTATGATGTTGAGATAAAAAGGAGATGTTATGAACGACAAAGAAGTCGAACGACAGGTTGAAACGATCCTTGGGAAATTGAGCCTCGAAGAGAAGATCGGGCAGCTCAACCAGGTTGGTGGAGCAGATTTTGCCCCAGGGCCTAAGGCCGAAGACCAGATCCGCAAAGGCGGGGCAGGCTCCGTCTTGTGGCTGAACGACACCCAACGCTTCAACGAACTGCAAAAGATTGCCGTAGAAGAAAGCCCCTCGGGCATTCCTTTGTTGTTTGCCCTGGATGTGATCCACGGTTACCGCACCATCTTCCCCGTTCCCTTGGCCATGGCCTCCTCATGGGATCCGGCGGTGCCCGAGAAGTCTCAGACCGTGGCAGCCAAAGAGGCCCGCGCTGCCGGTCTGCACTGGACCTTTGGCCCAATGATCGATATTGCCCGCGACGCCCGCTGGGGGCGCATTGTAGAAGGTGCCGGCGAAGACCCCTACCTGGGATCAGCCATGGCTGCCGCCCAGGTGCGCGGCTTCCAGGGCCGCGATCCTTCAGACCCTGAGCGTGTGCTGGCCTGCGCCAAGCACTTCGCCGGATACGGCGCATCCGAAGGCGGGCGCGATTACGACCCCGTCTACCTGCCTGAGACCCAACTGCGCAATACCATCCTGCCCCCCTTTGAAGCCGCCCTCAAAGCAGGTGCGGCGACCTTCATGAGCGCCTATATGGACCTCAACGATGTCCCCGCCAGCGGCAACCGCTTCTTGCTGCGCCAGGTCTTGCGCCAGGAATGGGGTTTTGAAGGCTTTGTGGTCTCAGATGCCTTTGCAGTCGCCAACATGGTCATCCAGGGCCATGCCCGCAACCGGCGCGATGCCGCCCTGCGCGGCATCAAAGCCGGCGTCAACGTAGATATGTCAAGCTACACATATGTTGAGAATGTCGCCGGCCTGGTAGCCGACGGCCTCTTGACCGAGGCCGAAATCGATGAGCTGGTGCGGCCGATCCTGGCCATCAAGGTCAAGATGGGCCTGTTCGAGCACCCCTACACAGATGAAACCTTGCTGGCACAGGTTGTATCCCGGCCCGAACACCGCCAGGCCTCGCGTTGGGCTGCGCAGCGCTCGATGGTACTGCTCAGAAACGAAGGCGGCCTCTTGCCCCTCAAGAAAGACCTCAAGAAAGTGGCCGTGATCGGCCCATTGGCCGACTCGATGGAAGCCACCGAGGGCTCATGGATGGTGTTCGGCCACACGCCTGCCGCGGTGACCGTCCTGGCAGGCCTACGCGCCAAGCTGCCCGCTGCCCAGGTAACCTATGCCCACGGCCCCGAGATCCGGCGCGATATCCCCTCATGGTTTGAAACCTCAATGGCAGGCATGGAACGCAAACCGGCCCAATCCCCCGCAGATGCCGAAGCCGCCTTCCAGGCTGCCATCGAGACCGCTCGCGCCGCTGACCTGGTTGTGATGGTGCTGGGCGAGACCGCCGAAATGGCTGGCGAGGCCGCCTCACGCGCCTCCCTGGACCTGCCAGGCCGCCAGGAAGAGCTGCTCAAAGCCGTTGCCGCGCTCGGGAAGCCGGTTGTGCTGGTGCTCTTGAACGGCCGCCCCTTGAGCATCAATTGGGCCGCCGAGCATATCCCTGCCATCCTCGAAGCCTGGGAACCCGGCACCGAGGGCGGCAGTGCTGTAGCCGATATCCTGTTTGGCGATGCCGTCCCCGGCGGCAAACTGCCGGTTTGCTTCCCGCACAAGGGCAGCCATGCCCCGCTCTATTACGCCCGCAATCTGACCCACTCACCCGAAGGCAGCCCAATGTACAACCCGCGCTACTGGGATGGCCTGCCTGAGCCGCTCTACCCCTTTGGCTATGGCCTGAGCTACACCACGTTTGAATTCTCGAACCTGAAGCTTTCATCGCCGCAGGTCAAGGTGGGCCACAGCCTCACCGTCAGCGTGGATGTGACCAACACCGGCTCTCTGGCCGGCGATGAGGTAGCCCAGCTTTACATCCACCAGCAGTGGGGCAGCGATACACGCCCCATGCGCGAGCTGAAGGGCTTCGAACGTCTCACCCTCCAGCCCGGCGAGACAAAGACGGTGAACTTCAAGCTTGGCCCAGATGAGTTGCGCTACTGGAGCACCAATGCCGGCCAGTGGATCCAAGAAGCGGCCGAGTTTGACATCTGGGTCGGCAGCGATTCGCAGGCCGCCCTGCACACCAATTTCGAAGTGGTTGCATAAAGGCCAGCCCATGCCAACCCCAACCCTCGCCTATCGCAACCCATCCCTGAGCGTTGAAGAACGCGTGGCCGACCTGCTTGGCCGCATGACGCTGGAAGAGAAAGTCGGCCAACTGATCATGTGGAATGGGCAGGCCAACGACCTGTCTTTCATCAACACCCGCCATGCCGGGTCTATCCTGCACATCTGGGGCCAAAAACTGGACCAGGCCATGTCGCTGGCAGCCCAAAGCCGGCTCGCCATTCCCCTCCTGGTCGGTGAAGATGCCATTCACGGGCATTCGTTCTGGAAGGGCGCTACCATCTTTCCCACCCAACTGGCCCTGGCTTGCAGTTGGAACCCCGCCCTGCTGGAACAGGTCGGCCGGGTGACAGCCGAAGAAGTTGTCCCCACCGGCATCCACTGGACCTTTTCTCCGGTGCTGTGCCTGGCGCGCGACCTGCGCTGGGGCCGGATCGATGAAACCTTTGGCGAAGACCCGTACCTGATCGGTGAACTGGCCGCGGCCATGATCCGCGGCTACCAGGGCCAGGGGCTGGACGACCCCACGGGCATCCTGGCTACCGCCAAGCACTACGCCGGCTATTCTGAAACCCAGGGCGGGCGCGATGCTTCAGAGGCCGACCTTTCGCAGCGCAAACTGCGCAGCTACTTCTTGCCGCCCTTCGAACGCGCTGTCCAGGCCGGGGCCATGACCTTCATGACCGGCTACCAATCGATCGAGGGCGTACCCTCCACCTGCAACCGCTGGCTCTTGACCGAAGTGCTGAAGGATGAGTGGGGCTTCAAGGGCGTGGTGGTAACAGACTGGAACAACGTGGGACGCCTGGTGATCGAGCAGAAAGTGTGCGCCAATTACGCCGAAGCCGCCGTTGCCGCTGTGCGAGCCGGGAACGACATCATGATGACCACGCCGCAATTCTACGAAGGGGCCCTGGAGGCAGTCCGCACCGGCAGGTTGGCCGAATCCGAAATCGACGCCCCCTGTGCCCGGCTATTGGCCCTTAAGTTCCGCATGGGGCTGTTTGAGAACCCGCGCCGCCCCGATCTTCAGCGGGCCGCCGTTGAGACTGGGCGGGCAGAACACCGGGCCGCCAACCTGAATGCAGCCCGCCAGAGCCTGGTCTTACTGCAAAACAACGGCCTGCTGCCGCTGGACCCCAAACAGTTGAAATCGATTGCTGTGATCGGCCCAAATGCCGATGATGACCTGCAGCAGTTGGGCGACTGGTCTTTGGGTTCCTGGCAGCACCCGCCAGAAGCCGGCAAACAGCCGCGCGAAAAGACTACCACCGTGCTGGATGGCATCCGCGCCCTGGCTCCACAGGGGCTAGAAGTGCGTTATGCCCGCGGCTGCTCGATCCTCGAGGACGACCTGGCGGAAATGCCCGAGGCGCTCAGCGCCGCCCAGGCATCTGATGTGGTGGTAGCTGTGGTGGGCGATCACCTGAACTTTGTCGGCGAAACGCAAAGCACCGCCACCCTCGAACTGCAAGGCGGGCAGATTGCCCTGCTTGAGGCTTTGGAAAAGACCGGCAAACCCTTCATCGTGGTGCTGGTGAACAGCAAACCGCTGGTGCTGCCGCCAGCCGCCAGGCGCGCCGCGGCCATCATCGAATTGTTCAACCCTGGCATGGAAGGCGGCCAGGCCCTGGCCGAGGCCTTGTTCGGCCTGCTGAACCCCTCTGGCAAGCTCACCATCTCCTTCCCGGTGCACGTGGGCCAACAGCCGGTGTTCTACAGCCAGGTGCGCGGTCAACACGGCACTCGCTACGCAGACCTGACCCAAGAGCCGCTCTTCCCCTTTGGGCACGGCCTCAGCTACACCCAGTTTGCCTGCTCTAACCTGCGGCTGGGTGCATCCAGCCTGGCCCAGGGAGAGACCGCCCATGTCTTTGTGGATGTCGAAAACGTTGGCAAGCGTGAAGGGGTGGAAGTTGTGCAGGTTTACGTCAGCGACCTGGTGACCTCAGCCACCTGGGTCAACAAGGCCCTCAAGGGCTTCGCTCGCCTCCAGTTAACGCCGGGCGAAAAGAAGACCGTACAGGTTGACCTGCCCTGGCAGGCCTTCCAGATCGTCAACGCTCAGGGCGATTACGTGGTGGAGCCGGGCGAATTTGAAATCCTGGTCGGCCCATCTTCACGCCACCAGGATCTATTGAAAGTAAAATTGACGATCGGTTAATTGGATCATGCGAACAGCCAGGGGCGCAGGTTTAGTTGGACGAGTGACCCCTGGCTGTTTCATTCTCTCGCGTTGACTGCTCAGCCTGCGCTGGCCCAGGGCCCTGGGGCGCCCGCTCCCCTGCCCCAACCACCAGGTAGCGCACGCCCACCACCAAGCCGGCAAAGACTACCGCCGCCAGCAAGATGACACCCGCAAAGCTCAAATCAACCCGGATCACCAGGGCCGCCGCACCCATCAAGAAACCTGCCAGGGTTAGCCCGCCCAGGCGTAGCAGATACCTGCGGATGATCCATGGCTCCAACACATCCTGCGTGTGCTTCTGCATGCGGTGGATAAAGGTAAAACAGTTCCAGCCCGCCAGGTTGAAGCATAAGGCCACCAGCGCCAACCATGCCGGTTGGTCCATCCACACAGCCAGGCCAGCCAGCCCCGTCCCAAACAAGAAGCTTACTGAAGCCAGCAGATTCGAGTGCAGGCTCCAGGCCAGGCTGTACAAGGCCACGCCCAACACTGCCGCAATGGACCCCAGCCACACCCCATGCCCGGCAAAGAGAGCGCCCAAGAGCAGTCCGCTCAACCCGGCCAGGGAAAAGAAGAGCCATTTCAAAGCCGCTCTCATTGCCACACCCCCGCCGTTGCCTGGCGCAGCACCCGGCCATAGGCGCGTATGATCTGGTCCAACGGTTGGCGCACATCCCAATCCAACACCTGCACCCCGGCCCGCTGCAGCTTTTGCACCAGCAGTTCCCGCTCCAGGTGCGCCAACCGGCCCGCCAGGATCAGGTCATCGTCTGCTGACTTTTGAGCAGCCAGCTCAAAGGCCACCGGGTTGGGGCTGACCAACAAGACGGCATAGCCGCGCGCCCTCAGCCACACCAGGTAATCTACGTCGTCTTTGACCAGGGGGCTGACCAGGATGAGCTGCGACCTGGCCGCAAACAGCCGCGTGGGCATATATTTGAGGTGGTTGAGGATGTAACTCTCGCCTACGTGGGCTCGCGCCAGGGCCTGTAAGATACGCTCACGCTGCAGCTTGCCGTAACCCGGGTAAGTCCAATCGAGGTACTGGCCATACAGCATCAATCCCACCCGGTTGCCTTCTGCCAGCAGGGTTTCAGCCAGCGAGGCAGCCGCGGTCACCGCATACTCAAAAAGGGAATGTCCATTGACCACAAAATGCGTCGCCTGGCGCAGATCCAGGATGATACCCACATTGGCAGCCCGCTCTTGCTCAAACTCATTGGTGTAGATCTCGCCCGGGCGGCGCTGGCTGGCCTTCCAGTTGATCCAGCGCATCTCGTCACCGGTCTGGTAGCCGCGCACACCGTAAAAAGAAACCCCTGGCCCGCCTACCCGCGCCGGCACATAACCTGCCGTACCGATCGTCTGACGTGGGCACAGGTGCAGGCCCGCCAGCGACGTGGTTTTTGGCAGCACCCACAGGTCGGCCTCGGCTTCTACCTGCACCGAATTCGATATCAACCCCAGCGGGTCGTGGGCCCGGATATCCAGGTGTGAAAAGCGGTACACCCCTCGCCGGGCGCGCAGGGTATATTTCAAGATGTAACCCTGGCCAGGCTTTAAGCTGAGCAGGTGCTTCGAGTCGCCATCCACCACATCCATCCCTTCAGACAGGTGATCCTCGATTTCCACCAGGCTCAGGCGCTCCCCCTGGTTGTACAACTCCACTTCCACCCTGATATCAGATCCTTCAACCACGCGCTGGGCGCTCAGGCGGCGCGCAGCGCTTACCTGCGGCTTTGGAGGGTATTGCAGCACGGCACTCGCCAAGAAAACAGCCGCCGCCAGGGCCAGCACCAGCAGGTCGCCTTTGAAATACCGCAGGCCCACCAGGATGAAGGCGTAGACTACCACGCTGAGGATCAGCACCTGCCATCTGCCCCCCAACAAAGACCTGCCCCGTAAAAGGCGGTGTTGAAAGCTCAGCGCAAGGCGCCGCCAGGCCTCCAGCGAGAATAGCTCACGAACTAACCAGCGTTCTTTCACCGTCGAACACTTCCTCACTGCTCGGGGTTTTTGGGCGCATTATTGAACACCGGCACCGGCACGGTATGCAGCACGGTTTCGATCACATCTTCAGTCACCCGGCCCTTCATCCAATACTCCGGCTGCAAGATCAGGCGGTGGATCAGCACCGGCTGGATGTAAGCCTGGATGTCGTCTGGCAAGACGTAATCGCGCTGGTCCATCACTGCCTGGGCCCGGGCCAGTTTGAGCAAAGCCAGCGAGGCGCGCGGGCTGCCGCCCACCGCCACCCTGCGGTCAGCGCGCGTTTCAGCCACCAGGGCCACAATGTACGCTTCCAGGTCAGGCTCAATGTGCACTTCTTCCACCACCTTGCGCATCTCCAACAAAGCGGCAGCATCGATCACCTGGGTCAGGCGGATCTCATCCTGCCGGCGCTCCCGCCGGCGGGCCAGGATCTCGCGTTCTTCCTTTTGGTCTGGGTAACCCAAGTTCAGCTTGATCAAAAAGCGGTCCAGTTGAGCCTCGGGCAAGGGGAAAGTACCCTCATATTCAATGGGATTTTGCGTGGCGATCACCAAGAAAGGCTGCGGCAGTGGCAGCGTCTCACCCTCCAGGGTGACCTGGTTTTCTTGCATGGCCTCTAACAGCGCCGATTGTGTTTTGGGCGAACCCCGGTTGATCTCATCGGCTAAGAGGATATTGGCGAACACCGGCCCACGGCGCAGTTCAAACTGATCGGCGCTCCGGTTGTAGATATACCCACCCGTAATGTCCGCTGGCAGCAGATCAGGGGTGAACTGGATGCGCTTGAAGTCCAGCCCCAGGGCCGTTGCAAAGCTGCGAGCAATCAGGGTTTTACCCAGGCCGGGGTAATCTTCAACCAAGACATGCCCCCCTGCCAAGAAGGTAGCCATGATCTTTTCCAGCCCGCTGCGCTTGCCCACCACAGCCCGGCCAACCTCATTCAAAACTTTCTGGCACAACTCAGCCGTCTCAGAAATGCCGATCGTCATATTGGTTCTCCAATTCCTTTTCGATAAAATCAATCGCTTTCAAGATCAATGCATCTGAACTGGTTTCGGATGGGCGGCCAAATATCTGCTGCCAGCGGTTTGCAGAAGGCTGGTCGGCCCAACGCTGTAAACCTTTGCGGAAATAGGCTTGCAAGTCTGGCGGCAGGTCGAGCGTGCCTGCCCGCAGGGCATCTGCCACCTCGCGCTCGCCCATGCGCAGGCGCATGGCCAGCGTGCTGATCGCCAGGCGCGTCAGGGTTTGGTTCAGCCGCATCTTATAGAATATATGCTGGCGGTTGCGCACAATATTGGTCAGTTCTTGCACCCGCAAATTGCCGTGGTGCGCCGCTTCTTCCCGCTTGCCCGCGGGCACAAAGACCGTCCCGCTCAGGCTGTACAAGGCCAGGCCAGCCGCCACCAACAGCAGTAACCCCCAATAGTAAACCTGCGGAAAATTCAAATACAACACCAACAAGGTCCGGGCCATCCCCGCCAACAGATCCCACAAGAAGGTGCGCAGTAAGAGCCAGGCACCGATCACGCCAATCAAGGCCAGCAGGCTTGCAATTGCCCAGCGCGCCCCTGTCAAAAGGCGCCTTCGGCTGAGGGCAGGTGGACGGATCAAAGGCCGCCTTCCAATGCCTCGACCACGCTGGCCAGGCACTGCTCTGCTTCGGATTCTTCAGTGGGGCTGAAAGACTTGTTCCCGTAGCGCACGTCCTCGAACAAGCGCGTCAGGCGCTGCACCTCGTGCCCGGGTAAGCCGGCATCTTCTAACTGCCGCGCAAATTCTCGCGGGGTCATTCCGGCCTGGCGCTGGAGGCTGTTCTTCTCAGAAGCGATATTTTGCATCTGGTAATAACAACGTAAGATGGCGTTTTTGAGGTCCCCCCCGGCCCGTATTTCATCCAGCGCGGCCCGGGCCGGGATGATGAACTCAGGAACCGCCTCAGGCTTGCGCCGCCTGGAAAGCATCCAGGCCACCCCCGCCAGCCAAAGTGTCACGATCACCGCCAGGGCGATCATCAGCCCCACAAGGTTGACCAGCAATTCATTCGGAACCACATCTGGCACGCTGGGGGCAGGTTCGGTTGCCTCTTCGCGCTGGATCGTCACGGGTGCATCGACCGAAGCTGCTTGGTCGGGATAAATCGTCCCAGCATTGGGCGTGAGAACCAATGCTGCTGCGAGCAAGAATAAGACAAAGAGCAAGTGTAAAGCGCGCCGGGGCCGCAGTTGGGGATAGCGCCACAGCAGGTAGATGTAGACTGGCAAAAAGAGGGCCGTCAGCACAGCCAGCAGCATCGCAAACGGGAACAGGTCCAGGCTCCCTTGATTCCGTGAAGATTCTGTAGCATGCGGCTGTAGTGTTTCTCGGACACGGATAGCAGGGTCTAATTGAATCTGCCCAATCGCGTTCACCAAGATCACCAACGCTACCAGCGCTGCCAGCAGTCCAAATAAGATCAAACTACGTTTAACGGTAGGGGAATGCATAAACTCATTTTACTACATTCGCAACTGAATGTTCATCCCAGCCGCTGATTGTCATTTTCAGCATCCCAAGAGAAGCGCCCCATATCCGTTTATAATAAGCAAATGGAAAATTACCCCATCACCGCCACCTTGGGCCCTGCCAGCAGTATTGAAGCTGTGTGGAGGGCCATGTTATCCGCCGGGGCCACAGGTTTTCGCCTCAACACCTCGCACCTGGAATTGGAACAGCTTTGGGCCTGGCTAGAGCGGCTAGAGCCGTTCTTGAGCGCCTGCCAGCCGCGCCCCGCCCTCACCCTGGATCTACAAGGCAGCAAATGGCGGCTGGGGCATTTTGCCCCCCTGGAACTGTCTGCCGGGCAGGTCGTCGAGCTGGTGCTTGCCCCCTCCAGTGACCAGCCGGGCCGCCTGCCGGTGCCCCACGCCGATTTCTTCCAGGCCGCCCCCATCTCCAGCCCTGAACTGCGCTTGAACGATGCCAGGGTTCACCTGCAAGTCGAATCCATCGCTGCCGAGCGCCTGCTTGCCCGCGTCACGCGCCCCGGCAGGCTCTCGGCGCATAAAGGCATCACCTACCTGGATTCAGGATTCCGCAGCGAAACGCTGAGCGAAAAAGATGAACAGATCATCCGGCAGGCAAATGAACTGCCGGGAATCTGCTATGCCATCTCATACCTGCGCGATGCCGCCGAGATGCGCCGATACCGCGCCTGGCTGGGCCCGCAGGCGTACTTGGTTGCCAAGCTGGAACGAGCCCAGGCTGTGGCCGAGGCCAAACAGATTGCACTGGATGCAAACGAACTGTGGGTGTGCCGTGGCGACCTGGGGGCCGAGCTGGGCCTGCCCGGCATGGCCCGGGCAGTGCACAACATCTCAGGGCTGGTACACCGGCTGGCTTGCCCGGTGCTGATGGCTGGGCAGGTGCTGGAGCATATGACGGCTGGAGACGGACCAACGCGGGCTGAGGTTTGCGCCTTGCACGATGCCCTGGCGCTGGGCTACCGCGGCTTTGTGCTCTCAGATGAGACCGCCATCGGGCAGCACCCGGTGGAAGCCTGCCAGGCCGCGGCCATGTTCCGGGCTGAGGGCTGAACCTTCGGGCCTACCTCTCAAGCCTGGCCCGGGTAACCTGGTTCGGCTGGGGCAGGTTCTAAGAGTTTCAACCGGTCCACAAAGTCGATCAAGACACACATTTCTTGCATCCCGGCGATATGCCAGAGAAGATCCAATCTTTTTGCCGCAGCCGCGGCCAGCCGGTGCCGCAAACCCGGGGTGAGATCCTGCGCGTGGCGCTCGAAAGCCTGGTGCTCAAATACCGCCTGGTCCTGGAGTATCTGGAAGCGCTGACCGGCAAACGCCTGGCGCCGATCCACATCATCGGCGGCGGCACGCAGAACCGCCTGCTCAACCAGCTCACGGCCAATTGCACCGGGCGCAGCGTGGTGACCGGCCCCGTGGAAGCCACGGCCATTGGCAACATCTTATTGCAAGCCATTGCCCTTGGGCACCTTGACTGCCTGGCCCAGGCGCCTGCCCTGGTGCGCCGTTCCTTCGATGTTACCCTGTATTCCCCTGACCAAACAGAAGCCTGGGATCTGGCCTTTGCCAGGCTGAAAACCCTGCTGAACCAAAACCGATCTTGACCCCAAACAAACCGAAAGGACCGATCAACATGCTCGAAGCACCTTATCCCCAATTAGACGACCTGCTGACCATGATGGGCGAGGCCGGGCGCCACCTGGCTGAGATCGAAGCCTGCGAAGGCGCAGCCGGCAATATTTCTATCTGTGTGCGCTGGCCGCTTGAACCGCGCCGCAGGTTTCCCATCCTTAGCCCAATCGACCTGCCCCAGCCTGTGCCAGAATTAGCCGGTGCCACCTTCGTGGTCAGCGGCTCGGGCCGGCGTTTGCGCGAGATCAAAGACGACCCCTGCGCCAACCTGGCCTGCCTGGTGGTGAACGATGGCGGGCGCAGCGCCAACGTGTACACTTCGCCTCAGCGCCGCTTTGAACGCGTGACCAGCGAATTCAATTCGCACCTGGCCGTGCACTACGACCAGGTCACTGCCACCGGCACCAACTTCCACGCCATCATCCATGCCCAGCCCCTGCGCCTGACCTTCCTCAGCCACATCCCACGCTACCAGGATGAGCAGTATCTGAACACCCACCTGCTGCGCTGGCAGCCCGAGGCCATCATCAACCTGCCGGAAGGGATCGGCTTTATCCCCTTCTGTGTCCCGTCTTCTTCTGAACTCATGGCCGCCAATGTCGAATGCCTGCGAAAACACCGCCTCGTCATCTGGGCCAAGCACGGCGTCATGGCACGTTCAGATATCTCGGTTAAGCGCGCCGCCGACCTGGTGGAATATGCCGAAACCGCCGCCAAGTATGAATACCTGAACCTGGGCATCGGCGAGATCGGCGAAGGCCTGGACGCACAGGAAATTCGCACCATTGCCGACACGTTCCACATTCAACAAAGGGTTTTCTAAACAGAACAGTTTGTCCCCAATACCCTTGTCATATTTGGACAAATATTGTACAATATATCGTGTACGATATAATCCATCGCGACAATAACGCCCGCGTCAAAACCGGCAAATGAGATGAACAAATGGCCTACGAACAACTCAAGTTAGAAAATCAACTCTGTTTTCCACTCTATGCTGCTTCTCGGCTGGTCATCCAGGCATACCAGCCCCACCTGGAGAAGCTGGGCCTTACCTACCCCCAGTACCTGGTGCTCATGATCCTATGGGAAACAGACAACCTCTCGGTCAACGAGATTGCACACCGGCTGATCCTGAACACCAACACGATCACGCCGGTCTTAAAACGCATGGAAGCCCAGGGTCTTATCGCCCGCAAGCGTTCGGAAGAAGATGAGCGCCGGGTGATCGTCACCCTCACCCCCAAGGGCAAGCAGTTACAGATCGAAGCCGCCCCCATCCCCGAGAAATTGGTGGCAGGCCTGGTTTCGGACGACATCAACCTGCATGAACTACAGGCATTGAAGGATCAGCTTCACATGCTCATCCATCACCTATCCAATCAACAAGCCTAGCCCACCGGCTGGCACAATCTGGAGATATTCTGATGACAATTCTAAAACCATTCCTTATCGTAGGCTTCTCGGGCAGTTTGCGCAAAAGCTCGTATAACTCGGCCCTCTTACATGCCGCGGCTGAACTGCTGCCCCCTGGAGTGACGTTGGAGATCATTGATCTCGCGCCCCTGCCCATGTTCAACCAGGATTTCGAGAAACCGTTTCCCGAGGCAGTGAACGCCTTCCGCAGCCAATTGGCCCAGGCTGACGCCCTCCTGATCGCCTCGCCCGAATACAACAGCTCGATCACCGGCGCCCTGAAAAACGCCCTCGACTGGGCCTCTCGTTCGCCTCAGCCGCCTTTGCAGGGCAAGCCGGTCGCCATCATGGGCGCCAGCACGGGCAATTTTGGCACCCTGAGAGCCCAACTGCACCTGCGCCAGATCTTGACCCACGTTGGTGCACTGCCCCTGGGCAAGCCCGAGGTGCTGGTGGCGCGCGCTGAGCAGGCTTTCGATGCAGATGGTAAACTGGTAGACACCGCCGCCCGCGGCTTCTTGCGCGATCTGCTGCTAGCCCTGGCCAAATGGTCTGCGCGCGTGTCCCCACCCTCTGCATAACACGAACTCCTTTTCTCCATTCAACCCAATTTGAAAGGATAAGTGCCTTACTATGAAAACAACCGATCTCAAGTCCATCCTCACGTTCTTCGTTTTGATCATCATTGGCATCCTGGTGGCGCTGGCTGGCAGCCAGGGCAGCACCCAGGTTGCAGGCATCCCGCTTTTTGCCCTGTTGGTTGGCCTGGCCTTCTTGGTCCAATGGCTGGTCTTCATCCCAGCTTACCTACGCCAGACCGAACATTTCTTCGACCTGACGGGCAGCATCACTTACATCACCCTCACCACGTTGGCCCTGGTGCTGACCAGCGCTGCAGATAGCAGGGCCATGCTGCTGTGGGCGCTGGTTGCCATCTGGGCAGGCCGCCTGGGGACCTTCCTCTTCGGGCGCGTCAGAAAAGCTGGGCGGGATGATCGATTTGACGACATCAAGCCTTCGTTCATCCGCTTCCTGAATGTTTGGACCATCCAGGGCCTGTGGGTCACTTTCACCGCCGCGGCCGCCTGGATTGGAATCACCACCGCCAACCGCAAAGAGCTGGACTTGTTTGCCCTGGTGGGCTTCTTGGTGTGGATCTTGGGGTTTGGCATAGAAGTGGTGGCCGACTATCAAAAAAGCCGTTTCAACGCCAATCCCGAGAATAAAGGTAAGTTCATTCACACCGGCCTGTGGTCTCGCTCCCGCCACCCCAACTACTTCGGCGAGATCGTCTTGTGGATTGGTGTCATGATCATCGCCTTGCCGGTTCTGCAAGGCTGGCAGTGGGTGGCCCTGATTTCACCGGTTTTTGTCACCCTGCTTCTAACCCGCGTCAGCGGCATCCCACTGCTTGAGCAGAAGGCCGACGCGAAATGGGGCGGGCAGGAAGATTATGAAGCCTACAAGAAGGCAACACCCGTGTTGATCCCCAAGCTGTAGGACAACCAGGCAAAGAAGGAAAAGACCATGAAAATCGCAAAAATGATCGCTTTGGCCGGCCTGCTGGCCATGACGGGCATCTTGATCTATGGCTTTACAATCGGAGATTTTGCGGCTGAGGGCGCCAAGCTCTTGTCCATGCCTTGGGGCATTGTCTCGCTGGTAGATCTGTATGTTGGTTTCGCCCTCTTCTCATGCTGGATCGTATTCCGTGAAAAGGCCCTGCTCCCATCGATCATCTGGGTGGTCGTGATGATGGTCATGGGCTTCTGGGCTGGTGCGCTGTACACCTTCATCGCACTTCACACCAGCGGTGGCGACTGGAAGCGCTTCTGGTATGGCAAGCGCGCCCAATCTTAAGAATCTTGTCTACGGTTAAGGGTATAATACAAAACTTGAGTGCCCTGGCGGTTGAATGACGGCAGGTGCAAAGATCACCCCTCCGCGAACCTGGGTGATCCATCGTTTTATGATCGCAGAGTAATGCTATGGATGTGAAATATCGTTTTGGAAAATGGATATTGGGCCTGGCAGCCAGCTTGATGCTTGGCCTGGGGGCCTGTCAATCGGCACAGCCGCTTGCCACCCCCCTGGCAGGCGAGACCGGCGTAGCTTCTGCCACCGAGACTGCCCCACCTATCCAGTTGCCATCCCCCACACCGGCCCCAACGCAATCACCGACCCCTGAAGCCACCAATACCCCCGCCCCTAGCCCCACGCCCACAGCGGTTTTTTACGAACCGGCTGGCTGCTGGCAGCCGCCCGACGATTATACCCACGTACAGGCCAACGGTCACACCCTCAACGCCCGCACCCTTAGCATGCTGCAACAGGCTGCTTTGCTGTACGGCGGCGAGATTGATGTAACCGGTGCAGCCATCGTCCAGGGCAGTTACGGCGATTATCCCCTGGGCGAACCAGAGGCCCATCTTGGCGGCGGCGTGGTGGATATCTCAGTCGTCCGCCCCAACACCAGTGCCATTCTATATATGGAAATCGAGCCCCTCATCCGGGCGCTGCGCACGGTGGGCTTTGCCGCCTGGCTGCGCGAGGCTGAGACGGAAAGCGGATTGGGGTTCCACATTCACGCTGTTGCCATCGGCGATGCTGAGCTCTCGCCCGCCGCCCAAGACCAGCTCACCGGCCCCGCCGGTTACCTGCGCGGCGGTGACGGCCTGGCCGCGGTCGACAGCGAAGCGTCGTCCGACAAATACGGCGGCCCGTTGATCTGCCGCTGGATGCTGGAGGCCGGTTACACCGATCTGCGCCCGCCCACAGCCGCCCCACCCCCCGCCCTGGCCTGGCAAGAACGCCTGCGCCTGGCATCCCTGGCTTACCAGGCCTTCTATCCTGAAGACGCCGAGCAGATCGCCCGCAGCCTGGACTTCTTGGAGGGCGAGAACGAATCGGCCGAAAATATCTGCGGCCCGCTGGCTGCCGCCATCCTGCGCGATGCCGGCTTGCTGCCCAACCAACCCGGTCCCATAC
>Ga0116144_10001146_pt1 | contig 32928 bp, 28 predicted proteins | sample AD_UKC035_MetaG_FD_89746 | JGI IMG/M metagenome (GOLD analysis project Ga0116144, IMG submission 89746) | Active sludge microbial communities of municipal wastewater-treating anaerobic digesters from USA - AD_UKC035_MetaG | ecosystem: Engineered > Bioreactor > Anaerobic > Digestate | place: USA...
GCCATCACAAATCCCGCGGCCGACCTGCATGTCGCGGCCACCCAGGCTGTGATAAACATAGAAGGCTCTTCTTATGGACTGGCGGGCGAACTGACCTGGACCAACAGCCACGCGGGAAGCGGCGGGAGCATTCCTTCCGCCGCGGACTGGCTGGTGTCCGGGGTTCCCCTCCTCACCGGCGTGAACCTCTTTCACATCAGCGGCCTGCGGGACACGGTGAATCTGAACGCGGGAGCGAACGACAGCGCGACCAATGTCGTCTACGATGCCGGCTGGCCCGACGGAGCAAACGGAGGAGCAGCATGGGGCGGAGGATGGAACCTGACGGCCACGCCGAACTCCGGACACTTCATGGCGACCAACACGGTCTATCTCGACAGCGGATCACGGGCCTGGGGCATGTGGGCCAACAGCGGCGGATTCTGCGAGGCGGTACGCCCGTTTGCCGCGCGCCTGAATCCCGGCGATGTGTTCACCATCCGGCTGGAAAACGGCGGGGTGGATGATCCGGACTCCTCGATCGGCGTGGCGCTCGAAAACCATTTCGGACAGAGCCTGTTCGAGTTCCTTTTTGTGGCGGGCGGCACCAATTACCTGATCAACGACGAACTCACAACCCGAAACACCGGCATCCCCTGGTCAAATTCGGGCCTGACGCTCGAATTCGAACTGACCTCGGGCAGCACGTACCGGCTCACGGCCGGACCGGATGAATTCGAGGGCAATCTGGGAATCTCCTCCGAAATGCTGATCCGCCAGGTCCGCATCTGGAACGCCAGCGCAGGCGGTGGGCCGGAACGCGACCTGTTTGTGCTGGACATGTCCATTGACGGAGATCCGCTGGAGCCCATACCCAGCGCGGCGGAAGTGGCGGTCACGCGCGCGCCCGGCGATGAGCCGGTCGCGCCGCCGGATGTGTCCGGGGTGGCCGCCGGGCAAACCGCGCTGGTGGTCAGCAATTCCGTGGCGGGACAACTTTATGACATTTATGTCTCCACCAACCTGACGGGCGGATGGATGCCGCTGGGGCTGAATGTGCCGGGCGGCGGCGGAGACATCACCCTGTTTTTCACCAACACCGCGGACATGGTCTTTTACACCATCGGCACGCGCAAAATTCCCTGATGACGCCGCAAAGTTTCTTTGCCGCACCCGGCCGGGGCTGTATAGTTCCCGGCATGCCAGATCAGAACCAGAGCGCGCTTCCGGACTTTTCGCACCTGACACCGGATACCGTGCTGCACCTTGTCGAGACCGCGCTCGGCGCGCGCTGCACGAACATGTGCCGCCCGCTCACCAGTTACATCAACCGCGTGTATGACGTCGAACTGGACAACGGCTCATGGGTCGTCGTGAAGTTCTATCGCCCAAACCGCTGGAGCCGCGAGGCCCTTCTGGACGAACAGGATCTGCTTGAAGAACTGCGCGCGCAGGAAATTCCGGTGATCGCACCGATGCGCGGCGCCGACGGCGAAGCACTGCAGGAATATCACGGCACGTACTTCGCGATATTTCCCAAGCGCGGCGGCAGGCCGCTGGATGAGCCCAATGAGGCCCAGTGGCGCGAGCTCGGGCGCCTGCTGGCACGCGTGCACTCTGTGGGCGCCGCACATCCGCCGCGCGACCGGATCGAAATCGGCCCACGGCAGTCGGCGGCAATGCATTTTCAGTTCATTCTCGATGCGGATGCCGTGCCGCGCCAGCTCCGGAAGAACTACGAGGAGGCGGCCCGGGGCATTCTTGATCTGATTGAACCGCTCTTTGACGGGGTCGAAAAAATCCGCATTCACGGCGACATGCACCGCCTTAACATTCTGCAGCGGCCCGACGAGCCGCTGGCGCTGATCGACTTTGACGACATGGCCCTGGGGCCGCCGGTTCAGGATATCTGGATGCTGCTGCCCGGGCACCTGAAGCATTCAACTCCTGACCTCAATCTGCTTCTGGAAGGCTACGAAACTTTCCGGGATTTTGACCGCCAGACCCTGCGGCTGATCGAGCCGCTGCGCGCCATGCGGTTCCTGCACTTCACGGCGTGGTGCGCGCGGCAGAAGGCGGACGGAGGCTTCGCGCGCCTTGCGCCGGACTGGGGCGCGGAGTCTTTCTGGCGCAGGGAAATCCACGACCTGAACCAGCAGCGGCAGGAAATTCTCGACGCGCTGTGATGTCACTTTTTCCGCGACGGCTTCCGGGATGTTTTCGGCGGATACCAGACCTGCACACGAAGTTTCTTTGATCCCCATTTTTTCGCCGTGGCATGACTTCTGTAAAACAGATCAATGTGATGCCCCCGGATGGCCCCGCCCCGGTCCTCCACGATGCCATAGCCGTAACCCGGAACATACATGATCGTGCCGAACGGGAACAGGCGGGCGTCCGCGGCAATGGTGCCCGGACCGGCCCTCTTTCCGCTGGCCGTGATGCCCACTTTCTTCGGGCGGCCCTTCTGAGGACCTGAAGCAATCACGGGCCGGAAAAGCCAGTTTCTTTTCCAGTTGCAGCATTCCCGGCAGGGGCAGTAGCCGGTAACCCGCATCGTGATCTCGCGGTCAGGTGTCTTGCGCGGCACACGGACAGAATCCGCGGCGGCAGAACTAAACCCGCCGTGCATACACAAAATCAGCGCCAGCCACATGCAAAACCGTCTCATGATTCCGCAGAATGCACGGTTTATGCTCCCTGCACAAGACCCGCCGACTTTTTTTCACCCCTTCGCCTTGCGATTGACGGGCGCATGCGCTAAATTGCGCCCATCATTAACAACCTGATCAGGGGGATGCATCATGGCAACAATTGACAATCTGAAAGATTCTTTCGCCGGCGAAAGCCAGGCCAACCGGAAATATCTCGCGTTTGCGAAAAAAGCGGAGGCAGACGGCTTCGCGCAGGTCGCGAAACTTTTCCGCGCCGCCGCCGAGGCGGAAACGGTCCATGCGCATGCGCATCTGCGCGCAATGGGCGGGATCAAAGACACCGCCGCCAATCTTGAGGCGGCCATCGAAGGGGAGGGCTTCGAGTTTCAGAAAATGTATCCTCCTTATCTGCAGGAGGCCATTGCAGAAGGCAGCCGGCAGGCCGAGATGTCCTTTAAATACGCTCTGGCCGTCGAAGAAATCCACTACAACCTGTACCGCGCGGCGCTGGACAGCGTGAAGGCCGGCAACGACCTTCCTGCGCGCAGAATTTACGTCTGTCCGGTCTGCGGCAACACGGAATATGATGAAGCGCCGGACAAATGCCCCATTTGCGGAGTTCCGGCCTCAAAGTTCATTGAGATTGCCTGACCATGAGCACCGAGCCCCGGAAAGCGTGGCGCTGCACACTGTGCGGTTATATTCATCAGGGCCCCGTGCCTCCGAACTACTGTCCGCTGTGCGGCGCGCCGGACACGGACTTTGAACCGTACGAAGCCCCGGCGGCGGCCGAGCCACAGCCCGATGAAGTGAAACAGTGGCGATGCATCGTGTGCGGCTATATCCACGAAGGCCCTGAACCGCCCGATTTCTGCCCCCTCTGCGGAGCATCTAAAGATGAGTTCGAGGCCGTTAAACAGCCCAAAGCTCCGCAAAGCCCGACTGAGAAGTCCATTCATGTCGCCATCATTGGCGCCGGCATCGCCGGCGTTTCCGCTGCGGAGGCGGTGAGGGATGCATCGCCCAAATCAAGCATCACGCTGATCTGCGGGGAAAATGCACTTCCCTATTACCGCCTCAATCTCACGCGCTACCTGGCCGGAGAAATTGACCGCGCCACGCTGCCCATTCACCCAAAATCCTGGTACGAAGAAAACCGCGTGGAACTGCTCAGCGGGGAGCGGGTGGATCATATCACGCCGCGGGAGCATTTCTTCACGCTGGCCAATGGGCGGCAGATTTTCTATGACAAGCTCATTCTTGCCATGGGATCACATCCCTTTATTCCGCCGGTTGAAGGCACAGACATGGACGGGGTATTTGCGCTGCGGACGGTGAGGGACGCGGAGGACATCATCGCGCGCACGGCCGGCAAACCGCGATGCGTGGTCATCGGCGGCGGCATTCTCGGGCTCGAGTGCGCGGGGGCGCTGGCCCAGCGGGGACTTCAGGTTGCCGTGCTGGAAAACCACGAATGGCTGATGCCGCGCCAGCTCAACCGGCGCGCCGGCGAAATGCTGGAAAATCATTTGCGGAAACTCGGCATCGCACTCGAAAAGAATGCGCAGACCCGCGCGGTCACCGGCCGGGGAAAAGCGGAAGCCGTCGAACTGCAGGACGGTCGTTCTGTTCCCGCGGAACTTGTTCTGCTGGCCACCGGAGTGCGGCCGGACACGTATCTTGCCCGCCGGGCCGGACTGGAGGTGAACCGCGGCATTGTTGTGAACAATCATCTGCAGACCAGCGATCCGGACATTTACGCGGCGGGCGATGTCGCCGAACACCATGGAGTTCTGTACGGCATCTGGGGCCCCTCGCAGTATCAGGGCCGCATGGCCGGCATGAATGCGGCGGGCATGGACACGCTGTTCGGAGGGCTGCCGCGCTCCAACACCCTCAAGGTGCTGGGCATCCATCTCGCCAGCGTCGGCAAAGTCCAGCCGGAGGACGGAAGCTATACCGGGGTTGAAGGAACGTCAGGCGACGACTATGCGTACTTCCTTTTCCGTGACGGGAAAATGGCCGGAGGCATTCTGCTGGGCAGCACGAGCTGCGCCGCGGGCCTCAAGAACGCTGTGGAATCGGAACGCGACTTTTCAGAACTGCTGAAAAGGCCCCCCTCTGTCCGGACCGTCATGGCGGCGCTTGCTTAACAGAGAGCGACGGTTTCGAATTTCTCTTCGTCCCGGCGGGCCGAGCAGGCAAGAACCCCCTGCAGGGCGCCTTTGTCATCGAGATCAATCGTCACGAATCCTGCGCGCTTCAGGGGATCTTCCGATTTCAGACCCGCCGATCCGCTGTTGATACAGACGGTGTCCGGCGTTTTCGGCGACTGGAAAACCCAGCGGACATGCTTGTGGCCGTGAAGATAAACAGGGGGCTTGAACTCATTGATCACCTCGATCAGCCGCCGGGCGCCGAGCAGGCGGTGCTGCAGTCCCTCGCGGCATCCGCGGGGATGGTCATACGGGAAGTGTCCGGCCAGCACGCATGTCCGTCCGGCATCGGCGACTTCGCGAAGAATCTGCGCCAGATGCGCGGCCAGCGCGAGGGATATCATACCGTTCGAACGGACCATGTACGGGCGGGACGCATCGAACGACACAATGCTCCAGTGGCCGCCGACATCCGTTCGGGTCACGGGCCCCCGGTCCGCAAAAAGGCATTCATAGAATTTCCGCGAGATCGTGTATGGGGTATAGCGGTCATGATTGCCGGGCAGAACCACAAAGCGATCTTCCCATTTTTCAAGCAGCGGAGAAAAGAGATCCGCGGCATCCTCAAACTCGCCGAGCAGTGAAGCGGTGGTCATGTCCCCGGTGAAAACGACGGCATCGGCATTGGAGCGGGCGATTTCATCCACAACGGCACGTCCCAGTCCGGGGGGATATTTGAACTTCCGGCGCAGCGCGAGATTCACATAGCCCAGCATCCGCTTCGGATACCAGAGATCACCCGTCTCCAGCCCGGGCCTCCAGACATGCAGATCGCTGAAGTGAATAATTCTCATGCCGGCATGATGAAGATGTCCCGCCCCGAAGTAAAGAGCAGGTTGAGCAGATCGCGAGAAATAGGGGGTGGACAAACCGGAGAAAATCAGTAGATTCTTTCAACCGTTGCGGTGGGGTAGCGAAGTGGCTAAACGCGGCAGACTGTAAATCTGTTCTCTCATGAGTTCGATGGTTCGAATCCATCCCCCACCACCACTTCCCCCTCGCGACAACCATTCTCGACTTGATTTGCAGACCCGAATTCAATATTAAAGCATATCTTCAAAACGTGAGGAGGTTTTCGATGAATATTCGTTTTGCTGGAGTGGTTCTGGTTGCAGCGGCACTGACGGGATCAGCGGCAGAGGGCGGCGAGGCGGATCTGAGTATTCCGCTTGAAGACGCAAAAGGTTTCTATGCGGACAAAATCCAGGGACATCTGGAACTGGGGCTGCATTTCTCCGCCGTGAGGCTGCTGGATTCAGACAAGTGGGACGACGCCGCCGGGGAAGGCTTTGTGGGCACAATTGACCATTTTGACGAAGTGCAGACCCTTCTGCCATACAACCTTTCGGTCCGATATTTCCTGAATGAACACTGGGGCGTTGCCTGCCAGTGGGAGCAGATGGAGGCCGAGGCGGTCACGCATGACCAGGGGGATGTGGACGGGGTGTTCACGTCCAGCGGCCCGTCGCTGCTTCTCGTGGGCCGGATGCCTTTGAGCCGGGGTCTCGTGCCTTATGCGGAGGCAGGCGCGCATTTCCCGACCGTGGATTTCGAAATGGAAGACTGGTGGCATATGGGCTATCCGACATCGGGCACCTACGCCCGGGGCAACAAACAGCCCTATCACGGCCATACGCGCTACATGGACACGGAAGAGGAAGACGCAGTCTGCCTTGCGGCGGGCCTGGGCCTGCTCTGGAAATGCCGGGAGCACTGGGCCGTGGATTTGAACATGCGCTATCTGGACGTGAATGCGGTAAGCCACCACTATTCCCGGGACGGACAGCGGATCAATGATCACGGGAACAGCTCAATTCCCCTCTCCCATCTGGCCTTTGGCGCCGGCGTGGCTTATCAGTTCTGATGCCGGATGCGCGCGGGCCCGGTTTTTTCAGGAAGGCTTGAGATAAAGCGCACCGAGAGGCGGAAGCGTCAGCAGCAGTGAATGCGGCTGGCCCTGCCAGGGGATCGGGTCGGACGGCACTTCCCCCGCATTGCCAAGATTGCTTCCCCCGTAGAGATCAGAATCACTGTTGAAGATTTCCCGGTACAGTCCCGGCTTCGGCACGCCCACGCGATAGCCCCAGCGGGGAACAGGCGTCAGATTGAACAGACAGACCACAAAATCGCTGCCGTCCCTGGCGCGGCGCAGGAAGGAGATGATGCTCTGCTCGCTGTCATGCAGATCAATCCACTGAAAGCCCTCCCAGGTGAAATCCACCTCGTGCATGGATTTTTCTTCCCTGTAAATGCGGTTGAGATCCCTCACGCAGTCTAAGAGCTTCTGATGCGGCTCGAACTGCAGCAGATGCCAGTCCAGACTCTGGTTGCAGTTCCATTCCAGCCACTGACCGAATTCGCAGCCCATGAACAGAAGTTTCTTCCCGGGGTGCGCGTACATGTAGGAATACAGAACGCGCAGGTTGGCGAATTTCTGCCAGAAATCGCCCGGCATCTTGTCGAGCATGGAGCGCTTGCCGTGCACCACCTCATCGTGCGAGAACGGGAGAATAAAATTCTCCGTGAAGGCATAGATAAGCGAGAATGTGAGGCTCCCGTGGTGATACTTACGGTGGACCGGCTCCTTCTGAATGTATTCCAGGGTGTCGTTCATCCAGCCCATGTTCCACTTGAAGTCAAAGCCGAGCCCGCCGAGATAGGTCGGGCGCGAGACCATCGGCCAGGCCGTGGACTCTTCGGCAAATGTGATAAAACCCGGATATTCGCCATGGATGAGTTCATTGAATTTCTTAAGGAAGCTGACCGCCTCGAGGTTTTCGCGGCCGCCAAACTGGTTGGGAATCCATTCACCGGCCTTGCGGGAGTAGTCGAGATAAAGCATGCTGGCCACGGCATCCACGCGAATGCCGTCGATATGATAGACATCGGCCCAGAACATGGCGTTGGCCAGCAGGAAAGTCCGGACCTCGTTGCGTCCGTAATTGAAAATGAGCGTGCCCCAGTCCATGTGCTCGCCCTTGCGCGGGTCGGAGTGTTCATAGAGATGGGTGCCGTCAAAGTATCCGAGGCCATGGCCGTCTTTCGGGAAATGGGCGGGGACCCAGTCCAGAATGACACCAATGCCCTCCTGATGGCAGCGATCAATGAAATGCTTGAGATCGTCGGGGGTCCCGAAGCGCGATGTGGGGGCGTAATAGCCGATGGTCTGGTAGCCCCATGATCCGTCGAACGGATGTTCCGAAACGGGCAGCAGTTCGATGTGAGTGTAGCCGCTGTCCTTGATATACGGAATGAGCGTGTCTGCCAGCTGGCGATAGCTCAGCCAGTATTCGCCGTGAGCGCCGTTGCGGCGCCACGACCCCAGATGCACCTCATACACGCTGATCGGTTTGTCATGCCAGCGGGTGTCGCGACGGCGCGACATCCAGTCTCCGTCCCCCCACGGGTACTTCTCAATGTCCCAGATGACCGACGCGGTCTTGGGACGGAGCTCGCAGGCAAAAGCATAGGGGTCTGCGCGCTCGGTCAGATAATCATTCGGCCCGAGAATCTCGTATTTATAGATGTCCCCCGGCTTGAGCGCGGGAACAAAAACCTCCCAGAGGCCGCTGGACCCGCGGTTCTGCATCGGGGTATGCCGGCCATCCCACCGATTGAACACCCCGATCACACTGACACGGCGCGCATTGGGGGCCCAAACGGCAAAATGAACTCCCTCCACGCCATTAATGGTCAGCGGATGAGCGCCCATTTTCTTGTAGGTGCGGAAATGCGTGCCCTCGCCGAACAAATAGAGGTCGAAGTCGGTGATTTGAGGCGGAAAGCGGTACGGATCATCCAGTTCCCATGTATGGCCGTCAAAACCGGTCATCCGCAGCCGGTAATCAAACATCTGTGCTCCGGGCAGAGTCAGCTCAAAGAAACCATCGTTGTGCACCCGGGTCATCGGGCGAGGATCGCCGCCGGTACCCGGAATCACGGATACCGCCCGCGCATAGGGCTGAAAGGAGCGCACCACGACGCCTGGCGGCGGACCACCGAAAGGATGCATGCCCAAAACGCCCGCCGGATGTGCGCACCGCCCCCGGACTACGGACTGCACAACGCCACTGGTAACTGTTGCACTCATCACAAAACCTCTGTTTCTCCTCATGACCGCCCCGCCGAGACGCCGGAGCGTGTCATTTACCCGGAGAGTTTAGCCTTTTGCCCCGGCCCATACAACGCATAATCATCCGGGGCGGCAAAAAATCGGGGGGACGCGGCATCCGCCGCTTGATTACACAAGGGAAATGATATAACGTGTGCACCTTATCCTGCTGAAGATCAGAGGAATAAACGAAGTGGAGTACAGATGAGCTTTTTTGACAGGTTGTTCGGCAAGCGGAGCGGAAACGCAGCTCCCGCAGCCAAAATACTTTTGGCCGATGTGATGTCCATTGGCGGCGGCAGCAACCGCCTGCCTCCCAAGGTGCAGATCGACATTCTTCATTCGCTCTCGCGCTATGCGGAGAAAGAGAAGATCACTGTTCACGCCATGCTGACTGGCGAGCCGCTGCGGTCCGTTCCGGAGAACGAGTCCTTCAGGAATGTGCAAGTGAGCTATGCGGCATCTGTTCAGGAACTGCCGGCCCTCGCAGCGAAACTGGCGAAACGCTATGGCCGCAAAGGGGTCGTTGCGGTAACATCCAACCGGTCGGTGGAGGATGATGTCCGCCAGGCAGGAGCAGCCCTGCTGCGGGCCAGCACCTTCAAAAAGGCGCTTTCCGGCAACGGCGGACAGGGAGATTCCGACAGCCGGAACCCCTCACAGGACCGGCACCGCCGAAACCGGAACCGCCCAAGGCGCGAACGACAGCAGGCGCCGGCAGCAGAGCCGGAACAGAAGCCCGCCGAAAAAGCCCCGGAAAAGAAACCCGACGACGGCGGCATCAGCGACCTGATCGATCTGGTCTGAACTCGAGACCGGTTCCCGCGGGGCGGGAAGACGTATTAGCGGAACTTCTTGCTGGCGTCTGTGGTTTCCACTTCCTTGTTTGCCGCATCAATCAGGTCTTCACCGCTTTGGATGAAGGCCGCCACGGAATCGTTGAAGCGGATCAGAAGCGAATCGCTGCGCATATACTTGAATTCAGCCCCCAGCGCGATGATAAGGGCCGTGAACATCGCGCGCAGCACATAGGAGTCGGCCCGCGCATAGACATAGTACAGGGCATAGGGCGGGATCAGCAGCGTCAGCAGGCCCTGAATGTGACTTTCCCTGAAAGCGGAAAGATAAACCAGGCCCAGCGCCAGCAAACCGGTCCCGTTTCGGATCCACAGGTAATACTTCAGATAATCCGGATTCCCGCCCAGCGAATAGAGCAGATAGAACATCCCCCCGCCCAGCACCAGAAGCGTCAGTACGCCCCAGATGGCGCGGGGCCCCGATGGCTTCTCCTTCACCTGATGAATCTTCTCCATCGAGGAAGAACGTTTGATTTCTTTCCGGGGAGGAGGAGGCGCCGCCTTTTTCTCCCCCAGCCCCTCCTTGAAGTTCTTCTTCAGGCGGAGCGTGCTCTGGATGGACGCCTCGCTTGGCAGAGAGGTGGTTGGAATCTGCACAGGCGCTCCGCAGGCCGGGCAGGGAATGGTCTCCGCAGAGACATATTCCGATATCTTGCAGACATGATTGCAGGAGGGACAACTGACCGAAATATCCGCCATACACTATGATCCTTGTTGGGCCGTTCAGCGCTCACACAGCGCATTGTCAGCACATTAAATCAACCCGGCGGCAGAAGCAATCCTTCTTCCGGGACCCCGGCATAAAAAAGCGGCACCCGTTTTCACGGGGGCCGCCCAAAGTCAGCGCGCCCGGCTCAGTAAATGATCCGATGCGCTGGAGAGTTTTTAGTAGCGCTCGCGGCGTCCGCCGCCGCCGCCACGCCGGTCATTGCCGCCGCGGTATCCGCCGCCACCGCCGCCGGAACGCTCTTCGCGCGGCCTGGCCTCATTCACCGTCAGCGCACGGCCGGACACTTCCTTCCCGTTCATTTCAGAAATTGCCTTTGTGGCTTCGGCCTGAGAAGCCATTTCCACAAAAGCAAAACCGCGGGATTTGCTCGTGAACTTGTCAATGATGAGGTTGCAGCTCGTGACCGTGCCGCAGCTCGAAAAAAGATCCCTGATGTCATCTTCAGTCGTTTCAAATGACAGGTTTCCTACATACAGTTTCGTACCCATTTTCTTATTCCTTTTGCCCGCGAGCCAGAATTGGGTGACTGTTTCCGAGTTGTTCGGATTTCGGATCAGACACCAACCTGCAACTTGCGGGGTCAGAGCCAACCTACCACTCACGACCTGTCTCTCTTAACGGGCGAACAAACCCTACGCGAAATCAGGCAAAACACAAGTGTTTTTCGCCGGAATATTCAGGTTGGTCCAGGGGGCGTTTCATTGGCTGGACGACACCGGCGCATCCGCTGTGCTCCGGGCATCCTTTTCTGCCTGTTTGCGCAGTCTCTTTTCTTCCTTCTTTTTCTTTTTTGCCAGCTCCCTGCTGCGCTTTTCAAACTGATAATTCGGCTTGGCCATTCTGGTGTTTCCTTTCGTTTTTTTGCTGTTAATCTCTCCACCATAGCATCCCGGGCCGGAAACATGCAGAAATAATGTCAACTCTTCACTTTTTCGCGGGAGCAGAACCGAACGCGTCAAGACGCGGGTGAACGCCGCCCGCGGCACAACAGAAAAACCCAACAGGAAATGCGCATGGTATTGACAAAGCGGCCTGAATACGTACTATGCCGAGACTGCTGGAAACCAAGAATCTGGTGGCGAGATAGCTCAGCTGGTAGAGCAGAGGACTGAAAATCCTTGTGTCGACGGTTCGATTCCGCCTCTCGCCACCATTTTTCTTTCTGATATGAAGAACCGTTCCTGCATTTTTTGTGAGATGGATTCCGCGCGCGTAATTGCGCGCGAAGGAAGCTGCTATGCGGTTTACGACGGATTCCCCGTTTCCGAGGGCCACATTCTCATTATCCCCGAACGGCATATCGCCTCATTTCGCGAACTGACGGAAGATGAGTGGCTCTCGGTTCATAAGCTGGCAAAGAAACTTTCCGCCCGACTGCTGGAACAAGACAAGACCATTGACGGATTCAATTTGGGCATCAACGACGGCAAAGCGGCGGGCCAGACCATTTTCCATGCGCATGTGCACCTGATCCCGCGACGCAAAAACGATGTTGAAAATCCGCGCGGCGGCGTGCGGCATGTGATCCCATGCAAAGGATGCTATCCGGCCAATACAGAACCTGAACGCTGACCGCTTAGTTTTCCGTCAAGAAGTGTCACGCATCCGCCAACAAGAACCGCACTCATCCCCGCCGCAAGCTGATGGGGTTTGGCAAAGGTGGCCTTGTCGGCGATTTTCTCCGGATCAAACACCGTAATATCGGCATTGAAGCCCTTGGCCAGCCGGCCCCTGCCCTTCAGTTTGAAATGCTCTGCGGGCAGACTGGTCATTTTGCGGACAGCTTCTTCAAGCGGCATGCGCTTTTCATCAATTACCTTGCGAATGAAGCGCGGGAAAGCCCCGTAGGCGCGCGGATGCGGATGATCTTTGCTAAGCGGACCCGCCGGAGCGCGGATGGAGGCATCGCTTCCGATCATGACATAAGGCTCAGAAAGAATCCGCCACATGTTGTCTTCGCTCATCCCGAAGAATATGCCGCCGGTTTTGAGTTCATCCTTTTCGATAATTTTCAGCAGGGCTTCCGCAGGATGAACTTTCATCTGTTCCGAAATTTCCGGCAGCCGCAGGCCGGGGAAGTTCGCGTGGTCCGGATGGCTGACCGAACCAATCATGATGCGTTCCCAGTCGGCATCCGCGCGGCTTTTTTTCAGTTCAGCCAGGATTTTTGCGCGGGTCGCCGAATCGCGGATGCGACCAAGCACCGCATCGGGGCCGCCGGTTGAAGCCCAGGCAGGCAGAACGATGTCCAGATCAGTGCAAGAGGCCGTGTACGGATAGCGGTCGGACATGACCGGAAGCCCTTCAGCGCGGGCCGACCGTATAATTTCAAGAACGCGGTCAATCTTCGGCCAGTTTGCCGGACCGGCAGTTTTCAGATGCGATATTTGCGTACTCACACCCGTTCTGCGGCATACTTCGATGGTTTCCGCAACCGCCCCGATAAGTCCGGCGCTCTCGCTACGCATATGCGAGGCATAAATGCCGTTATGCTTTGCGACTATGCCGGCCAGCGCCCAGATTTCAGACGGATCGGCGCAGCTTCCGGGGGGATAGACCAGGCCGGTGCTGAAACCGCGTGAACCTTCATTCAAACTCTTCTCCAAAAGCTGCCTCATCGCCGCAAGTTCTGCGGCCGAGGCCTGACGCGGCTCATAACCCATCACACCGGCGCGGACGGCGCTGTGTCCGGTAAGGAATCCGACATTCACGGCGGGCACAACTGACTGCAGCGCGGCGCGGTATTCGGAGGCGGTATGCCATTCCTTCGGATATTTCTTGTCGCGCCAGTCGGAGGGCATTTTATATTCCCCCTGCAGCGGCGACGCCGATGCGCCGCACTGACCGACGATTTCAGTGGTGACCCCCTGAAAAATCTTGCTCATTGCATCCGGCTGGATCAGGAGATACGCATCGGAATGCGAGTGGACATCAATGAATCCGGGACAAACGCATTTCCCACGGGCATCAATGATCTTTCCGGCAGGAGCGGAGGACAGGTCGCCGATTTCAGTAATGGCATCACCCGTGATACCAATATCCGCGGAACGGCCGGACGCGCCGGTTCCGTCGAAAACAAGACCTCCGGTTATTTTGACATCAAGCATAAATCAGGAAGCCGGCGGAGCTTCCGGCGGGGAGTTCTCAGGTGCAGCTTCCGGCGCGGGTTCGCCGCCAACCGGCGCTGAAAGCTCCTGCTGGGCGGCACGGGCGGTTCCATCGAGCATGGCAATCACTTCCGCCTGCACCGTTTCAAGTTCGGCCAGTTTGAGACGCGGATCAGGAATCATGAAGACTTCGTTGGTCTTCTTGTGCTCGTAAACGCGTATGAGCGTGCCGTCCTCGCGCTCCTGCACATCGCGCTCGACCAGAATGCGCTTGCGCTCAAGCATCACCGCCAGAATATATATCGTATTGGCCTGCTCCATGCGGTCAGTCTCGATCAGTTCACGCAGCAGAGATTCGGCGGTTTCCTTTTTCACCGCCGGTTCCGGCGGCGGCGCGGGGGAGCGATAGATCGTGCGCCAGCGGCTGAGGGCGCTGGCCTGCACTTCATCCGTCCAGCATTTCTCGCAGAAATCAGAGCGGTGATAACCGTCCTCTTCAAAGGTCAGTTTCGAATAGAAGGGCTCCTGATCTTCATACTCATGCTCGCATTTTGAGCACGCCTCTGACCTTGCCTTGATGTCCCAGTCCTGTTCTTTCATTTACGGCAGTTCCTTCTTTGCCCATTCGCTGTCAGGATAGCGTTCCCGCAGTTCCTTGAGGGTCAGGTTCTTTTCGTCGTTTCGCTGAAGTTTTCCGAGGCATTCCGCGGCGCGCCACAAACATTCAGGCACCAGCGAAGGTTCGTCAAAGAGAAGTCCGACGCTCAAATAGTAGCGCGAGGCCGCATCGCAGTCATCCTTCACCTCGGCAACGCGGCCAAGACCATAATAGCTGCGTGCGCGGATTTCCAGAAGGTCGTCGCCGGGGGAGCGCTCTGCGGCAAGCGTGAAAGCGCCGAACGCCTCATCGGTCGCGCTGTCTTCAATGGCCAGCAGGCCCCACTGGAGGGCGGCATCGGCGGAAGTGCGGGTGTCGCCGCCCGTCATTTCAGCGGCAGTTTTAAAGGCTTCGCGCGCCCGGGCAGTTTTTTTCAGGGCAACGGCGGCGCGGCCGGCGAGATGCCATCCATCCTGCGTCCAGCCGGCCGCATCCTTGCGTTTTGCAAGCGCCAGCGCAATGGTTTCCGCTTCGGCAAAAGCATTCTTCGCCAGCAAGCGGCCCGCAAGCCAGTGCATGAGGGCGGGCGGCATGTCATCCATTGCGGCCTTTGCAGGCAAAGGCTGAAGAAGCGCCACAGGCTCGTCCTCCTGTCCGCGCTGCTGCAGAAGCGCGGCCAGCGGGATTCTCAACCGGTCCCGCCATTCTTCAGGCGGATTGCGGGACAGTGAAGTCCTATAGACTTTTTCAGCCTCCTCCGTCTTTCCCGCACGGGTGAGCAGAAGACCGAGCCGCCAGGCGGCCTCGTGCACATTTTCTGATTTTGGATAATCACGGATGAATTTTTCAAACGCGGAGGCTGCGGAGGCCCGGCCGAGCTGCATGGCCACAAGAGCCTCGCGGTAAGATGCCTGTTCGACAAGGGCGGAGTCTCCACAGCGTTCACGCGCAGCCCGCCAGCCCGCAAGAGCATCCTCCCATCGATTCTCCTTCTCCGCGCAAAACGCCAGATTGTACTGCGCTGCGCAGGCCGCATCCGACTTCGGATAATTCTGCACGATACGGGTCAGCACTTCTGACGCCTCTGGAAAGATTTCGCTCTGAATCAGAATTTCGGCCTGACGAAGCAGCACAGCCGGAAGCTCCCTGCTTGCGGGAAACCGTTCAGCAAAGGCCCGGCATGTTTTTAAAGCCTGGTCGGCATCTCCGTCGGAAAGAAGCGCTTCGATCATCAGCAGATGGGCGGCCTCGCCAACGGACGAGTCTTCCATCACGGGCTTAAGCATGTCAGCCGCCTGTTTATATTTCTTCCGGCCAACGGCAATCCGGGCCTGTTCATACACGGCGGCGGCATGCCAGGGGCTTCCCGGATGACTGGCAATCAGGATTTCATAAAGACGTTCGGCCTCATCCTCGCGGCCCAGTTTGCGGGCGCAGGCGGCTTTCAGATAGAGCCACGCATCGGAAGATTCCTCTCCGTGCCTGCCGGCCAGCGCCGAGCACCCGGAATAATCCTCCGCGTAGAATAAAGCCCATGCTGCACGCAGCGGTGTTTCCGCGGCACGCAGATCATCCGGCCAATCCTTCAGGAGGCGGTTGAACGCGGCGGCACTCTCGCGATACTTCTTGCGGTCAAACGCCATCACTCCCTGCTGGAAGACCGCTTCAGCGGCCAGACGGGGAGAAGAGTTTTCAGCCGCCACCTGCTTATAAAGCTCCTCGGCGGCGGACGGCTTGTCTGCCCTGCGAATGCCCGCCAGTTCCAGCGCGGCATAGGATGCGTACGGGGACTTCCTGTGCTGAGCCACAATTCTGGAGAAGGCCTGCTCTGCCTTTGCATCCTGCCCCGTTTCCTTCAGGATCATTCCCTGATGATACAGCGCGCCGGCGGAAATCTCCGCTTCGGGAGAGGAATCAATCAGTGCGTTCAACAGGACAAGGGCTTCGTCGCTGCCCCCCTGCTCCACCAGTATTTCAGCCCGGCGCAGGCGGGCGCGGGCCGCATAGGAACTCCGCGGATGCTCAGCCGCGAGCTTACCGCAGGTTTCAGCGGCCCCCGTCAGATTTCCACTTTTGCGCAGGCATTCGGCCAGACGGTACAGGATGACATCAGCGTCTCCGCGAGCGGCATCTTGCGCAAGAAGTTCCTGATATTCTTGGGCGGCCATTTCGTGATAGCCGCGGGCGAAGAGTCCGTCGGCGAACTGCCGGTCACGGTCCGCCTGCGCGCAGACCGACGCCGCAAGCATGCAGAAGGCAGATAGAAGAATCGCAGTCCTCATGCTATTCCTCCGGCACACTGGTCGCAAACGAGATATTCCAGATATCAGCCTGCCGGCAGAGATCAAGCACCCGGATCACGTGCTGATAGGGCGTCTTCTGGTCCGCGCGAATGATGATGGGCTGACCCGGGAAGAATCCTGAAAGACGCTTGAGAAGCGGGCCCAGACGGTCCTCCGGCTGCTCCTGTCCGCTGATCACGGTCCGGCCGTCGGCGAGGATATTAATGATCAGCTCACCGGGCAGGCGCTGCGGGACTTCTCCCGTCTTTGCGGTCGGCAGTGCGATGTCTATCTCCGTTTCCCACTGCGAAAACACCTGCGAAGTGATAAAAAAACAAAGCAGCAGGAAAACCACGTCGATCATCGGCGCAATCTGGAAGCTCAGGGCCTCAGGCCGGTTCTGTCTGCGGAAATTCATTTGGATCCGGATTGGTCAGATGGGAGGTTCTCCGCTTCCAGAAGCTCGCCGAGAAGATCGGCCGAAACGGCTTCCAGGGAGGCGATCAGCCGTGAACTGCGGCCTCGGAAATAGGAATAGAAGATCATGGCGGGAATGCCCACCAGCAGACCGGCGGCCGTTGTAATAAGGGCCTGCGACACGCCGGCCGCAAGAATCATCGGTTTGGCCTTGGCAATGTCAAGCGCGACCGCATTGAAGGCGCGCAGCATGCCCATGACGGTGCCGAGCAGTCCCACCATCGGGGAAAGAACGCCCAGGTCCATGAGATACTGGATCTGCCCCTGAAGCATCGAGGCCTGACGGCTGCCCTCGCCCTCCATAATCTCCTTCAGGAGCATGGGTTCGGTTTCCCGGCTGCTGCCCAGGTGATTGAGACCCGAAAGGGCCACACAGGCCGCCGCGTGGTCTTCGCAGCGGCAGAGTTCCCGGGCGCGGTCAAACCGGCGCTGCTTCAGCTCCGTGCTGAGTTCCTTCAGAAAACTCCGGGGCGCAACCCGTTCCGGGCGGAGAACCATGAAAAAATATATAATCATGGCCAGACCGGCCACGGACATGGCCCCGAGCACATACATCAGCCAGCCGCCGGTTTCAATGATTTCGCCAAGCGACATGCGCTGCGCGACAGCCTCCGGGGCCTGCGCGAAAGCGGTGGCCGCCGTCACAGCAAAAAGGGCGAAGCATTTTTTCATGATGATTTTCTCCACAAACTGTTTATTGGATCTTGTGCCGAAGCAGTTCGGTGTGCTCGGCAAAATACATGGCTCCCGAAGCCACAGTGATCATGGTGACCGCCAGACCGACGGCATACGCGATCAAACCAAAGGCAAAGTCATACTTTTCTAGAGCCGCCGGCGACAAATGGCCGAGGACGTCATAGCGCACCGCCAGACCCAGAAGAATGACCGAGATGGCGATAATCTGCCACACGGTCTTATGCTTGCCCCATCGGCCCGCAGCGATGATGTGCCCCATGCTGGACGCCAGCAGGCGCAGGCCCGTCACAAGGAATTCACGAGAAATAACAACCACCACGATCCACACGGGAAGCAGCGGACGGTCCCATCCCGGCAGGCGAATGCCAACAAAACTTACCAGCGCTGAACAGACCAGCACCTTGTCGGTGAGCGGGTCCATGAGACGTCCAAACGCCGTTACGCCGTACACATTGCGGGCAAGATGTCCGTCCAGAAAATCGGTGATCCCGGCGGCGACGAACACCAGCAGGGCCAGCGTCTTTGTCAGCGGATAAGGCATGCCGATCAGCATGAGCAAAATAAGCGCCAGAAAGAGGCGGCTGACCGTGAGAATATTCGGAATGTTCCATTTCATAGAGCAGCTCCATCTTGAACGGGCCGGGAAGAAGGATCGAGCACATCCCAGTAGGGTTCGGGAATATCCTCGAGAAATCCGGAAGCGGCTTCGGGGCGGGCAGTGAATTCCTCGGACGGCGGTTCGCCTGCGGCCTTCCGGCGCACGGCCGCCGAAATGCCCAGCAACAGCGACCATGCCAGAAGCAGGAGAACAGCCGCGCCGGCCAGCTTAATCCAGACCGCGGGAGATATTTTTTTCAGGCTGGCTGACAATCGGCCTGCTGCTTTTTTCAGAACGTCGCGCCACGGGGAAGTCTTCACCGGGGGTGCGATCGGCGACCGGGTTTCACCCAGCCCATTCAGGTATTCGCGAATCAGCGGGGCCGGATCCAGCCCCAGATATTCCGCGTAGAGGCGGATGAAGCCCTTAACATAAGCAGGCGCGGCAATCTTGCCGAAATCATTGTTTTCCAGATGCTGAACGGTCTGGACCTTCATCCGCGTGGCCTGGGCGGCCTGCGAGGCCGTCACGCCTTTCTTCTCGCGGCTTTCCCTGAATATCTGTCCTATGCGGGGCATCAGTCGTCCATCTCCTCGTCTTCATCTGGGTTCTGCGGGATTTCTCCGTCCAGATCAATCAGAATCTCGCGCGGATCAGATCCGTTCGGAGGCCCGATGATCCCCTTTTCCTCCAGGACATCCATCAGACGGGCCGCGCGGGTATAACCAATGCGCAGGCGGCGCTGCAGCGAGGACGTGGAGGCGCGGCGGGTCTGCCTGATGATTTCAATCGCCGGATCCAGCAGCTCATCGTCATCATTCATCTCCGGCAGCTCTGTTTTCTTGTTTTCGATCTGCTCCTTGATGGCGGTCTCGTACTGCGGACGGCCCTGCTCCTTCCAGCAGTCAACGATCCTGCGGATCTCGCTGTCACTCGTCATGGTGCCCTGAGCGCGGACCAGTTTCCCTGTCTTCGGTGACAAGAAAAGCATATCGCCCTTTCCCAGAAGCTTGTCTGCTCCATTCGCATCCAGAATGGTCCGGCTGTCGTTGCGCTGCGCAACCTGAAAGGCTATGCGGGCAGGGATATTCGCCTTGATGGATCCCGTGATGACATTCACCGAGGGCCGCTGCGTGGCAAGAATCATATGGATGCCGGTCGCGCGAGAAAGCTGCGCCAGCCGGGCAATATAGTTTTCCACTTCCGCCTGCGCCACCATCATCAGGTCGGCCAGTTCGTCCACCACAATCACAATATACGGCAGACGATCGGGCATTTTCGAGGCATTGTCCGCAGGCTCTGCCGCTTCTTCAAAAAGCTCCTCCTGCGTCACTTTCGGGCGCGAGTTGTAGGAGGCGATGTTGCGTACTCCCGCCTTGGCAAACAGCTTGTAGCGCTTCTCCATCTCCATGATCGCCCAGCGCAGGCCAAGGCCGACCTTCTTGGGGTCGGTGATCACCGGAACAACAAGATGCGGGAGCTCATTGTAAAATGAAAACTCCACGATCTTCGGATCCACCAGCATCAGGCGCAGCTGATCCGGGGTGCGCGACATCAGCAGCCCCGCGAGCAGCGAATTCATGCAAACGGTCTTTCCTGAGCCGGTCGCGCCCGCGATGAGCATGTGCGGCATGTCCGACAGATCGGCCACAATATCATTGCCGCCGACATCCTTGCCCATGGCCAGCGGAAGTCCGGCACGCGACTTCTGCCACGCCTCGCCCTCCAGCAGCTCGCGCAGATATACCAGCGTTGTGCTCGAGTTCGGCACCTCGATGCCGACCACCCCCTTGCCGGGAATCGGCGCCTGGACACGGATACTCACCGCCTTCATGGCCAGCGCAATATTGTTGCTCAATGCGCTGATTCTTTCGACGCGAACACCTGCGGCCGGCAGAACTTCAAAACGCGTCACCACCGGGCCGCGCTCAACGTTCGTCACTTCTGCCTCGATTCCGAAATCAGCCAGGGTCTCCTGCAAAATACGCGCGCTCTCGGAAAAATTTTCTTTGATTTGCCGATCACGCGCGGGCGGCGGACGATCCAGAAGAGTCATCGCCGGCAGCGTGTACTGAGGGGTTGGAGATGGAAGTGAATCGGCCGCGGATGGCCCGGGCGGCTCAACCGGAGCCGGTCGGGGTTTTTCCCGGCGCGGGGGCCGGGGCTCGCGCGGAGGAGAAGGCGGTTGAACAGGTTCGGGCTCGGGTTCGGATTCCACCACGGGCGCCGGCCGGCGGCGTTCCTGCCTTCGCACCACCTTCTCCAGCTGCCGGCGCTGGCGCTCGAGTTCGCGCTCCTCTTCCTCAATGGCGGCGCGCCGGTCCCGCGCGCCGCGCCACATGGACCCGATTTTGCGGGGCACAGCCGCCAGAGCGACTCCGACTCCTCCGAGGGTCTGTACGGGCTCAATTTCAAAAAGCAGCACCAGTGCAGTCAGAAGCGCGCAAACCGCGACAATTGCGCATCCCGCCACGCCCAGAAGCCGCACCAGGAAGGCGGTGGCAAGGAGATGTCCGAAGAGTCCGCCGGCGTAGAAAATATTGAGATGAGTCCGCAGGCCTTCCCACAGATCCGGCTGAAGTTCAACAATGCAGGCCAGGGAAAGCAGCACCACAAGCTGATAAAGCGCCTTGGCCCTTAAGCTTCCGCTCTTGTTAAAAAAAAGGAACAGGGCCTGCACCCACAGGACAACAGGAAGCAGATAGCCCGTCACACCCAGCAGCCCGAAACCCGCAAAAGCCATCCAGGCGCCGGCTGGACCAATCAGATTGGTGCCCTGCTCATTCGGGGGGTCCTGAATCAGCGAAAGGTCGCCCGGCCGCCATGATATCAGGCTCAGCATCAGAATGATCCCGAGCCCGAGGAATATAAAACCCCATGCGCCGCGCCAAACCACGCTTTCTGTTTCGACCGAATTGGACATGCGCTGTACCCTAGCAGTTTGGACCGAATCATATCAAGGCAAAGTCGCAGTCATGATCCACTCCTGCACACCATGAGAACCGCTGAATAATGGATTGACACAATGGGCTCTTTGAATGACTCTTCTTTTCAGTTTTTCAGGCAGGATGAAGACCAATCCGACATGTTTGACACTGTTGCTGCTGTGCCTGGCCGCAATGCCCGGGTTCTGTTCCGACAGCAGGAATAAGGATTACGGCTTCATCGAAGTAACCGGCAGCGATGTCCGTCTTCCGGTGGCTGATGCCAGCCGGATGTTCGGCCCCGGGAACAGCGTCCCGCTGCTGCAGGAAAATCCCGAATTCTATATTGTCGCACTCCCCGACGGCATAACCGCAGCCGTCGGCAAATTGGACCGCAAGGGAAATCCGATTGCATGGGTCACCCAGCAGAAGCAGCTCATTTTCGGGGATCGGGCGCGCGCCGTCAGCGGCTTCCTGCGCCTTCGCCCCGGCGACGAGTTCCGCATTCTGCAGGAAACCCCGGATGCGCGGATTATTGAATACACATTCTTCCAGAACCGGGCAGAATTGAGCATTCCGAAAGCCCTCCCGGCCGGGCTGGCCTATAACCCGCCTGAACCCGAGCCTGCCGCCGAAGAACCGCAACCGGAACCGGTCCGTGCCGTCGAGGCAAAGCTCCCGGAACCGCCTGTTGTTCGACCGGTTCCCAGGCCCAGACCCGTGCCCGCGCCAGTATCCGTCGCTCGTGCGCGGCCGGCGGATTCCACGCCCATAGAAGTTCCGGTTAAGGAAGTTAAAACCCCGGCAGCCCCGCCACAGCCCGTGCTGGTTGCGCCCGAGCCTGAAGCGCCGGTAATTCCCGAACCCGCGCCTGCCGCGCCGCCGACGGTTCAACCAGCGCCTGCACCCGCGGCCGCGACCGAGCCGCCGGAGATTGCGGCCCGGGAGGCTGCACCTTCGGCTGATCCTGATCTGCCGGCCGCCACGCCGGAAATTCCGTCCGGCATTTCGGAACCAGAACCCCTGCTCGCTGAACAGCCCGCGCCGCCGGAAGAGTCCGAGGCGGCGGGACCTGCAGCCGAAACCGAGGTGAGCGCCGATGTCGCGACTGCAGCCGGGGAGATAGAAACAACAGAAAGCGCTCCGGCAGAACCACCGCCCGCCGCCGCACCGGCCGGCACGGTGGTGCGGTTCCTCGATAAGTATATGATTTCCAGCTACATTCTTCTGGTCATCGTGATCATCGAAGGCCTGTTCATTGTTCGGCTGCGCAGACAGGGGCGGACTGTGCCGGCGGCCGCAGGCGGGGAAGACGCCGTGGTGCTGCTGCCGCAGCTGGACACGAGCCGGTTCCGGAAATATTTCCAGAGCCTGCGCACTTCAACCGGGCAAAACAGCGGGCCGTTCGGAGAATTCTCAACCTATGACCTTGTCTATTACCTGCACACCGAAAAAGAAACGGGCGGCCTTGAGCTGGAGCAGCGCAAGGGGATGGTTTCCGCTGAAATGTTTTTCTCCAACGGCGAGATTGTACATGCGTTTGTAGGCAACAAGGTGGATGACGAGGCGGTGCTGGAGATCCTGTGCATGCCGTGCGAAGTGTTCACCTATACACATCTGCCGGTTATTATTGAACAGCACACCATTCACAATCCGACCGTCAACTTCCTGATTGCCGCCGCGCCCGCCGCCGCTGCGCCCGCCGACACATCCGTCGAGGCCCCCGCGAGTGAATCCGGCGACGAAGGTGAAACTGTTCAGGAACCGGCTGAAGACGCAGCCAAAACTCTGCTGGAGGGTTTGCTCGAGGAGAAAGACGGGAAAACAGACTCGACGCCGGGCGACGGCGAAGAAACTGATCCCGAGTGGGACGAAATCATGAAGTCGCTGAAAGTCCTTGATGACCTCAACGACAAGCCGGAATAAACGCGCGCGACGGGGCTTCAAATAAAATTCCAATCCCCTATTCCATCGGATGGGGGTTTAGTGTATAAGGGCGGTTTGCATTTAAAGAAAGAGGAGAGAAAGAATGATCAGAAAAGACAAAATCGTGGTGACCGTTGATAACGGCTCCAAACTTGAAATCAAGCCCGGCACATGCGTCAGGGACCTTCTGAAGAAAAAGGAAAACGAGGCCGGCCTGCCCTATCTGGGGGCACTGGTGAACAACGACATGGTCTCGCTTTCATTCCCGATTGAAGTGGACAGCAAAATTCAGATGCTGACACTCGCCAATTCCCATGGATGGCGCATCTACCGCAATTCAGCCGCTTTTTTGCTGGCCAAGGCGACCTATGATATTTTCCCCAAGGCACTGCTTTCGATCGAGCATTCGCTGGGAGACGGGTACTTCTGCAATTTTGAGATGAACGGGACCAAGGGCATTTCCAAAAAGCAGATCAAGGACATCGAGCAGAAAATGCACCAGATCGTCGAGGCCGACCTGCCTATCGTCCGGCGCAAAATCGAATACAGCGACGCCATTGGCCATTTTGAAGGGCAGAACCGGCATGACACGGTCAACCTGCTTCGCTACAGCAATCCCCCGAAGGTGGTGGTCAACACGTGCGAGGAATACATGGATCTCTTCCATGGCCCGCTGGCCGACCGCACGTCCGCGCTTCAGCACTTCAAACTGTTCCCGTACGAGGATGGATTCGTGATCCAGTTCCCGGACCGCGACAATCAGACCCCCAAAATGTCTCCGTTCGAGCGCCAGCCCTATCTGTTTGACATCTTCAAGTCCTACAAGGCGTGGGGCCGCATCGTCAACGTGCGCACCGTCGGCGACCTGAACACGATCATCGCCAGCGGGAAACTCAGGGATTTCATCCATATTTCCGAGGCCTATCAGGAAAAGAAGATCGCGGAAATCGCGGACACGATCACCGCCCAGGGCGGAAAGATCAAGTGGATCTGCATCGCGGGACCGTCTTCGTCGGGCAAGACCACATTCGCGAAGCGGCTTTGTGTGCAGCTGCGCGTGAACGGACTGCGCCCGGTGGCCATTTCGGTGGACGACTATTTTGTGGACCGCACGCGCACGCCGATGGACGAAAACGGAGAACCCGATTTCGAAAACATCGAGACAGTGGATCTCAAGCTGTTCAACGAGCACCTCAGCCTGCTGGACCGGGGCGAAACCGTGGAGCTGCCGACCTTCAATTTCGGGGCCGGAGCCCGCGAGTTCCGCGGGAAGACCATGAAGCTGGAAAGCGACCAGATCTGTGTCGTCGAAGGCATTCACTCCCTGAATCCCCGGCTGACCGAGGCCATCAGTCCGGATCACAAATACAAGATATACATCAGCGCGCTCACGCAGCTGAACCTGGACTACAGCAACCGCGTCTCCACGACCGACAACCGGCTCATCCGCCGCATGATCCGCGATCACAACTATCGCGGGAATCCCGCGCTGATGACGCTGAAAATGTGGCCCAGCGTGCGCCGAGGAGAGAAAAAGTGGATATTCCCCTATCAGGCGGAGGCCAATACGGCCATCAATTCCGCGCTCGACTATGAACTGGCCGTTCTGAAACCGTATGTGGAGCCCCTGCTGGCCGAGGTCAAGCCCTACGACCCGCAGTATGCAGATGCCCGCCGGCTGCTGGAGTTCCTGTCGCGCTTCAACGCGGCTTCCAGCTCTCTGGTGCCGCCGACTTCGCTGATCCGCGAATTCATCGGCGAGAGCGGCTTCGAATACTGAGAATAACCTGAAAGAAAAACGCCGCGGTGTTTCTCACCGCGGCGTTTTTTTCATGCCGGCGGAAACCGCGGCGCAATCAGCACGGGAGGGTGCATGTAAACCGGAACCGGTTTTTCAGACGGAAGGCCCTGCTCCATGCGCAGGCGCACCAGCGCTGCCAGATCGCGGGCGCGCGGATATCGGTTCCCCCTGATCCAGTTAAGCCCATCAAGACCCTGCGCCGCCAGGTTCGGTTCCAGCCGTTCCCAGTCGGAGCTGACCACGGGCACGCCGGCAGGCAGGCGGGCGCAAAGTTCCGAGGACTTCACCATCTGCCATTCCGCGGGGGAATCGGTTTCACTGAGGGAAAAATCAAAAACTCCGTACCAGAGCAGGCTGCGGCGCGCATCGCCGACAACCGCAACCCGGGAGGCATTCATTTCCCTCGACGCGCCGCGGGCCAGCACCGCGCCGCTGCTGACGCAGTAGACCGATTTCTCTCCGGGCAGAGCAAGAGTCTGGGCGCAGGTCAACGCCGTGCGCAGGCCGGAGTAGATCCCCGGGCCGCGGCCGGCTGCAAAACAGTCCACATCGCCCCATCCCCATCCCGCCTGCGACAAAAGCGCCGACAGCCGGCTGAAGACGCCCTCATGCCGGCCACGCTCCTGGTCCCAGACTTCCTGCAGACTGAAGTCATCCGGCCCGGACAGAGCCGCACTTCCCTGAAAAGCGGAAAGTTCGACAGCCAGAATCTTCATGGCGGCGGCTCCTCTCCAGTCCGAAAAAATATCTCACGGTCGTCAAGACCAATCCCCATGCGCAGATAGATGTGCAGCGCCGACGAAGGGAGCAGGCCTGCAACGACTTCAGGCCACTCGATGGCCGTCACCCCGTCGCCATACAGGTACTCATCCAGTCCGAGATGAAGCGCCTCTCCGGCATCGGCCACCCGATACAGATCCATGTGATGCAGCGGGAGGCGGCCGCGGTATTCGTTCACAAGGGTATAGGTGGGACTGCTCACAGCCGCTTCGACACCCAGCGCGGCCGCCAGTCCCTGAATAAAACAGGTTTTTCCGGAGCCCAGTTCACCGTGAAACGCAAGGACAGCGCCCGGCTGCAGCTCTGCCGCCAGCGCGGCCGCCACGGAGCAGGTCTCCTCGGGACTTTTCGTTGTATAATGCTTCTTCATCGCTCCTGAAAATTCACGCAAACTGATAGCTTATTGGCGGGCTCGCCGCAACTTTTTAAGAATTCCTCATTGTGAGAAGTCAGAAAACCGGTATGATGCCCCCCAGTATTTCTGGCGTTAAGAGACAGCCAATAATCCTGACAAAAAGGAGTTGAGCGGTGACCATAGCAGCAGAAGCAAAACGGGAATGGAACGAGCAGCACCAGCACCCCTTGGGATTCAAGACTCGTCGAGGACTCAACTGGTTTACGGTCGGCCTCATGTATGCCATGTTTTACATGTGCCGCTACAACTTCCGCTTTGCCGGCGCCGGCATGCGCGCTGAATTCGGATGGTCCACCGGGGACATTGCCAACATCGCCGCATGGTTTTCCATCGCCTACGGCACGGGGCAGCTGGTCAACGGTCTGTTCTGCGACCGCATCGGCGGGCGCGCCTCAATGCTGATCGGAGCCATTGGATCCATTTTGGTCAATGTCCTGATCGGATTTTCCCCCTGGACCTCCACGTTCATGGCCTTTGCCGCAATGTGGATGGTCAACGGTTATATTCAGGCCGCCGGCACTCCCGGCATGGTCAAGATCAACGCGGCATGGTTCAACAAGGAGGAGCGGGGACTTTTCTCGGGCATCTTCGGGTTCATGATCCAGTCCGGCCAGGCCATGATCTCCATGCTCGCTCCGTGGATTCTTGCGGGCTTCAGCTTCCTCGCCCTCGTGGTGGGCCCCGGCGAGTGGCGCATGCTTTTCACCATCCCGCCGATTTTCCTCGGCCTGGTCGCCATCTGGTTCTATTTCATTTCCGCGCAGTCGCCCGATGATGCCGGCTTCCATGGCACCATTCAGGACGATGTGGATAATTCCGCCGGCACCACCGTGCCGGTGCTGGAGTCGTTTAAGTTCGTGTTTTCAAATCCGCTGGTGTGGTTCTATGCCGTGGCCTACGGTTGCACCGGCGCTGTCCGCCACGCCGCCGACCAGCTTTCGCCGCTCTACTTTGAGGATGTGCTGGGCTTCAACATGAAGACCAACCTGCCGCTCATTGCCAGCTTCACGCTCGTACTGGTGCCCATCGTGGCGGTCTGCGGCTCGGTGATATCCGGCTGGGCCTCCGACCGCTTCTTCCGGGGCAACCGCTATCCCGTCGCGATGGTGCTCTATTATGGAGAAGCCTGCGTCATCGCCGCCGCCACCACCGTGATGGCACTGGGCATCATCGGTCCAACAACCGCCGGCATCCTTCTTGGGTGTCTTTTCCTCGTCCTGATCGCAGTGACGGCCAACTCCACCCACTCCATCGTGGGCGCCGCGGCGCCGGTGGATATCGGCGGCAAGAAAATGGCGGGATTCGCTTCAGGCGTAATTGACTCATTCCAGTATTACGGCGCGGCGCTCGGACTGTTCATCACCGGTCTGCTGCTCGACGTTTCCCTGCCGGGCAACTATACTGTTTGGTTCGGCATCATGACCTGCTTTGCGTTCTTCGGCGGATGTGCCATGCTTTCCCTTCTGCTCCGGCAGAAGAAGAAAGCCGCCGCAAGCCGGGCCGTCATCGGCTTTATGGCCCTGCTGGTGATCAGCGGCGCCGCATTCGGCATCAGCAAGTACCGCACCATGAAGCCCGTTGCCATCGCGCACTATGCCGATGCCGCCCAGTCGGCCTTCCAGGCCGGAGACACCAGGGACGCAACGGACCAGGCCCAGCGAGTGCTGCGGCTGGCGCCCGGCCATGAACAGGCCATGCAGATCGTGAATAACGTTCATGATCAGTTTGTCGCCGCGGCCGAAACTGCTCTCGCCGCGGGCGATGTGCAGGCCGCTATTGAAAACGCCCAGAATGCAATCAACCTGAAAGGCCGGGAAACACCTGCGCTGAAGGTACTGGCTGAAGCCAAGGCGCTGGACAAGGCACAGCAAAAGGCCGAAAAAGAAGCCATCGAAGAATAGGAGTTCAGACATGACGGACTTTCAAGCCCATATTCCCATTCCCCGCCAGCTCTGGCTCAGGGACCGCTGCATCGCCGTTGAAACGCAGTTCCAGAAAAGCATCGGGAGGGGCACTTTCGTTACGCGTTTTCTCCCGCTGCTGGTCATCCTTGCTCTGGCCTACTGGAACCGCATACAGACACCGCCGCGCGTCGCCGGCTGGATCGCAGTGCCTGTCACGGCTGCTGCATTCTACTTTGCCCTGCTGGTGCTCTCACATCGCTTCCACGACATCGGACAGAGCGGAGCGAACCTGCTCCAGATAGTTCTTCCGGTCTTTGTCTGGCTGTGGGTGGGCGGCGATCTGATGGCCAAGCTGCCCCCGCGTCTGTGGATCGGCACGGCTGCCGTGCTTGCCGTTTGGCCGGTGATCGTGATCCTGCGCCTCTGCCTCCAGCGCGGAACCCAAACTCAGGCCGCCTGAGCCGCATGGTTTCAGGCGGCGGGAAAAGTTCCAGCCATTGGAAGTTTCTGCGCAAAAAGTTCCAATGATTGGAACTTTTGAATCAAAAACTTCCAATCATTGGAACTTTTCAAAGACGCCGCAGACGGTCAGGCTATTCGCCGCGCACCGTCAGTTCCGGAGGATTGAGGTACGCATGCTCCTTGGATGCGAACTTCCATCCGTAGACATTTGACGGACCGCCCTCCGCCGTCAGCATGAATGTCACGCTTCCCCGGCGGGCGCTGATGAAGTCCACCAGGGCATCCTTGCTGACTGAATCGGCATTGGAAAAGGACACGGCCGCGCCGACCGGCGGATTCGGGTGCGCATTCACAACGCACAAAAGCACCGCATCCTCCGACATGCCATCGGGACTCCTGAAATCATTTCCCGGCGCGTTGTTCCAGGTCAGCCGGTTGGCCCATGCATCAAAGGACCCGTCATCAATCTCGGCCCAGTCGCCTTTCGAAGACGGCTTGGCCAGACCCCACAGCTTGATTTTATACAGATCGTTCCTGTTGGAACCGCCCGGGGTCGCCGTCAGCTTGAGTTCCGCGTCACGCACCTTACGTTCGGCCAGATCATCCAGACCAAAACGCAGATAAACTTTTCTGACCAGATGAATCGGAACCTGATCGTTGGATTTCAGCCAGAGCACATCTTCCTGTCCGAAATTCTTGTCTCCGCCGCTCTTGCCGCCCTGAACATACGCATCCGCGCCGCCTGCATCTTTTGTGGTCAGGCGAAGTTCAAACGCACCCGCCTGCGGCGGGGACGCGGCGGCGGGGGAAGACGGACGGGCCGCCGGGGCGGACGCGGCCGGAGCCTGTGGCGACGGCGATGCGGCCGAAGACGGCTTGACCAGCACCGTGCCCGGCGGGACCTGCGGAACAGCCGTCTGACGGGAAACACTCTTTCTGGCATTCTTCATGCCGGCGAAGATCACGCCCAGAATGCCCAGTGCCAGAACGGTCACAATCACCGCGGTGACGGCATGGGGATGCCCGGCCTGCTTTTTTTTCTTCCGGCTTCCCGGCCTGACTCTGGATTCCGCGCGAACCCGTTCAAGCACCGATCGCATGTCCGCCAGCAGCGATTCATAGGTGGGATAGCGGCGGACGGAAGATTCCTCCAGCATGCGGCCAACCACCCGCGCCGTTTCCGGATGGATCTCCGGACAGAATTCCGTGAGGGAGGGGGCCGGCGATTTGAGCCGGGCCAGTATGACTTCCTTAGCCGTCTCCGCATCAAACGGAGGCCGCCCGGCCAGAATATGGAAGAGAGTGGCCCCCAGGCTGTAAATGTCAGCCTGCTGATCAACGGCCTGTCCGCGCACCGCTTCAGGCGCAATATAAAAGGGTGTGCCCCAAATCCCGCCGCCATCGCTCTGCTCGCCCGCAAAGCGGGCAATGCCGAAATCCACCACCTTGCAGAGCCCGTCGCGATTGAAGAGAATGTTCTCGGGCTTAACATCACCGTGAACCAGGCCGATATCGGATGCCGCCTTGAGACCGCTGGCTACATCAACGCCGATTTCCAGGCCGCGAAGCTCGGAGATACGGCTCTCCTCCATAAGCGCATCCACGCGGCCGCCGGGAACGAGTTCCATGACAATGTACGGCTGGCCCTTCTCCTCCCCGCAGGAATAGATCTGAACGACGTTGGGATGGTTCAGGGCGGCCAGCGCACGCGCCTCTTTGAAAAACCTTTCGACAAACGCCCGGTTTGCTCCGAGTTTGCTGCTCATCACCTTGATGGCCACATGCCGGGCCAGCGTGGTGTCAAACGCCTGATACACGGCGCCCATGGCCCCCTTGCCCAGTTCCCGGAAAAGGAGAAACTGGCTCAATCGGGCGGGCACAGGCATCGGGGCTCCGCACTGCGGACATTTGGCAATCGTGAAGGCCGGAATTTTCGAAACATCCATGCGCGCATCGCACTGCGAACAGGCCAGCCGCTCAACACGATCCGTTTGTATTTCTATTACGCCGTTTTCAGACAAGGGATTACTCCTGAACAGTGTCAAGCTAGCACAGCGGGGACGGCGGGTTCAAGCGTTTCATCCGTCTTTCGCCAGCCGGCCGCAGACCAGTTCCGCCATGGCCCGGCCCAGGCCGGGCACACGGGCCATTTCTTCCACAGTGGCCTTCTGCATCCGGCGAACAGATCCAAAATGACGCAGCAGCAGCGCCTTGCGGGCGGGGCCGATCCCCGGAATGTCATCGAGGATGGATTCACGGATCCGCCGGCCGCGGATTCTGCGATGAAAAGTCAGGGCGAAGCGATGGGCCTCATCGCGGAGCTGCTGCACCATAGTCAGCGCGCATGAATCCAGCGGCAGAAGCACACGGGCGGCCCCGCCCGCCCGGTCCTGCACGAGCTCCTCAAAACGCTTGGCCAGGCCTGCTACGGGGATGTCCGAAAGGCCCAGTTCCCGGAGCGAGCGCGCGGCGGCCCGCACCTGCGTGATGCCGCCGTCCACCAGAACCAGATCCGGCATGTCCCGGCCCTCGCGCTGCAGGCGGCTGTACCGGCGCTTCACCACCTCAGCCATCATTGCCGGGTCGTCCGAGCCCTGCACCGTCCGGATCCGGTACAAACGATAGCGGCCGGGCTGCGGAATCCCGTTCACCGAACTCACCATGCTGGCCACCGCAAAGGTGCCGGAGATATTGGAAATGTCGTACGCTTCGATCACGGCGGGCGGGCGCGGCAGGTTCAGCGCCGCCTGCAGCTCAAGCACTCCGGCCCGAGCGGATTCCTGTTTCATCAGCGGGGTCTTCCGGGCAAGGCTGCGGCGCTTCACGGCCTCCTGCAGCAGAAACAGCGTGTCGCGCAGAGCCGAAGCCTTCTCGAAATCCAGCTTCTCGGAGGCCGCCTGCATGGCGGCCCGCACTTCATGGAGATATTCCACCCGCTCGCCGCGCAGGAACGCGCAGGCCTCTTCCACGCGCTGCAGGTATTCATCCCGGGAGACCTTTCCGATGCACGGCGCGGAGCAGTAGCGGATAACATCATTGTGGCAGTGCCTGTATGTCTCCGCGTCGGGGCTCGCCGGCGGACAGTTGCGCAGGCCAAAGCGGCGTTCCACAAACTCGCGGGCCGCGCGGGCGGCGCCCGAATTTGCATAGGGACCAAAGTAATGCGCGCCATCCTCCTTGTGCAGGCGGCAGCGCTCAAAGCGGGGGAACCGCTCGCGCAGGTCCACGCGGATCAGCGGGAAGCGCTTGTCGTCCTTCAGCAGAATATTGTAGCGCGGCTTGTAATCCTTGATCAGGCGGCCTTCGGTCAGGGCGGCCTCCTCTTCGGTGCGCAGTTCAAGAAAATCGAAATCGGCCACGCTGTTAATCATGCCGCGGACCTTGACCGGGGCCTTGCGATAGGTGCCGGGCTGGAAATAGGACCGCACCCGGCTGCGCAGGGACACGGCCTTCCCCACATAAATGACACGGCGCGTCCGGTCGCGCATAATGTACACACCCGGGCTGTCCGGAAGCTTCTTGAGCTTCTCAAGGATTCTCGAGGGAACCTTCATGCCGACAATATAATCCGGCGGGAGGAAACTTAAACAGAGATTTCCAGAGAATTGTGCTTGAAAAGATGAACTCCATGAATATTCTTCTGGAAATTTCCGTCACAGGGCGGGGACGTAGCTCAATCGGTTAGAGTACCAGACTGTCGATCTGGGTGTTGCGGGTTCGAGTCCCGTCGTCCCCGCCATGTTTTTACCCCCGCCTCCAGTTCAGCCTCGCTATTCCCAGTCCAGATCAGGCAGAAGGCGCAGGCCGAGATCCCTGACGGCCGGATCCAGCGCCACGGCTTTTCGCGCAAGCTGCGCGGCCAGCTGTCCGCCGTCTGTTTCCGAAGCGAACACGGCCAGGCTGAGATGATCATCCGCTTTCTCGCGCACGGTTTTCTGTTCAGCATCAAGATACTGGCGAATCAGGCCGACATACTGGGCCGCCGTGATCTCCTGCCACTCCCGCACCATATCGGCCTGAGTGCCAATCGCCACGCGCACACCACGCGAGGTTGCTCCCGCCACGCGCGTGTTTTTCCCGAACACACTGATTCTGCAGGGACGCGTGCGCAATGCGTTCTGGAGATAGCGGTGCATTGCGTCAAGACGGGACACTTTTTCGCGCGCCAGCTGATATTCCACCCATCCCTCTTCCGTAGTCATCGCGGGCCGAAGCTTTTCAATTGCGGCTAGAGCCCTATCGAAATCCCTGGAGGGATAGTGTCTCCGGCCGGATTCCACCGCTTTCCGAACCTTTGCGACCTCGGACTCGGCTTTTGCTTTTTTTCTGGCGGCGGCCGCAGCCTGCTGTTCCGCGAGGCGGGCCGCCTCGGCCTCGGTCAGCGAGGCTTCCAGCGCCTGAACCTTCTCGA
>Ga0116144_10001148_pt1 | contig 32907 bp, 31 predicted proteins | sample AD_UKC035_MetaG_FD_89746 | JGI IMG/M metagenome (GOLD analysis project Ga0116144, IMG submission 89746) | Active sludge microbial communities of municipal wastewater-treating anaerobic digesters from USA - AD_UKC035_MetaG | ecosystem: Engineered > Bioreactor > Anaerobic > Digestate | place: USA...
ACGAATTCCATGTTGTCTCGTCTGGGAAAGATTTTATTTCAGCCTTGAAGCAGTTGTCACACATAATCTTTTCAGTCGGTCGTTAGTTGTCCTCATTGTCCAGAAAGCATGACCGCCAACGTTGAGTGCATAAGCAGTGGCGGGAATAGGAGGGCTTGGCAATGAAGCGGAGCGAATGCCAAGCCCGACCTGCCGCGACTTGTCCCACGACACCGAACGTTATTTAAAGACTAAAGCTACAAAATTTCACCGAACCCCGCCATTGCTTATGCATAGTGTTAGCGCGCGTTTCTAAGACCCAACTCCTTTGTCAAGTGTTCCTTTATCGTCCGCGAGGTTTTGAAGTAGATGAATGTCGGAACGGAAATCATTAGTCCGAATAATACTGTCCCGATAAGTAGTCTCGGAATAACAAACCTCATTTCGTTGTTCTCCTGAATTACAATCCCTGTCAATATACCGTAAGCCAACATGATCGCGATTCCAATAAACACTCCTTTTCCAATGATGTTCATTTTGGATTTAAATTCAATTTCAAGTCCTTGGCTTAAAGGACGGAATCGTCCTTGTACAATTGGATAGAAAATGCCTGTCACACCGCCTCGTCCTTGTTCATGAGTCCAGATTTTGAAATTGTCCTGGTTGATTGTCCCTGAAACTTTTCCGCTGTCTTTGAACAAAATTGTCTGGCGGAAATGAGTCTTTAAATTGTCCTCATTCTCAACCTCAATTATCGAGTCAAGTTTGGTCTTTAATCCTTTTACGTCTTTGTCCCAAAAATATTTTGAAGGCATGATCTACATTGTCATTTAGAAATGCGCGCTAACGTTTCGGGGCTTTGCGATGGTGGGGCAATCGAAGCACAAATCTTCAATTTTGCACAAAAGTTGAACCGAAGAACTGCCGTTGAACTTTGCAGTTTCGCCCCACTATTGCAAAACCCTTGTTATGCACCGTTTTTATTGTCATTCTAATGGTTTCCAATTTTCTTCTCGTTGTTCGTCCTTTGTCGGATGTCTTACGTTTTTAACCATCTCGATTTCACAAGCACCAAATTCAATAAAGTTTTTTTGTCCTTGTCTTAGTGAAACTCTGTTTGCTCCACCTTCATAGTTTGGGTCGTCAAATTGAATAGGGTCGTCTTCCCAAAAACAGACTTCACAAATGTCGTAGTGACCGTTTGGCTGTTCAGCGAATGTCTTGTAGCCACAACAAGGACAAGCAAATTTTTCTATTACCATACTTTCCACCAAGGTTTTTTGTTCTCAAATTCATAGTAACTTCCACCTGTCAAAGTTTTCGTGTCAAGGTCATACTTAAACTCAACCCATTCGTCCGCATCGTGCATAGGATTAAATGCAAGTCCATATACCAAATTATTTTCAACTTTAATTTCAGCCAATCCGTCCCACGAAATTCTTTCGGTGTCCCAATGTGTTCCGTCCGGCTCAATAATTGTTAGGTCGATTTGGTCTTGCAAAACAAGTCTGCCTTTACTTGCCTTAAAAATGTCTGAATAGCCAACTCCAAAAACTTCAATAGGTTTTGTGTCGTTCGGGTGCATTAAGTAACACGTACCACAAGCAACTACTAACAAGTTTGGAGTGTTTTCAAATTCTATAATTTGTTTTAAGCCTGTCCAACCAGGTTGAAAGTTAGCAACCCATTCAGTTCCGTCAGTTTTATAAAATCGAACAGGAAACCCTTCTGAATAAAATACTTCTCCATTGTCTGTTACAGGAACATACATTGGTCCGTAAGTCGGCAAAGAGTTTAATATTTCGTATCGTTTTTCTGTCGTCATTTTGTTTTGTGTAGGGTCGTCCTAAAATGGTGCATAACGGTTTGCGTATTGGCGATGGTGGGGCATTTGAAATACGTCAGCCCAATATTTGCACAAATGCCCAATAGAATTACAAATGTTGAGTTAATAACTGTCAGCCCCACTATTGCCAATACGATGTTAGCGGTTCGGGCTTCATTATGTTGTCGCTTGAAATACATTGTCAATTATTTTGTCTACTGTGTTTTTTGTCCTTGGAACACTGTCAACAAGTAAATATTCACGAAGTCTTTTAGCAATAATTTCAGGTCTTGGATTGTCAATGAGTTTTGGTCGTAGTTGTCGTAACCATAGCGATTGATTTAATCTGTCACCAATTGTTGTGCAATATATTAAACTGTCAAGTGCCACTAAACTTAAAGGTCTCCCAATAGTCAGCCACTTGTCTGCCCTGTCCCAACTGAACTGTGAACTTGCGGCAAGCTGTCCCCAATTTGAAGAAACATTTTTTATTCTGCTACTGATTTTTTCAATATAATCAAGTGTCTGTTCGCTTTGGAAATAGAGTAGAGCAGAAATGTTTTCGGATAAAAATTTGTCGTCACCTTTTTCAAGTTCATTTGTTACCAATCCGAAGGCTTCGTCAAAATCAAGGCATTTTGCCAATGGTTCTGCAAATATTTGAAGTTCATTTTCCTTTCTGTTTGCCCATTCCTTTTTTATCCAACTCTCGGCTATCCGTCCTACAACTTTTGCTACAATCTCAAAGGCTTTGTAGTTGATTGCTCTATTGTAACTTACTTTACCATCAACGATTTTCAAAACCTCATGTTTATCAAAGTGCCTTAGCTGCTCAATTACTTTGTCGTCCGTAAAGTATTGAACAAATGCAAAGTCAATTAGTCGGTTAAGATTAGTCTTGATTTTTTCAAAAGTTGGAAATGGGAATTTGTCCACTTCTAAAACGTCAATTTCGGGCTGTGTCGCTTCTCCCGTGTCGTAATCGTAAAAGTCATCGTGTAAAAGGTAGGCGTGTCCATGAATTGAAACTAAGTTGAATAGTTCCAATGGTCGTAAAGCAAGATTTGTCAGCCGGTGGTGACATGCTCGGCATAACCGATAAGGTTTTAGTCCCTCGTCCGAAATTTCTTCAACTTCAATATCTTTTATGTTACAGCTTTCACATTTCATTGTCGGTGTGTCGTCTTTTTAGCCTGACCGCTAACGTGAGTGCATATTGCGTTGCGGGGTTAGGAGCGCTTGTTAAATGGCCATCGGCCATGACAAGCGCGACCTGCTGCAAATTGTCCCACGTGACCGAACTAAATTAAGAAACAAAAACTACAACGCAACACTGAACCCCCGCAATGAAATATGCGCAGTGTTGTGGCCAGTTGGGTTTCGTCCCATAATGTCAATCGTTCTCTTTGATTTTTTTTCAGTCGTTAATTTCTGTCTCACGAGTTGTCACCTGTCAACGAAACCCAGCACCTTCTTAGTCCACGACCCTTATTTTTCTAATTGCTCAATCAGTTCGTAAACAGTAGATACATAGTTCAAATATTTCTCTTTGCTAACACCAAATAGTCCGCCTTGCTTTGGCGTGTGCTCCACCAAGTCAAAAAGTTTCTTTATTTCAGTGTCCGTTGTATTGTAAGTGAAGTTGTCAATCATTTGCTTGAAATGAATTTTTCCAGTGTAAACCTGTCTGGCTAGTTGAGCAGCGTATTGTCTCTCTTTCTTTTTGTCGTCCATTTGTCAGTCGTAAAGCTTGTCCGGTGGACTTTATTTGTCGGTTTATACTTCTCTGTCCACGGAGCCAACCCAATTGGCCACAACGTTTGGCTATAAGCACCCAGGTGCTTATATACCCATAAATATACCGATCTTTTGCGAGATAGAAAGGCCTTTTTCAGGCACCATTCGGATGTTCGGATATCCGCCATCAAAATATTCTGCTATTTTGCAAGGTAGTATCCACCCCTCCAAATGACATCCACCCGCAAGCCTGCCATCACGTTTATTTTCATAACCTTACTAATCGATGTAATTGGCCTTGGTATCATTATCCCCATTATGCCCGATTTGATCATAGATCTTGCAAACCTTGATCCGAAAGCAAGCGAGGCAATGGGGTATGCCAGCACCATGGGTGCGTGGCTGCTCTTTGCGTATGCGTTTATTCAGTTTTTGTTTGCCCCGGTAATTGGTTCGCTTAGCGACCGATACGGAAGGCGGCCCGTTTTACTCGGTTCGTTACTTGGGTTTACCATTGATTATCTTTTTCTATCCTTTGCACCCAACCTGGCCTGGCTTTTTGCAGGGCGCGTGGTAGCCGGTATTATGGGTGCCAGCTTTACAACAGGTGGCGCTTATATAGCCGATATTAGTGCACCCGAAGACCGTGCAAAAAACTTTGGAATGATTGGCGCAGCCTTTGGACTTGGGTTTATTATTGGCCCGGTGTTGGGTGGCTTCCTGGGCGACCTCGGACTGCGTGTACCTTTCATGGTTTCGGCCGGGCTTACCTTCCTGAATTTTCTTTACGGATTTTTTATCTTGCCCGAATCGCTTAAGCCCGAGAACAGAAGAAAATTTGAATGGAAGCGTGCCAATCCCATCGGCACCCTGGTTGCACTAAAACGGTATCCGCTTATTTTCGGATTGCTGGGCTCCCTTATCTTTTTATACATAGCCTCGCATGCCGTACAAAGCAACTGGCCTTATTATACCAAAGAAAAATTTGATTGGAGCCTGAAGGAAGTAGGCATCTCGCTGGCTGTTGTGGGTATTGCCTTCGCCATTATTCAAGGCGCGCTGATTCGTATAATTATTCCCAAACTTGGTCAACTGCGAAGTGTAAACGTGGGCATGGGTTTGTACTTGCTCAGCTTTGTGTTATACGCGTTGGCTACACAGGGCTGGATGATGTACGGCATTATTATAATTTATTGTTTGGGAAGTATTGCAGGTACAGGTTTGCAGGGAATTATGTCGGGCATTGTACCACCGAATGAACAAGGGGAATTGCAAGGCGGCTTTACAAGTTTGATGAGCATTTCTGCCATTATCGGTCCGCTGGTAATGAACAACGTCTTCGCGTACTTCATCGGCCCAAAAACTCCGTTTTATTTTCCCGGGGTGGCCATGATGCTTGGCGCGGTGCTTACATTGATCAGTTTTATTCTCATTCGGCTTACGCTAAAGAAAGAGATGATTGTTAAATAAAAATCAGGGCATGCGGAGTCCTATCTACTCCAACAACTAAGCATGTCGTTTTGAGGTGAGCAGGTGTTTCTGTTATATTTAAGTCCATGAAAAATATTCCGGAAGCAAGTACCCTTCAGGAAGGGTTATCCCTCACAACTCCCTTTGTTATTCGTGGTCTTAACCTTCCATGCAACCTTTCCACCTGCGAAGAACGAGCCAGCCGGAAGGACATGGAGTTGTTTGGTTATGGAAAGGGTGGAGCCGAGTTGTGGATGTGGGCAAGCGAAGCCTTCCGGCAATTCCGGCAGGAGTCGCTTTCCATGAATATTGTAGATGCACCTTTTCCGGTTCTGCTCGATGCGGAACTTCCGGATGTATTGTTAAAGTCTGTAAAAAAATCAAGAAAGAAAATTTGCCTTACGCTTACGCGAAACGGTTCATACACACCGCTGCATGTAGATCCCAATCACGGAGGTGGTTGGATGTATTTACAACAGGGAATTAAAAAATGGCAATTGATAGATGCAGATAAGAATCCGTTTGTTCCCGATAAAGCAGGCAACTACCAGGATCCACCGCTCGACCTGGATGCGAATTACATTTACGAAACAACCATTCATCCCGGTGATTTCCTTTACTTCCCTCCGCTAACACCACACCGGGTATGGACTTACGCGCATAGTTTTGGTGTGAGTGGCTATGCGAAGTGAATCCGATACCAAAGCAAACGATCTAAGCCTGCGATTGGTTTTTACCAGAAACCTGAAAGATGTTTAGATGTAATGCCGGCAAATTGGCTATTGACTGTTTTTATTTTTGATCACATAGCCTACACCAGCCCGGATTCCAAATTCGGTTTGCCCGAAGTAAAAATCACCCATCGCTTCAAAACGCCACTTTTCATTAATTGGTTTAGACCAACCACCACCCAGGGCTACATCGTTGGCTCCAATTAATCCGCGGAAGCGCACAAAAAAATTATCGAGCGGATAGTAGCGCATGCCCATGGTAAATGAGCTTTGAGGCCGTGTCCATAACTCTAAACCACCTCCGGCTGCGAAGTGGCGAACTACAAAATAATTGGCCTCAGCACCAAACTGAAATTTATCGCCAAACCGCGCGTAGTCGGTTTTGATCAGATCAAAACCACCACTTAATAATAGGTCGTTGTTGCTTTGTGCTTGTAAGGTTCCGGAAGCCACAACTAAAACAGATATAATAAAATAAACTTTTTGCATCGTGATTTATTTTTTTTCCTCTAACAATTTCTGAATGGCAAGGTACTCATCGCGCAGGCGTGCCGCTTCCATAAACTCCAGTTCCTTCGCGGCTTTTTCCATTGCCTTGCGTGTGCGATCGGCCATTTTTTCTAATTCAGGTTTGCTCAGGTAGGCAACAACCGGATCAGCCGCCAGCGATTTTTCTTCTTCCTCGATATAATACCGTTTGGTAGTCTTCTTCGAGTCGGCCACTTTGGTTTGCCCCAGTATCGAATCTTTTGACTTGAGCACCGTTCTGGGAGTTATGCCATGTGCCAGGTTATAATCTTGCTGAATTTTTCTGCGCCTGTTGGTTTCATCAATAGCCAGTTGCATCGATTCGGTAATCGTATCGGCATACATAATTACTTTTCCGTTTTCATTACGGGCTGCCCGCCCGATGGTTTGCACCAACGAACGCTGATTGCGCAGGAACCCTTCTTTATCAGCATCCATAATCGCCACCAGCGATACCTCCGGTAAATCCAATCCTTCGCGCAGCAGGTTTACACCCACCAGTACATCAAACACACCCAGCCGTAGTTCGCGCAAAATCTCTACACGATCAAGTGTTGTAACCTCCGAGTGAATATACCGACACTTGATAGCCGCCCGCGCCATAAACTTGGTAAGTTCTTCGGCCATCCGTTTTGTAAGTGTGGTTACCAATACCCGCTCTTTCTTTTTAACGCGTTCGTCAATCTCTTCAAACAAATCGTCAATTTGGGTGCGACTGGGTCGCACGTCAATGTGCGGATCAAGCAACCCGGTAGGGCGAATGAGTTGTTCAATAACTACACCTTCCGATTTTCTTAATTCGTACTCAGCCGGAGTAGCACTTACATAGATTACCTGATTAACCAGGCTTTCAAATTCATTAAACGTAAGCGGCCGGTTATCCAACGCAGAAGGCAACCGAAATCCATAGTCCACCAGGTTTACTTTTCGTGAACGATCGCCACCCCACATAGCGCGTACTTGCGGCACGGTTACGTGGCTCTCGTCAATCACCAACAAAAAATCATCTGGAAAATAGTCGATCAGGCAAAACGGTCGGGCGCCAACCGAACGCCTGTCAAAGTAACGGGAGTAATTTTCTATGCCGCTGCAATAACCCAGCTCGCGCATCATTTCCAGGTCAAATTCAGTGCGTTCTTTCAAACGTTTGGCTTCTAAGTGTTTTCGTTCCTGCTCAAACATATCTACCTGCAGCACCAGGTCGTCTTGAATTTCGCGAATGGCCGTGTGCAACAACTCTTTGCCCGTAACAAATAAATTAGCTGGAAATATCACAGCAGTTTTTTCATCGGCAATTTTTTTACCCAGAATGGGGTCAATCAATTGAATGGCTTCAATCTCATCACCAAAAAAATAAATACGCAATGCATAATCGGCATAAGCCAGAAAAATATCTACCGTATCGCCCTTAACGCGAAAAGTACCGCGCTTAAATTCGGCTTCTGTGCGGTGGTAAAGAATATCTACCAGGGCAAACAAAAGTTTATTACGCGGTATCATTTCGCCCACACGAAGTTGAATGCGATTCTTTCCAAACTCTTCCGGGTTGCCAATTCCATAAATGCACGATACCGAAGCCACAACCAATACATCTCTGCGGCCGCTCAATAAAGAAGAGGTAGCACTCAATCGTAATTTTTCAATTTCTTCATTGATGGAAAGATCTTTTTCGATGTAAAGATTGGAGGAAGGGATATAAGCTTCCGGCTGATAATAGTCGTAGTAGGAAATAAAATACTCAACCGCATTTTCGGGGAAGAACTGTTTGAACTCGCCATACAATTGAGCAGCCAGTGTTTTATTATGACTAAGCACAAGGGTAGGCCGGTTTACCTGCGCTACCACATTGGCTACGGTGAATGTTTTACCCGAACCGGTTACGCCCAATAAAGTCTGGTGTGCTTCGCCCTCGCTAAGGCCCTGTACTAATTTTTGAATAGCCTGGGGCTGATCGCCCGTGGGTGAATACTCGCTGCTGAGAATGAAATCCATTGGGGTAAATCTAAGCCAGTTATTTCAAAAGGCCTAACTGATTTACGGGCTAAATAGTTGCAGTTTCAAAATGCCTGCTGACATACGGTTGTCAACTGGCAAAAAATAAAATGTTAGAAGCCATCTCAAAAATACTTTGTCATCGCGGACAGCGTTCCGCGATCTCGGAATCTGTGCGGAAAGGTTGGGATGCCGGAATAAATCCGGCATGACATTCATCCTTAAGTGTATTTTTAAGATGGCTTCTAGTTATTCCAGATAGCCCACGATTTCTCCGCCTGGATGTGCAGCATTTCCAATCCATTTTTAATATGCGAATTGCGCATTTCTGCTTTTTGCAAAAACATAGTGCGGGCCGGATTGTATATCAGGTCGTACACGTAGTGATCGGCTGTAAGCAAATCGTAATCAATGGGTGGAAAGCTGTTGGTATTGGGTGACATGCCCAGCGGGCTGGTGTTGATAATCAGGTTTGCGTTGGTTATCGGGCTACCGTCTTTTTGTAAACTCTCGTAGGTATGCTGGCCTTTGCCTGCTTCGCGCGAAACCATTTCATATGGAATTTTTAGCTTGATCAGCGCTTGCTGCACCGCTTTGGCCGAACCTCCTGTACCCAGAATTAACGCCTTGGATGCTTCGGTGCGCGGATACCATTTTTCAAGCGACTCGTAAAACGCTCCGCTATCCGTATTAAAACCTTTCAGTTTACCACCTTCAATTTTAATTACGTTTACTGCTCCGATCTTTTTTGCATCGGTATCAATATCGCTTAAAAATTTAATTACTTGTTCCTTGTAAGGAATGGTAACATTAAGTCCTGCCAGCTCCGGATTTTCTTCCAAAAGTTTTTTCAGATCGTCAATGGAAGGGAGCGAGTACAAATCGTAATGATAATCGCGTAAACCTTCGCGAAAAAATTTCTCATCGAAATATGATTTCGAAAAGGAATGGCTAACGGTTTCGCCTATCAGGCCAAATTTCTTTTCCATAGTGGGGTTAGGATTTTGTCTTTAGATATGCCGCTGTTTTTTCTATACCAATTACCAGGATAATGCCCAGCATGGCAAACAGGATGGCTTTCAATATTTGCGGGTCTTGTCCGGTAGTGGCAAGGTAATGCCAGGGAGCAATACTTTTATCAAATGCGGGCACTTGTTCACCTGCGGAATTAAGGCGATAGGCTATTACTTCTTTCCAGGGCCACACCTTGTTTAAGGAACCCAGCATAAAACCGGCCAGCAGGGCTAAGGTGGCATACCGGTAATTTTTCAATATCCAGTTCAGGAAATGCGAAAAGCCAAGTAAACCCAGTACACAACCCGTAACAAATACCAATATAACCGGAAGGTTGAATTGGGTAAGGGCGGTAATCATGTATTCGTACTTGCCCAACAGTAATAATATGAATGCACCGGATATGCCGGGTAAGATCATGGCACAAATAGCAATAGCCCCGCAACAAAATATAAAAAACAGGTTGGTAGGCGTTTCGGTAGGAGATACGATGGTTATCCAGTAGGCAAGGCCTGCTCCAATAAAAAATGAAATTATCGGGGCAACACTCCACTTCTTAATATCACGCAAAATCAGGGGAGTGGAAATAAGGATCAACCCAAAAAAGAACGACCAGATGGAAATGGGGTGATGTTCCAAAAGGTAAATCATGAGCTTGGATAATGACAGCAGGCTCACAAAAATTCCGGCCAGCAGGGTAATCAGAAAATTTCCATTGATTACTTTCCAGAATTCGGCAATACGAAATTTCAGGAGCAACCGGAGTGCTGAAACATCAATTGATTTGATGGATTGAATAAGCTCTTCGTAAATACCGGTTATAAAAGCAACCGTTCCACCAGACACACCGGGCACTACATCGGCAGCGCCCATGCTCAATCCCTTCACAAAAAGTAGCAGATAGTCTTTCGTTGTTCTCAAGGCATTCACTTAGTCAGCATAAAAAGGAGGCGTAGTGTTGTCTTTTTTCCGCTCCATACCAAGGAAATGCAAAAACGTGTCGCCACGTAAACCCAACCGGATAGTTTCCAGCGGGATAACTTCGTTGGGAGCAATGTTGCCCAGGTTTACATTCGCTCCCAATAGCTTAATAAACCATACCTGTTGTGCTTTTTGAGGTGCTTCCCAGATAATCTTTTCGAATGGAATTTTGGTAAGGATTTCCTGTACCAAACCGCTGCGTACTTCACCGCTGCTGCGGAACAAACCTACGTTTCCGCCTTCGCGCGCTTCGCCAATTACTTTCCAGGCCCCGGCATCTAATTCCGATTGCATGAGCTCAATCCACTGATAGGGTGGAATAATCTTATCCGCATCTTTTGATCCTACTTCAGATAATACTGTTACCTGTTCTGAAAGTTTGCGGATATAATCCAGCTTTTTGTCATGATCTAAATCAATAGAACCATCCGATACTTCGGCAAACGACATGTTGAATTTATCCAGCACTTTGCGGTAGTCATCAAACTGATCGCGGATTACAAATGCTTCAAACAGGGTGCCGCCAAAATAACAGGGCAGGCCGGCATCTTTATAAACTTTTAGTTTGTCTTTCAGGTTGGGAGTTACATACGAGGTAGCCCAACCCAGTTTAACAATGTCAACATGTTCGGCCGCAATACTTACAAAGTCTTCGGCTTCGCGCACGCTCAGGCCTTTGTCCATGGCCATGGTAAAACCCATTTGGCGGGGTTTAGTGGTGCGTTCGGGCAGGTTTTTAATGGTGTAATTCATTAAGGATTTTCCTTTCTAAATTGATCGATAATTTTTTGAAGTGCTTTTTGTGTTTCCAGTTTTGGAAAAAAATCGAATAACACTTCATGTCCTTTGAAGTCGAGGATCAGGGCATTTTCCAGGTAGTTCATTGCTTCTTTAAATTGCCCGGCTTCAATCAGGTAAATAGTCATGCGATAGAAAAACTCCGGTTCGTCCGGTAGTTCGTCCATACCTTGTAGTAAAATTTCAATGGCTTTCTGGTGTTCGCCTTGCTCGTAGTATATAAACGACCAGTTTAGCCAGATTTCTTTATCATCCGGTCCCAGCAGGCTGGCTTCTTCGTATGCGCTGATGCTGGAGATGGTGTTGCCAATTTTAAATTCAGCATGTGCAGCAGCTTTCCAATATTCCGGATTGTGGCTGTTTATCTTAATCGATTTGTTAAAAAAGTGCAGGGCCTGGTACCACTTCTCTTGTTTCTCTAAGCAACTGCCGGCTCCAAACCAGGCTTCATCGTATAAGGGATCGAGCTTGCAGGCTTTCTGAAAATATTTCAGCCCCAGTTCGTATTGCTGCAGGTTTTCATACGAAGCGCCAATACAACAATATACTTCCGGGCTTGGGCCTTCAATTTCAATGGTCTTTCTAAATTCTTCGAGTGCTTTTTCGTAAAGCTCCAGGTTAATAAACGAATTACCCATGTTGAAATGGGCCGATGCAAAATTTTCGTCTATTGCAATGGCAAACTCATAGGCCTCTACGGCTTCTTCAAAACGTTCCAACTTATTGGATACAATGCCCAGGTTATACCAGGCAGCTGCCGAATAGGGGTCTTCGTCAATGAACTTTCGGTAATACGACAAGCTACTTTCCAACTGGCCAACTACATCAAGACAAAAAGCCAGTTCGTAAAGTGAACCTTCGTGGCTCAGGTTTATTTCAATCGACTGTTTATACATTTCAATGGCCTGCTCGTATTTTTCCATGCTTTGATAAGCCAGGCCAATGTTGTAGTAAATTTCATCTTTCTCTTCTTCGGCAAAGGTTAACGTTTCCTCGTAAAGAGCAATGGCTGCATCGTATTTGCCCTGTAGGGATAGTATTGATCCAATGGAGAGATAAATTTCCAGATCAAGTGGATGTAAATTGCGTGCGTGCTCGAGTAACTCAAGCGCCTCATCGTAACGTTGCAGGTTGGTTAGCACCTGCGCCTTTATAGTAAAAAGCTCGGTTGAATAAGGGTATTGATCGATGGCGCGTTCTACGGCTGTAAGGGCGCGCTTAAACTTGCTCTTTTCTAAGTAATACCCAATAATTGTTTCGTAGGAATCTACATCAAAGAACTCGCTTTGATTGTGCTTAAGATCTTCCTCGTATCGTCTGATTAACTCCTCCTCTTCCTGTCGCTTTCTGAATTCCTGGGCCATCCGCTAAAAGGTTTTTCTAAGGTAGAAAAATTTAGGTTCTCCTAAAATTCTAAGGGCAAATTTCGGGTAATAATTATCCCGGGTCAATCTTGTAGGTCTTAATTGTTTGTGTTATATGCGTACAAATACTGTTGGCAGCACCAGGCAATCGTTTCTTCGGCACTGCGAAACGAAATTCCCAATTCGCGCTTTACTTTATCGTTGGCAAAAAAGAAATTTTCTTTGCTTACTCGAACCGACTGGCGGGTAATCATCGGTTCGCTGCCGGTAATCCTGCTTCTCAATTCATCGGCCCAGGCAAGCCATTGTGCCCACTGGGGCGAAACTTTTACAGAAGGTGCTTTGCGATTAAAATTACGGGCAATCTGGTCGAATAATTCTTTTACGGGCGTACTGCCTGCGTTTACAATAAATTGCTGATTGGTGATTTTGAGTTCTATCAATTTCCAGATTACCTCAGCCACATCGCGCACATCTACATAATTTATATGTGTATCGGTATAAAACCTGTTTTGTTTCCAAACGTAATGAAATAACCGTGCACTGCTTTTGTTCCAATCGGCCGGTGCCAGAATAACCGATGGATTAATAATGTTTACCGAAAGGCCTTCTTCCGCACCGCGCCAAATCTCTATTTCTCCAAATCTTTTCGACTCGGCATAATCGGTATTCAGGTTGCTATTTACCCAACGGGTGTTTTCATCTACACGGGCAACACCACTTTTACGACCAAATGCAGCTACCGAGCTGATGTGAATCAGGGTTGGAATTTGCAGCTCCAGGCAGGCATTAACCACATTGCGGGTACCCAGGGTGTTTATCTGTAACAGCTTATCGCGTAAGCGCGGATTGAACGACACCAGGGCCGCAGTATGTATTACAGTGGAAGCGCCCTGCAGGGCATCCACCAGCGAGACTGGGTCTGTAATGTCCGCTTCGCGCCAGGTTACAAATTCAGTAAGGTCTTTTACCAATTTACGATCGCTGTTGGCCCGGCATATTGCAATAACGGGTACTTGTTGGGCTACCAGTTTGCGCAGTACATAACTGCCCAACAATCCATTTGCACCGGTAATAGCAATCATAATTGATTATTCAGCAACGGTAAATCTACTGCTTTTCGGTAGTACTTGTCTTTTAGGATTTCAGTTTGCAACTGCGCGTGCATCAGATTATGGCAATCGCTGCCCAATAGGTGCACCCATTTTTGGTCAATAAGTTTTTGGGCAAGTTTTTGAATGGGCTTGCCGTAAAAACCAATAAGCGAAAGAGAATTGATTTGCAGGAGTACCCCACGGTGGTAAAGTTCCTCCGCCTTTTTCAGGTTCATGTAGGCATACCGTTCCGGGTGTGCTAAAATGGGTTTATATCCTTTGGTAAGACTTTTAAAAATAAAATCGGTTAACAGCAGGGGTTCGGAATAGAAGTTTGTTTCAAACAAAAAGTAAGAACCCGAAAAAGTGAGGAGTTGCGAATCCGAATCCAGAATAGCCAGCACGGTTTCATCTAAGTAATATTCGGCTGCCACATCCAGTTGAACGGGGATGCCGGCTGCAGTTACTTCCTGTTTAAACTCCTGAAACTTATCTAAAATAGTAGCGGGTGTGTTGCGATAGGTGTCGCTCATAATATGAGGTGTGGTAATCAGTTTGGTAAAGCCCAACTGATAAAACTGCTGCACAATTTCTACTGCTTCAGCATGGGTCTTCACCCCATCATCCAATGTTGCCAAAAGGTGCGAATGTAAATCAACCTTTAGCGGATTTATAAATGCCTTTGGCTTAGCACGAAAAAAAGAGATCACTTTAGTCCAAAAATTTTTATCCAACGCTTCCTCCTGGGAGTTTTGTCTTCATAATAACCATAACCGTAGTAATTGCCAGAAAGTGGAATGGCATTTAATACAGAAGAGACATGCGTAAGTTTATTCAACGTAACTACCCGTGCCAGGTTTTGCAGAAAATCTTTGTGCGAATAGTTAGCACGGAATACATAAATGGAAAGGTCAGAACGTTTCATGGCCATTACACCATCCGTTACAAGCCCAACGGGGGGCGTATCAATTACGACATAATCGTAAGTTGCACGAAGTTCTTCCAGAAAATCTGAAAACTCTCCGTTTAATAGAAGTTCGGAAGGGTTGGGCGGGTGTGGGCCCGAGGGGATGAAATCAAAATTTTCGAGCGAGGTCTTCAATACACACTCCTGCCAGTTGTTCTTTTTAATCAAAATGGTACTCATCCCCATAGACGAGTCGTTGCCGGTTGGGTATTTCTCCGATTTTGGTTTGCGCATATCCAGGTCAACCAATATCACGCGCTTGCGCGAGAGCGCCAGCACCCCGCCCAGGTTCATGGCCAGAAAAGATTTGCCTTCGCCTGAAACAGTTGAGGTGATGGTTATAACCTTGCATTTTTCTCCTGTATTAAAAAACTCCAGGTTGGTGCGCAGCGTACGGATGGCCTCGCTTACAATCGATTTTGGGTTATCGATTACATGAAAGAGCGATTGCACGGTATGATGAGATGCCGGTATGGCACCCAGCATGGGCAGATTAATACCCCGCTCAACTTCTTTCACGCTTGTTATTTTATTGTTTAGCAAATAAACCAGCCCGATAAAGAAGAGACAGAGTACAATGGCTGCTACAAAGCCAATCCCTAACACCATTACTTTGCTGGGCGATATGGGCTTTATTGGTAAAGTGGCAGGCGAAAGAATCTTAAAATCGGGGGTGCTACCAGCCTGGGCAATTTCAAACTCGGCTTTGGATTGCATCATGGTTAAATAGAACTCTTCGTAGAGTTTGTAGTAGCGTTGATTTTTAGAGAACTGAGTATTCTTATCCGGCATTTCTGCAAATGCGCGCTCCAGTTTCTCCTTTCTTTTTCCCAGCTCGGCCATATCGGCCAGCCATTCTTTTTTGAGGGTGCTTAGCTGATTAAATAATTCGTCTTTAACCAACGAAACTTCTCTTTCTTTTTGCCGGAAGGCAAAGGTGTTTTCGTTGTAGGCAAGCGCAAGCTTGTCGCGTTCGCGTGTCTTTTTGTGTAATTCTTCAATGCGTTGAAGGATGGATTCCGGAAATGAATTTGCTGGCCGGATGGCATTGGCAAAATCGCTGGCAGTTATCTGGTCAATTAATGTATTCAGCTCAGCTAATTGTTTGTTTAAACTGTAGCGTTGAGAATCAACCACATTGATGGCGGCAATTGTTTTTTTGAGATCGAGGGTTAAATCGCTGCTTTTATTTTGAAGGGTAAAGCTTTCAAAATAATTTTCATAGCCTTCCATCTTTTCTTCTACCTGAACCAACTCATTGTTAAGCCATTCAATTTTTTGTTTGTTAGCAAGATTTTTTTGCTGATTACTGTAAACGATGTACAACGAATCAATCTTATTTACCACATCATACGCCTTGTGGGCATTATGATCGCGAAAGGATACGCGAATGGTATTGGCATTAAAATTAAGCGGATCTACCTGGATGTTTTTTGACAGGTATTCGATCAGGCTTTTACGACTGTTTAATACGAAGTAATAATTATTGCCATCATTTTCGGTAAAGTAATTGGTTTTAGTAATTGTCAGAACGGTTCCATCAAACTCTACAGGGTTACCCATACTACCCCGGGTGCTTACCGCACCCTTCAGGCGCAGGCTAACTTCATTGTTATCTAGAAAATCGAAGTAAATAGGTTGGTCGTAGTGTTTCGGATTTATATGAGAAGCTTGGATGCGGAACGGGGAGCGCTTGTACATTTCATCGGTTAGCACTTTGCCCAGGCTGTAATAGCTCACTTCAAAGTCTAACGAGTCCAGCACTTGATTGAAGAATATTTTTGACTTGATTTGTTCAATCTCGCCCGAAACCTGATTCACGTTCTGATCTTCCATGTAGGTTTTTATTCCCAACTCGGTAGCATCGCGCTTAATGTCGAGTTTCATTTCCGACTCCGACTCAAATAAATCTTTTGTATAGCGGATGGTGAGGTATGCAGCAAGGTTTACTGCAATGAAAATAAGAACGATCCACACCAGGTTTTTACGGATTACTGCCGATAACTTTTCGGTATCGATGGACTGAACTTGTGGCCCTATTTCTTTTGGTTGCAGCATTAACGGGCATTATAAATAACTACGACCAGCGTGGCCAGGCTAACCAAAACACTCAACACCCCGCCATTATCGCGTAAGCCTTCACTAAACGGCCTGCGTATGGGTTCAACATAAATTACATCGCCAGGCGCAAGGGTGGGGTTGCCATCTTTAAACCCCTGAATGGTGCTAAGGTCAACCTCAAATACCTGTTCGCCTCTTATAATTTTAATGTTTCCGACTTTGGCATCATTGGTTATTCCTTTGGCGAGCGCCAGCACTTCCAATAGTTTCATGTTGTCGTTTTCTAATGGAACTACGTGGCCGCCTACGGCCCCCAGCAATACAACCCGCTTGTTTATGCAAGTCAGGTGCACATAAGGTCCTTTAAAAAAGCGGGCATATTCTTTTTGTAATATTTCTTCTGCCTGGCGCAGGGTAAGATTCTCCAGGTTGATTTCGCCTACCATCGGGAAACGAACTACCCCGTTGATGTCCACTGTATAAACTGGACCTTGGTAGGTTGTGTTTTCTGACGATGCATTGGGGGTGGTTAACTCCGGGTTGGGATCGATGAGTTTTTCACCTTCGTTGGAATAGAGCGTTAATGTAAGCTGATCGTTTTTACGAATTTGATAATTCGATTCGGCAGCGGCCGTTTCATGTTTTAATCTTTCGGGCACGTGGCCTTCCGTAGCTTTAAACATGATGTTTTGCTTGTACGAACCGCAGGCCACCAGCAAAACACTAAACACAAGAATCAAAAGGCGCACAACAATCAGATTTGAACTGGTGAAATTAAAGATTTTATCAATATAGTACGCCCCGCCCGTCAGGCAGGCTGCACCTGGCCGATGGCTTGTAAGTATTTGGTAATCACTATTTTTTCATCGAATTCAACTTCGATTTTCTTACGGCCATTTTCGCCAAGTTTTTTAAGGGTGGGGTTATCGAAGGTCAGCATCTTTTCCATCTGAAGGGCCAGGTCGTCTGCATTTTGGCTTTTACAAAGCAGCCCGTTGTAATTATCTTCTACTACATGATGGCAACCGGGCACATCGGTAGCTACAATTGGTTTGGATGAACTGGCCGCTTCAAGCAGGGTGCGGGGGGTTCCTTCCCGATAGGACGGAAGTACCACGCAATCAGCCTGGTTTATAAAATTACGCACGTCATCGGAAGTGCCCAGGTATTCGATCGTTCCGGATTTTATCCACTCATCAATAACAGAGAGCTTGATGCCGCGCGCATGTTCGGGGTCTTTTGCTCCCAAAATCTGAAAACGGGCCGTAATACCTTTTTGCTTTAATTTCTTTACTGCATCCACAAATTCCATTACGCCTTTGTCGGTAATCAGGCGCGAAATTAAAAGGAAGGTAAACGGGTTGTTTCGTTTAAATTCTGCCGGGGTAAAATGACTCAGATCAATACCAGAACCGGGTATCAGGTCGGCAGTTTTAGCGGGTATGAGTTTTTTATTGAGAAACAACGCCAGGTCATCCGGATTCTGGAAAAAAACTTTTCGTGGAAAACGGAAAGCCAGCTTATACAGCATCATCGCGAAAGCAGAAACAAGGTTGTTTTTCAGAAACACAGTTCCTAACCCGCACACATTATTAATAGTAGGTATCCGTAGCACGCTTGCTGCCAGGGTACCATACACATTAGGCTTAATTGTGTAATGCAAAATGATATCGGGGCGTACCTTGCGGTAAATACCCCACAATTCAAGCATCAGACCCAGGTCTTTTATGGGGTTAGCACCCCGGCTATCCATTTTAACATCGTGGTGGATACAGCCTAATTCCTCCAGGTAGTGCGTATAATTATCGTGTGGGGCAATGGTATGTACCTGATAACCTTTTGCCAGCAAGGCGCGAACAAAATTCAACCGGAAATTGTAGATGTTCCAGGAAGTGTTTAAAACAATCGCAACTTTCATGGCCAACTTCCTATGATAGTTTGGTTTAGGGATTAAATTCGTGCTAAATTCTAAAATTTATTACGAATAACTTACATCAGATTCCAAAAATCCTTAAAAAGTAACCGGAGGTGATTCAGGATCTTAATCCCGGAAGTTTGCCTTAAGTTTGATTTGAATTTTACGTTGAAACTATGAATGCAGTATTAGTGGCGTTGGCCGATAAAGATCCTGAAATAACCCGCGAGCATTTGGATGAACTTGCTTTTTTGGCTGAAACCGCAGGAATTGCAACGTTACAACGATATATCCAAAAGTTGCCACAACCCGATGTGCGCACCTTTGTTGGCAAAGGCAAGCTGGCTGAAATAAAGGAGTTTGTAGTTGCAAAGCAGATCGATAATGTAATTTTTGATGACGATTTAAGCCCATCTCAACTTCGCAACATCGAAAAAGAACTAAATACACCGGCACGCGATGTAAAATGCCGGGTATATGATCGCAGTTTGCTCATACTCGATATTTTCTCCATGCGGGCCCAAACTGCCCAATCGCGCGCGCAGGTAGAACTGGCCATGAATCAATACCTGTTGCCCCGCCTTACCCGCATGTGGACGCACCTGGAACGCCAGCGGGGTGGTACAGGAACCCGGGGTGGTGCCGGTGAACGCGAAATTGAAACCGACCGCAGAAATATCCGCTTTCGTATTTCCTTACTAAAAGATGAGTTGGAGAAAATTGACAAGCAACGAAAAACCCAGCGTAAGTCGCGCAGTAACATAATGCGCGTAGCCCTGGTGGGTTATACCAACGTGGGCAAGTCCACACTCATGAACCTGCTATCCAAGTCGGATGTAAAAGCCGAAAACAAATTGTTCGCAACGGTGGATGCTACCGTACGAAAAGTTGTACTGGGCGATATTCCCTTTTTGCTTTCCGATACAGTAGGGTTTATCCGCAAACTGCCCCATCATTTAATTGAGTCTTTCAAATCAACATTGGATGAAGTACGCGAGGCTGATATTTTATTGCATGTAGTAGATGTGGCGCATCCTTATCACGACAACCAGATTGAAGTGGTGAAGAATACGCTGGCTGAATTGGGTGCCGGCCACATTCCTACTATTTTGGTATTAAACAAAATCGATTTGCTGCCAAATGCAGACGTGAATACCGATGATTTAAAAGGCTATTACCGGCAGCATGGCTTTGAACATGTGGTTTTTATTTCGGCTGAAAAGAAGGAAAACCTGAGTGAACTGCGAAGGATTCTCTTTGAAACAGTTAGAAAAAAACACATGACCATCTATCCCAATTATGTAACCGAAACCACCCAGGTTATTAGTTGATCCTACTCATCTGTTTTAAACAGGATTTACAGGTTTACTATAAAAAATAGGGTTTGCTTGGTATAGGAGAATTCTATTACCTTGACTTATAAAATAATTCACCATAACACCCAAAAACTATGGATTTTAACAAGACATCCGAACTGGTAGAGAACTGCATCCGTGCACTTGGCGTAGATCCAGCCGCTTGCCGTGGCCAAAAGCCGGGCCAGTGGTCAATCATTTACAAAGGAGCCACTGTGTGGTTCGATGTATTCAATTTTCCGGACAGACCGGATACCTGGTATTTTCAGGTAATGAGCCCGCTCCTGATTATGCCCGACAAAAACGTGGAAAGTTTCTGTCTAAATTTGTTAGAGATTAACCATTCGTTATATGGTTCGTGGATTTGTAAGAAGAACGATTGGACATACGTAATGTTTTTGCGCGAAGCAGCCGGCCTGGATCAAAGCGAAGTAAATGCAACGGTAAATCGTGTAGCTTACTATAGCAGCGACTGGCAAGGTAAATTGAAGTTTAAATTTGAAGGAAGCTGGACGCCTAAGCCAAGCCAGAGCGGGGGAGGCTCTGCCGATGGTCCGAAATAAACTTATGGATATAATTGATCTAAAAGCCCACGGAAAAATTCAGTGGGCTTTTTTGTGGATGAAATAGTGAATGGCCAGCGCATACCCTTCCATACCAAAACCCGTAATAAGGCCTGCACATTTAGAGGTAATTAAACTTTTGTGCCGGAATTCTTCCCGTGCATAGATATTGGAAATGTGAACCTCTACTACGGGTGTTTTTATGGCGGCAATTGCATCGTGCAGGGCAACGGAAGTGTGCGTGTAAGCACCAGCATTCAGAATAATACCTTCATACGTAAAGCCAACCTCGTGCAGTTTGTTCACGAGCTCGCCCTCTACGTTGGATTGATAATACGCCAACTCAACCTGGCCAAACCGTGATTTTAGTGAGGTTAAGAAATCTTCAAACGACAAATTGCCATACGTTTCAGGTTCGCGTTTACCCAGCAAATTCAGGTTGGGTCCGTTCAGGATAAGTATCTTCATGCTTCGAAGTTAAAATAATTTGCACATTTGCGCAGTGAAGAACTGGGAAAGTCATATCAAACAATTTGGTACCTATCTGAAATTAGAACGGTCGCTCTCAGCAAATTCAATTGAAGCCTACGTGCGCGATGTAGAGAAGCTCGCTCAATTTATCTCGCTGAATTATTCCGGAATAAGCCCACTGGCCCTTACGGGGAAACACCTGCAGGCATTTCTGCAATTTATAAACGAGCTGGGCATGAGCGCTTTTAGCCAGGCACGGATTCTTTCGGGTCTTAAGGCATTTTATAAATATTTGTTGTTCGAAGAACTGATTGAAAAAGATCCTACCGCGTTAATAGAAGGCCCCAAACTTGGACGGAAATTACCCGATACATTGGAGTATGATGAAATTGAGAAAATTTTTGAAGCAATTGATCTTTCGGCAGCCGAAGGAGCACGCAACCGGGCCATGCTTGAGGTACTCTATAGCTCGGGCCTTCGGGTTTCCGAACTTGTTGAATTGAAACTTGCCAATGTGTATTTCGACATCGGTTTTTTACGTGTAATTGGTAAAGGAAATAAAGAACGATTGGTACCGGTGGGGCGCGATGCAATGAAATATTTGAAAATTTACATGGAAGAAGTGCGTGTTCATGTTCCGGTACAGAAGAGTTTTGAGAGTTATGTGTTTTTAAACCGAAGGGGCAGGAAACTGACCCGCGTAATGGTATTCCTGATCATCAAATCGCTGGCAGAAAAGATCGGGCTTAAGAAAACAATCAGCCCACATACTTTCAGGCATTCGTTTGCCACGCACTTAATAGAAGGGGGAGCCGATTTACGGGCCGTGCAGGAAATGCTGGGCCACGAATCTATAACTACCACCGAAATTTACACCCATCTGGATCGGGATTACCTGCGGCAGGTAATTCAGGAGTTTCATCCACGCAGTTAAATAAACAGACACACTTTTTTTGGAAACAATCAGTACCTTTAGGGTATGTATCGCTACCTGTTTTTACTTGCTTCCGTTTTGTTTTCTGTTGAAGTTATTTCGCAGGAAATTAAAGTGGACTTTGACAAAAATCATGACTTTTCACAATACAAAACCTTTCGGTTTGGCGATGCTGAAGTAATAACCCCCAAAGACCAGAAGCAACTAACGGATGAGGAAGTAAAAAAATGGATAATTAACGCGGTAACGAACGAGCTTACCCTTAAAGGATTGAAGCACACCGATTCTGCCGCAGATCTGGTTGTTTCCTTTATTGTGGGTACCCTGTCGCGCAGCGATATGGGTAATTTAGGTCCTATGGGTTTGACACCCGGCTCCAATGAAAGAACATTTATTAAAGATTATCAACAAGGCAGCCTGGTTATCGATTTGAATAACTCCAGAAATTTTTTGGTGTGGCGAATTAATTCAACCACCAATATGAGTACTGCCGGTGGCGAGCGCCTGATAGAACAGATCGTGCAGCGGGGATTTAAACAATTTGGGAAACCCATCAAGAAAAAGAAGTAGTTGCGTATGTATAAAGCGTTGATTCGGCCCTTCCTTTTTTTATTTGCGCCAGAATCCATTCACCACATTACATTTTCCTTTCTAAGAATTGTTACCAAAATTCCAGGTGTACAATCCATACTCAAGTCGGCCTTTGAAATCAAAAGCAAGAAACTAAGCAGAACCTTGTTCGGAATTACTTTTCCAAATCCTGTTGGCCTGGCAGCCGGCTTTGATAAGGATGCAAAGCTTATTGATCCATTGGCTGCATTTGGATTTGGTTTTATTGAAATCGGAACACTTACCCCACAACCACAACCTGGAAATGACAAACCCAGACTTTTTCGATTACCTGCCGATCAGGCCCTTATTAACCGGATGGGTTTTAACAATGGAGGGGTAAAGGCTGCAGTTGAGCGACTTAAAAACAGAAAGTCGAAGGTAATTGTAGGAGGTAATATCGGTAAAAATAAAATTACCCCGAACGAAAATGCATTTGATGATTATGCGAAATGTATTGATGCCCTTCATCCTTATGTTGATTATTTTGTGGTAAACGTAAGCTCACCCAACACACCGGGCCTGCGCGAGTTGCAGGAGAAAGAACCCTTACGAAAATTGCTTTCATATGTTAAAGAACTCAGTCAATCGAAAGAAAAACCAAAACCGGTTTTATTGAAAATCGCACCCGACCTGGCAAACTCCCAATTAGATGACATTATTCAAATTTTGATTGAGACTAAAACAGACGGGGTGATTGCCACCAATACCACCATTTCGCGCGAAGGACTTACCATCAGTTCCGATCAGCTTCAGAAAATTGGAAACGGTGGGGTGAGTGGAAAACCGTTAGCCGATCGTTCGAATGAAGTGATTCGTTATTTGCGTGCCGGGCTTGGTAAGAATTACCCAATTATTGGCGTAGGGGGTATTATGACCGAACAAGATGCGATTGAAAAAATCAAAGCGGGTGCCGACCTCATTCAGATTTATACGGGCTTTATTTATGAAGGGCCAGGCTTTGTGAAGCGGATTAACCAGGCTGTTGCTAAAAGTTCCTGATGGGGTACAAGCCGCGTGCGGGTGCAGCTGAAGTTGATTTGTCGCATAATTATGTTTAAATTGTTCTATCAGATTACTACGGTAAACGAACATAGTCAGTAACCACTTTGGTCATTGTTTAGGCATAAGAAAAAATCACTTCAACAAACATGAAAACCCCACTACTCCTGTTTTTTGTTTTGTGTGCAACGTGTTTGCAGGCACAGAACCGTGAAGTTTTTGACATCACTTCGTTTTCTCCTCCTGCCGGCTGGAGCAGGGAAGCGAACAGTTCGGTTGTTTCGTTTGTAAAGGTGAACAACAAAACGGGTTCGTGGTGCAGGTTATCGGTTTATAAAAGCATTGGAAGCAGTGGCGACCTTACCACCGATTTTGATCACGAATGGAATGATTTGATCGTAAAAAATTTTGAAGGGACCACGAAGCCTGTTCCGGATGTAACCACCGAAGGCGGATGGACGGCCCAATCGGGGGTGAGTACGTTTACCTGGCAAGGCAAAGAAAGCTATGCGTTGCTCAATGTAATTTCGGGTTATGGTAGAACACTCAGCATTTCGGTGACCATGAACAGCCAGGAATACATGAAAGCGATTGAATCATTTCTGGGCACGCTTGAACTTTCAAAACCCGAAGGTTACCAGGAACCCCAACAAGTCCAGCAAGTCGCTCCGGTGGTGAACAACACAGCTACAATCTCCGTTACCGATGCACCGGGCAAGCATGGTATAACCAAGTCAACAACTAATTTTGATGATGGGTGGGTGGCGCAGCCCTTTGCCGATTATGTTAAGGTAACGAAGGGGCCCATAACCGTTTTGCTTCATTATGGAATTGAAGTTACCGATGAAATGCGCAGCAACAACAACGTAGAAGGAACTCTTTTTGACAGGGTTATCCTTCCGCGCTATACGGTGAGCAACATCCGGAAGTATGCTAATGAAAGTTATTGTTATTACTGCATTTATTTTTTTGAAGCCGATGCGGTTGAGAAAGCCACCGGGAAAAAGTGCCATGTTGGTTTTCGTATCATAACCAACAACGGAGTTTCAAGTTGCATTGAAATTATATCTCCTTCTGCCGATGCCTTTAATAAGGAGTTCACCGATCAGAAGAAGGTAGAAGGCATGCTTAACTACAATAAATTTGCCATTACCCAGGCCGACCTGATTGGTACCTGGGAAGAAAGCGGAGGTTCGTATGTGAATATGTACAGTACGGTTACCGGGGCGTATGCGGGTATGAATGCCGCCTCTTCCGCTCACACGTTTGTTTTTAATGCCGATGGCACGTACAGCAGCCATCACCGTGGAGGGTATGGAATGGTGGGCAGTATGAATATCTATGATCAGAAGTACAACGGAAATTACTCCTTCACAAACTGGGATATTACCATGACCAAACGATGGGATGGGAAAACCGAAAATTTCTGGGCGCAGTTTGAAGCCGTGCGTGGTGGAAGAATATTGTATATCAATGATAAGGCGGCTTCAGCCATGCGGTATAGCCTGGCGAAGACTAAGTAAGGAAAACCTAAAGAAGCTGTATCAAAAGTCACGTACTTTTGATACAGCTTCTTTCTAAAAAAAAATCGCAAAACCTACTCCTTAATCCCCGCCAAATCAATAATAAATGCATACTCCTGTGCGGTTTCGCGGTACACTTTGAACCGACCGGTAGTGCCACCATGCCCGGTTTCCATATTCGTGCGTAGCAGCAGTTTGTTATTGTCGGTTTTTAAGGCACGAAGTTTGGCTACCCACTTGGCCGGTTCCCAGTATTGCACTTGCGAATCGTGAAACCCGGTAGTTACGAGCATATTCGGGTAAGCCTGTGCTTTTACCTGGTCGTAAGGCGAGTACTCCAACATGTACATGTACGATTCCGGATTTTTTGGGTTACCCCACTCATCAAACTCGCCTGTAGTCAACGGAATTGTTTCGTCTTCCATCGTAGTTACTACATCCACAAAGGGTACTGCTGCAATAACTCCTTTAAACAGATCGGGCCTCATATTTACTACGGCACCCATCAGCAATCCACCGGCACTACCACCCGAAGCAAAAAGTTTTTCAGGGTTGGTATATTTTTCTTCAATCAGGTATTTGGCGCAGTCTATAAAATCGGTAAAGGTGTTTTTCTTTTTAAACATCTTACCGTCTTCATACCACTGGCGACCCATTTCCTGTCCGCCACGAATGTGGGCGATGGCATACACAAAGCCACGATTCAATAAACTTAATCGGGTGATGGAGAAAGTAGGATTCGTGCTGGAACCGTACGAGCCATATCCATATAACATAGTAGGGTTGTTTCCATTTTTATCTATTCCTTTTTTATAAACAATCGACATAGGAATAAGGGTACCATCAGTGGCAGTAGCCCATTGGCGTTCGGTTACGTAATCGGCAGGGTTATAACCACCTACTACTTCCTGTTGCTTCAGCAGTTTTCGTTCGCGGGTGCGCATATTGTAGTCGTACGTTGAGTTGGGTGTGGTCATAGATGTGTAACCGTAACGCAACAGTTCAGTATCGAAATCGATGTTGATGGAAGGATACGTAGTATAAGCAGGCTCACCAAAATCCAGGTAATGCTTCTTGCCGGTTTTCTGATCGATAATGCGCATCAGGGTGTTGGCATTGGCGCGTTCATTTAATACCAGGTAATCTTTAAAAATTTCAATGCCCTGAAGCAGGGTGTCTTTTCGATGCGCAATATTTTCCTTCCAGTTGTTTCGTTCGGTTTTTGCAACGGGCGTTTCCATTAACCGGAAGTTAAGTGCATCTAAATTGGTAACGATATAAAATTTATCGCCATAATGATCGATGGAGTATTCCAGCCCGCGTTCGCGTGGACTAAATTCTTTAAACGTACCATCGGGTGAGTTGGCATCTAAAAATTTATAGTGGCTGGTGAGTGTACTACCGGCCCACACAATCAGGTATTTTTTTGATTTGGTCTTGTAAATGCCAGTGTAAAAGGTTTCATCTTTTTCTTCCGAAACGGTTACGTCTTTTGATGGGTCGGCTCCCAGTTTATGTCGCACAATCCAGCGCGAGCGAAGTGTAACCGAATCTTTCTTTACATAAAAAAAGGTTTTGTTGTCGTTGGCCCAGGTAATGTCGCCTTCGGTGTTCGGAATAGGAGTATCAATAATTTTTCCAGTGCGCAAATCTTTCACATAAATGGTGTAGCGCCTCCGGCTTACTGAATCTTCGCCAAAAGCCAAAAGGTTATTGTCTTCGCTCACACTCAAACCGGTAATTGAGTAATAACTGTGCCCTTTGGCCATTTCATTCACATTCAGCATAATTTCTTCTGCACCCTCCAGGGTTCCTTTCTTGCGGCAGTAGATGGGATACTCCTGCCCTTGTTCGTAACGGGTGTAGTACCAATAGCCGTTGTCTTTATAGGGTACCGATTCATCGGTTTGTTTAATTCGTCCAATGATTTCATCATAGATTTTTTTCTGAAGTGCTTCCGTGTGCTTTAGCGAAGCGTTCAGGTAATCATTTTCAGCATTCAGATAATCAACCACCTTTTGGGTTTGCTCATCTTTTTGTTCGGCATTTTTTTGCTCATCGGTCAGCTTCATCCAATAGTAATTGTCGATGCGATTGCCGCTCAGGGTGTCCGGTCGCTTTTCGGCTACCGGGGCAGCAAGGTCATCGGTAACTTCTTCTTTGGTTGAATGGCAACCAGCAAGTACAAGCAGGGAGGTGACTACATACAACAGTTTGTGAGGTTTCATAGCAGTGGTTTTGAATTCGAAAGTACCGAAATATACGCAGGTGTTTTCTGTGGATTGAGTTTTTTTCAGAAAAGCTGTGCCGCTGATGTAGTTTTTGTGCAAACCACGTAGTGAATCGATACTTTCGCGTATAATTTACGCTTACTATGAAAAAGGTTGACCCGATTTTATGGCTGTTGCTGCTGGTTACAGCAGCTTGCAAAGTTGAAACCCGTCAGGAAGTATTCAAGCGCATCAATACCGAAGTACTTCAGAATTCAAAAGCATATACCACGTTAGAGGAGGCCACAAGTACCATTGGTCATCGCCTTACGGGATCGGAAAACGGTAAGAAGGCCGAAGAATATACCTACAACAAGTTTAAGGAATACGGTTTTACGGATGTGCAATTCCAGGAGTTTGAAACCAAAGCGTGGACACGCGGAACGATTGATGTAACCATTGATGGTGAGGGCGTGAAGGCCGTAACCTTGGGTCATGCCCCGGTAGAAGCCGATGTAACCGGTGAGTTGATTGATATGGGCAACGGGCTGGAAGCCGATTATGCTGCAAAGCCCGGAGCAGCAAAAGATAAACTGGTTCTTATTTATATAGGCGTTTTGGAAGGAAGTCCGGAGGGTACACACAATTTACATCGCAGCGAGAAGACAGCCATCGCTATCAAAAACGGAGCGAAAGGTGTGGTAATTTTTAACCAGGCCGATGGTGGTGTGTTGCTTACCGGAACGGCTTCTGTAACAGGCGAGTTAATTCCGATCCCTGCAATTTGTATTGGCAAGGAGAAAGGATTTGAACTAAAAGAAAAACTGGCAAGCGGCAAGAAAATAGAAGCACACATTCAAATGACGAACCACAGTGATTTGATAAAAGCGCGCAACGTAATTGCTACGTTAAAAGGTTCTGAATTGCCCGATGAAAAAATTATTATCGGTGGGCATCTTGACTCGTGGGATTTGGCCACCGGTGCCATTGACAACGGCATTGGTTCGTTTGCCATACTGGATATTGCCCGTGCGTTTAAAGCCAATAAACTTCAGCCTAAACGTACCATTCAGTTTGTGATGTTCATGGGCGAGGAGCAGGGCTTGCTGGGATCTACACACATGGTAAAGGAAGCCGTGAAAAACGGTTCCATCGAAAATATTAAATACATGTTTAATATCGATATGGGTGGTAACCCCATTGGCGTAAATGCCGGTGGTAAGTTACGCGACACTACATTCTTTAAAACCATGGGTGAAGAAATTGCAGCCGTTGATACGTTGTATAAAAACAGGTTCAGCAACCGCTCGGGTTTGCACAGCGATCATCAGCCCTTTATGCTGGAAGGTGTTCCTATTTTAAGTGTGATCGGTAACCTCGATCGCTCCATTTACCGTTGCTACCATGCCGATTGCGATGATTTTAATCTGGTGAACAAGGATCACATCACCAACACAGCTCGTTTTGGTACGATGATATTGTTCGCCCTGGCGAATGCTGATCAACTACCGGCTGTTAAGATGGACAGCGAAACCACAAAACAGTTCATGATCGACAATAACCTGGAAGAGCCACTGCGCATTGCCGGTGAGTGGAAGTGGGAGTAACGTTTACCTGCCGGAGTGCACGCGAAGGCAGGGGTTGCAAGCATATTAGCGTGTCCTGCATCTATAAAGGTACAGGACACGCTAAGTTTTATTTCAGTAATATCGGAATACCCACCGTTAACTGAAAAACCCTGTTTTTTATTTTATATTCTGAATCGTATAAACTTGATAAGCCTAAACCATAACGCGCTTCAATCACAAATTTACGGTCAATTAAAGCACCCGCCCCCAGTTGAAGTCCAAAGTCGATTCGGTTGTCGATATATAAATCTTCGCTGTCGTTGTTATCTGGCTCTTTGCCGAATTTGATATTTCCTTTGCCGTTGTCTGTAGAGGTTTGTGCGGGATCATCATCAATTGATTCTACTATTTTTTCTTCAAACTTGTATTTCCCTCCGAGACCAATACCAAGGGACGGCCCGGCAATTGCGTATGGTTTTATTGTGGTGCCAAAAGTGTACCTGGCTAAAATGGGTATTTCCAGGTAGTTCATTTTGTATTTTGAGGTTGATGTAATGTGGGTGTTGAAGGATTTGTCGTCAATGATTTCGATCATGCTTGAATAGAACTTTTCCTGATAGCCTTTTTGGATAAAATTTAGTTCTGGCTGTACTGAAATCATATCATTGATGGAGTAATTGAATGCGGCTCCAATGGTTATCCCGAATATTGGTTTTACACTATTGGCATCCTGATCGCCCAGGATTGGAAGGTTTTGAAAATCAGGTTCTTCGACCAATACGGTTGCCAGGGTAGTACCAATTTTTGGGATTACGGTAAGTTTTTGCGCACTTGCGCAGATAGAACTAAGTAAAATAGAGAAGATAAGCAGGCAGTTTTTCATACATGAAAGGGTTACTAATAGTGATATTCAAAAATAGCTCTGCGTGCCTGCGTTCTGGTTACGGATTTGTAACAATGTCTTGCTGATTTGTAACAGAAGGGTTTTTTGACGCGTTTTCCTGAAATTCGGAAGGTGTTACACCTGCCCAAGCCTTAAAGAGCCGGCTAAAGTTGGGAAGGTTGTTAAAACCAGATTGCCAGGCGGCTTCACTCACGGTAATGCCCTTTACAGATAAAAACTTTTTGGCTTTTTCTAACCGGAAAAGCCGTAAAAAATCACCAGGCGATTTGTCGGTTAGCGCTTTGAGCTTTCGGTGTAGCTGCATACGGCTCATGCCGATTTCGCTGGTAAATTCATCCACACCAAAATCCGCGTTAGCGTAATTTTTTTCAAGAATGGCAATTGTCTTGTTTAAGAATTGTGCTTCGGGTGTGGGCTCGGGCACGGGCGCAAACGGTGCAGCCCGATGTGCAAACAACACTTTCAGTTTTTCGCGTTGCGCTATTAAGTTTTGAACACGCGCATAGAGTTCGCGTGCGTCAAAGGGTTTGGTAAGGTAATCATCGGCCCCGGTGTGCAGCCCTTCTAATTTGCTTTGCTGGTCGGCACGGGCTGTAAGTAAAATTACCGGTATATGACTTACGGCTTCATGCGATTTTAATTTTTTGCATAGCGTGTTGCCGTCCATGCCGGGCATCATCAAATCGCTTATCACCAGGTCGGGTACGTGATTCAATATTTTTCCCCAGGCATCTTTTCCATCTTTGGCAGTTATAATGGTGTAGTCATTTGCCAATACCTGTTTGATAAACGCACGCATATCTGTTTCGTCTTCGACTATCAACACAACCGGGGTGTTTGCTTCGGTTGTTGTTTCAACCGCGTCCTCATCGGTTGCGTATTCTTTATAGAGATTGTCGGCCGGTGAAGTTGAGTTTACCAGTTCGTTTTTGTAATACGCTTTCGCGATAGGAATGGTGAGTGTAAAGATGCTGCCGCCTGTTTCGCGATTTTGCGCTGTTAATGTTCCGTGATGCGCATGAGCAAGTTCTTTCGACAGCGCCAATCCCAGCCCGGTTCCTTCATAAGTTGCTTCGGTTTCTCCTGCCTGATAAAACCGGTCGAAGATGTGCGTGAGTTTATCTTCCGGCACACCGGGCCCCGTATCGGCAACCTGGATGGTAAGGTGTTCTGCATGTTGAAAAGCGGTGAGCGCAACCGAACCGCCTTGCGGAGTAAACTTCAATGCGTTGAATAACAGGTTGTACACAATCTTTTCCAACTTATCGCGGTCGAAGATGCCGGTAATAACGCCTTCTGGCAGATGCAGGGTATAGGTAATTTGTTTTTGATTTGCCAGCGAAGAGAATGAAGCGTGCGCAAGTTTTAAAAAATGTTTCAAATCGCCTTCGGCAGCCTGTACCCGCATATTGCCCGACTCTATTTTAGAAAGGTCGAGTATCTGGTCAATCAACCGGTGAAGGCGCACGGCATTGCGGTGCATCAGTTTCCATTCGTTTACCTCCGGTGATGCCGGATGTTGATCAATTTTTTGTTGAAGCGGCCCGATAATCAGCGTAAGCGGTGTACGAAACTCGTGCGAAATGTTGGCAAAGAACCTCGATTGCGTTTCGTTTAACGCTTTAAGTTTTTGATTGGTTTTTTGTTTGATGCGATATAGCCGATAAAACAACACGATAACAACCAACGATAACAACAGCACACCAATTAAGTAATTTCGCTGAGTGTTTTGTTTTTGCAAACGTAACTGGCTTATCTCGTATTCATCTTTTAGGGCGCGTATTTCGTTTTCCTTCTTTTCATTTTGATAGTGTGCCTCGAGGTCGGTTGTGGCCTGCCGGTTTTGAACCTGTGTAAGGCTATCGCTCAATGCGGCATATCGGGTATGATACCGGTAAGCCAACTCATAATTTTTCTGATCGGCATACAATTCACTTAACCCCAAATAGCCATCCATAACCAACAACGGAAGTTTTATCCGTTCGGCTACCCGAATGGACGAGTCGAAGTAAAGTGTTGCCTGTTTATTCTGCCTCAACTGAGTTGAGGCAAGCCCCAGGGCCGAATAGCTGTAGGCCATGTTGGTTGAATCAAAAATTGTTTTGCTGATTTGTAACGATTTCTGGTAGTTTACTTTGGCTTGCGCCAGGTCTTGTTTTTCAAAATAGATATTCCCGATACTGGTAAGTGTTTCGGAAATATCGCGCCTGGCACCCAGCGTTTCATACATGTGTTGGGCACGTTCGTAGGCGTGCAGGGCTTCGTCATATTTTTTCAAACCGCGGTATATCCTGCCAAGTAACCGGCTCGAGTAAGCGATGGACGCCTGCTTGTTAATTTTTTCAGCAATGGCTAAACTCTGTAAGGCATAATCGAGGGCTTTGTCATAATTGCGTAGCAGGTTTTGCAGGTTGCCAATGTTTGAGAGGCTTTGGGTGAGGCCGTCATCATCATTTGTTTGTTCAAAAATTTCAGTTGCTTTCAGGTAATAGGTAATGGCTTCCGGGTAGTCATTCTTTTCGCGCATCACGTTGCCCATCATATTATAGAACGAAGCCTGCATGTGTAAATCAGCATGGGTGGTGGCAATACCCATACCGGTTTGCAAATAATATGCTGCGGAGTCAAATTTTGACATGCGTAAATAGGCAATGCCCAATTCGAGGTAGGTATCCAGCAAAACGGGATTTGTTGAGTTGGTGCTTGCGCCCAATGCATTTTTGTAGATGGGTATGGCCACCAGGTAATCACTTCGCAGGCGATGGTACTTGCCAAGATGGGTATATGCTTCTGCAATCAGGTTATTGTTTTTGGTTTGCCGGGCCACGGCAAGGGCTTTTTGGTGATAATCCAATGCGGCATTTTCATCCGGTGCCGTTTCAGCCAGCTTCCAATAAAGTTGAATGGATAATTCGGGTGAGGTAGATTTATTCAGTAACTGAAGAAGGCTGTCGGGTTGCCGGGCACTTGTTAACTTCCCTGCTAAAACCAACAGCATTACACAAACCAAGCGGATCAAAAAGCGCATAAGCAAGAAACGTGTACAGGCATGAGGCCCAATTTACTTACAATTAGGGTTTAGGCAAACCCGGTATGGCTTGATAGAGTTTATTTTCCTTGCGCACTGTTTTCCACCTTGGAAATGAGGCGCAACCGGAGCCGAGACTTGCTATGGAATAGGTGGTACTTGCCGATGCTTTACTTTAGTTCAACCTTTGCTACCGGTTTTATTCGATAAAGTAGGGCAAGAATTCTTTCCCTTGGGGATTAGCGTTTCAATACCAGGAACCCATTCAGGGTTTTTCCGGACGA
>Ga0116144_10001149_pt1 | contig 32876 bp, 29 predicted proteins | sample AD_UKC035_MetaG_FD_89746 | JGI IMG/M metagenome (GOLD analysis project Ga0116144, IMG submission 89746) | Active sludge microbial communities of municipal wastewater-treating anaerobic digesters from USA - AD_UKC035_MetaG | ecosystem: Engineered > Bioreactor > Anaerobic > Digestate | place: USA...
ACACGCTTGGCGACGACTACAAGCATTGGTTTCGCGCCAAGTTCTTCCAGCAGTACCGGTTGTTCTTTCGCTACCACGCGCCTGGCCAAGTGATCGTGCTGGCGTGGGTGAACGATGACGATATGAAGCGCGCCTACGAGAGCAGCGACGACGCCTACCGGGTGTTTCGCAAAATGCTGGAAAACGGCCATCCTCCGGACGACTGGAGTGAGTTGCTGGCCGAGGCCCGGGCGGAAGGGCAACGCCTCCAGCGGTTCGCCGCCGGCATCGCGCCGTAAGGCCTGGCTTCGGTGACGATTACGCCCGTCTTCGGATCGTGTCCCGGCGGGTGGAAGCTCACGCGGTCACCGACGTTGAAGCTCACCGACGCATACGCGTCTACGCCGCCAGGTGTTGGCGGGTCGGCATGGCGGCGTCGGCCGGGGCTGGCGGCTTCCAGTTGTGCGGTAGCAGCGTTGCTAGGTCGGCGTTCTTCAGCGTGGGCAGCCGCTCGAACACGTCCTTGACCTACGCGCAGGATCGTGCCCGCCCAGATTGACCGATTCGATCAGACTCATGACGTTGGCCGCGCGCTCGCCCGCGCCCTGCGAGTCCACGAAGAGCCACTTGCGCCCGTCGTGAGCGCATACAACAACAGCGATCGCGCGATGGCCTGCCCCTACCACCGGGTCGTCAGCGCCCACTGGCTTCAGCCACAGCAGCCAGTGCCGGCGCCGGCGGTCCATCGCGAGGCAATAGGCGCTGATCCGGGAATTCGCGGGCGAGCAGGCCCACTCGATCTGCCCCAGGTACCGCGCACTACGCGGCACGCGAGCCTTCCTGTAGGTGTCGAGCCCGACGTTGTCGAGTGGCGCCCAGCCCGGCGGCGCCGTCGGCACACCCTTGACGAGGTACAGACGCTACTGCGGCAGCTCGGTGGCCGCATCGGGATACCGGGTCTGTGCGTCATGCGAGAGACTCCTCGGCGGGCGACGGTACGTCGTGTCCGGCAAGGCGGGATCGTGGCTCCCACCAGGATCCGGCGCAGCCGAAGTGGCCCCACCGCGCGAACTGCCCCGAGGCCAGCGGAAGGAAGCCTGCGCCGGCGAGCGCCGCAATCATCGCCCGTGCAGCATCGAGCGTCGGAACCGGTCGCACCCCAGGCGGCAGCGCAACGAGCCGGCCGTCCGACCAGACCGAGACCGACTCCGGTTCCGGCGAGTTCGGCCGGTATTCGAGCTGCACGCGGACGCGCCGCCCGACGCCGGCCTGTACGCACTGCAGCGCCAGCCGGCGCGCCAGCAGCCCGCCGACCCGATCGGGCTTGTGCAGGTCCTTGCCGCACCAGGCACCGCCGCCGATGGGCACGCCCGGGCCGTAGGCGTCCATCACCAGCTTCTTGCCGGTGGTGCCGTTGTCGCCGCTCGGCCCGCCGCACAGGAACATGCCCGCGGCGTTGACGACCAGCTCGGGCAGCGGCCCGTTGCCCAGCGCCCCGCGCAGCGCGTCCTGCGCGTGCCGCCGCAGCTCGAGCCAGTCCGCGTCCTCCGCGTGGTGCAGCGACACCGACACGGAGTGCGGCCGGAAGCTGCCGTCGGCGCGTTCCTCGCCGCGCACGATCACCTTGCCGTCAGGACCGACCGGCCCCTGCGGCGCCTGCTGCTGCCGGGCGTGCAGTGTGCGCGCGATGCGCCGGGCCGTCCATAGCGCGCCGGGCAGGTGGTCGGTCTGCGGCGTGTCCTGCGCGTAGCCGACGCAGATGCACTGGTCGTCCGAGAGGTGCCGCAGTTCCTGCCACTCGGTCTCGCGGTGCTCGATGCGCAGCGCCCGCGGGTCGACCTGCAGCGCCTCGGGCAGCGGGTCCCAGCGCCCGCCGTAGCCGGCCGAGCGGTAGGTGTCGCGCACCCAGCCGGCCAGGCGCTGCTCGATGTCCGGCAGCGTGCTGCGGTCCAAGCCGATCAGCCCGGTGACGAAGACGTGGTCGAAGGCGCACGCCGCCTCGATGCCGCACTGGCCGTAGGGGTCGGCACGCAGCACCTCGCCGACGATGCGGTCGGCCAGCGCGTCGCAGAGCTTGTCCGGATGCCCCGGCAGCACCCATTCGGCAACCGTCTCGGCGGTGCCTGCTGCCATGGGGTCTGCCATGGCGTCGCTGGCGCGGGCATCCACGCCGTCCTCGGCTTCAATCATTCGGTTCATCCCGATCTCCTTGCGTCCCGTTCCCGATGGGGTTTCACGCAGCCGCCCGGTGCAGCGGCGGCAAGCGCACGAGCGGCCAGCGCAGCGGGGCGGCAAAGCTCCCGTCGCAGCCGTCCAGCAGCCCCACGTGCACGCGCGGGGCCGCGCGGCGCAGCCGGTCGACGAGCGCCGAGGGGATCTGCTGCACGTCGCCGTCGGTGATCACGACGGCGCGGCGTGCCCGCGACTCCAGCAGGTGCCTGGCCACGCATCCGATGTGCGTGCCGCCGGTGGAGCGCAGCCGCCCGGCGGCAAGCTCGGCACGGGTGAGCGGATGCACCTCGGTCGAGAAGCCCAGCAGCGGCCAGCGCACGAGCGCCGCTGCACCGCTCGACGGGTCCGCCAGCGCGTCCATCAGCAACGGCAGCCAGGAGGCCATCGAGCCCGAGACGTCGAGATAGACGCTGACCTCGCCCGCCGCCTGGCGGCCCTGGTGCTGCAGCATCCCCTGCCACAGGAGCGGCTGCACGCCGTGGGCGCGTTGCACCAGCGCGCGCCGGTCGCCCGCCTGCGGCAGCGGCGTGAACGCCGGGATCTCGGCCATGCGAGGTATCCACGGCCCGCCGTCGCTGCCGCGCGCCGCGCGCTGCAACAGCGCTCGCACGGCGCGACGGATGGGCTCGTGCCGGCGCAGTTCGCGCTGCTCCCAGGCGGGCCTGCCGCCGTCGTCGACACCGCCGCGGCGCTCTACCATCGGCCAGCGGGCGACGATGCGCCGCACCTCGGCCAGCAGGTCCGGGTCCGCGTGCAACGGGTCGCCGTCGCCCGGCTCCGGCTGGTGGTTGCCCAGCAGCCGCTGCGCGCCGTCCGCGTCCAGGACGACCGCGAGCTGCTCCAGCAGCGCGAAGAGCTCGGCGGTGGTCGTGCCCGCGTCGTCGTAGAGGCGCCGGTGCACGTCCCCCAGCGCACCGCTCGCGTAGCGCGGCGATCCCGGCCAACCGGCCGGCGGGCCGATGAGGCTCCAGAGGCCTTCGGGCGCGGCGCCGGCCGAGAAGAACGACGTGAACTCGACGTCAGGGTGCAGCCGGCAGAGCTGCGCGTTGACGATGCAGTCGAACGCCCAGTTGGCCGCAAGCGTCGGGCGCCGGTAGATCCTGGTGTGACCGAGCAGCACGTGGTAGAGCTCGTGCATCACCAGCATCGACAGGTGCGCGTCGGTGCGGCAGCGCTCGGCGACGAAGGCGGGGTTGATCAGCAGCCGCGAGCGCGCGCCGACCGTCACCGCCGCGGTGGGCACGGCGTCGGTGGCCTCGATCGACAGCAGCTGCAGCAGCTTGCCGAATGCCGGATGCCGCAGCGGCACGCATTGCCGTATCCGGTCGGCGAGAAGGCGACCCTCGATTGCCCCGATCGAGGGGGCGGCGTCGTCGTGGCGGTCCTTCCGCAGGAGGCTCGCGGGAGGCGATGCGGTGGCGTGGGTCATGAGGGGGTTCCTCGAGTCGAAGAGTCGGCGGGCAGCAGGGGCCGCACGCGGCCGGGCGCGACCGGCAGCCAGATCTCCCAGGTGCCCGATGGCGTGGCGCCGCCCCAGAGGTTCAGCAGGTTCGCAAGCGCCGGCGCCGCGTCGCGCAGGAAGACCGGTCCGCGGATCGCGGAAACCAGCCGTGCGGCCAGCAAGGGGCAACCGATCCCCTTGGGCGCATGCGGCGGCCCCTTGCGGTCGATGCCGGTGGCGATGTCGTTGCCGAGGGGAGTGACGAAGGCCACCCGTGGCACCCAGCCGGGCCAAGGCGTCGACTCGAGGCTTGCGGTGAGTTCCCGTACCAGGTCGCCCTCGGGCAGCTCCAGCACCCGATCGAGTTCGAGTCGCGCGGCGCGACCGGGATCGCGCCGGCTGGCCGTCTTGCCGGCCTGGCGCGCGACGGCGACGAGCGCGCGGGCCAGGCCGAGGGGCGCCGTCAGGAGCTGCGACGTCAAGCCCATGCGCAGGTGGGCGCACAACGCCGTCGGAAGCTCGACGCGTGCGACGCACAGCGCGTTCGAAAGCAGCTTGCCTCCGCCGGGCCCTACCGGAACGTCGCGCAGCGCCGCCGTCGTCTCGCCGGCGACCGTCGCCGGGCGGCCGGCCACGGCGTCCGGTGCGTCGGCGCCGGGAGCCAGACGGGGCAGCGTCACGGTCGAGCGCGGCGGGGCGCTCATGTTCCCGAGGGCCGGAGGGGCGGATTCAGTCCGCATGACCGTCCGTCGCGTCGAGGAGAGCGCGCAGGGCCGACTGCTGGCGTGTCAGAGCAATGGGCTCGCATGCGCCTTCGTCGTGGGCGTAGAGCGCGGCGCCGAGGTTGCCCAGCGCGACCTGCCGCGGGTCGCCGGCGTCGAGTGCGCCGACCGCTGCGACCAGCGCGTTGAACGGTGCGATCCGGCTGCGCGGCACCTCGTGCCGCAGGTTCGGCCGCTCCTCGAACGACACCTGCGCCGTGAACGGCTCGGCGAGCAGTTCCAGCGTCGGTGCATCCACGCAGTCCAGTTCGGCGAGGGTCGGCAGCAGTTCCTGCGACAGGATCCAGCGGGCCTGCTTGTCCTGCGAGGCCAGCGCGTCGGCCACGAGCAGCGACATCGTGTGCCGCGGCACCCGGCCGGGGCTCTTCGCGAGCGCGGCCAGCGCCAGGCCGACGCGCTTGACCGGGTGCGCCTCGTCGAGGATGCGCGCAAGTGCGGCGTCCGCCTGGACCTGCGATGCGGCGTCGACCGCTTGCCGGTGAATGGACGCGACGACACCGGTGTCGACCGGCTTGCCCTGCGCCCTGTGCGGCAGCGAGTGGCGAAGGGCGACGAGCGCCGAGTCGGCGATCGGTTCGCGCACGGCGCCTCCTGGGCCCGAGTCGCTCTGGCCGAGCGCGTTGCGCGCCCCGTGGACGGCCGCGATGTTGGCCGCCAGCATGGCCGCACGCCTGCCCGAGATGCCCAGGCCCGCCTGGCGCAGGGGCACGACCAGCGCCGACGTGTAGGTCGTGATCCAGTCGCCGTGCAGGCAGGCGCAGAGCTCTGCGCCCTGCCCGCAGTCGGCCACGAGAGCCGGGACGTCCAGCGCCGCGGTCTGTCGATCGGCAGGGCTCAGGCCGCTGCGGATCACGCTGCGGCGAGCCTGCGGCGAGAGCTCGTCGAGTGCCGGCAGGTTCAGCACGAAGCCGAAGCGGTCGGCCAGCGCCGGGTCGAGTGGCAGCGATCCGGTGTAGACGTCCAACTCGTCGGCGGCGTCGGCGGCGTCGGCGGTTTCCGGTCCGGTGGGCGGATTCATCGCCGCCCAGCGGTACCTCAGCGCGCCGAGCGCGATGCCCTGGACGCGGCGCTCGTGCACGATCGAGAAGAGCTTGTTCTGCACCTCCGGCCGGCAGCGACTGATCTCGTCGAGGAACACGCTCTGCGCGCCCCAGAGCGTGGCCGGCGTGCGCAGGTACTTCAGGCCGTCGCCCTCGGGCACCGGAAAGCCGACGAGATCGTCGAAGGACAAGAGGCTTGCGTTGTAGTGCCGGTGCTGCAGGCCCATCGCCGCGGCCAGGCGCTCCAGCAGCGCGCTCTTGGCGCAGCCGTGCGGGCCGATCAGCAGCATCGGCGTCTCCGAGGCCAGGGCGGCCAGCACCGGAGCGTCGAGGTGCGCCAGGCCGTGAAGTCCGAGGCTGGAGAGCAAGCCCGTCGCGCGACCCGAGGTCTCCTGCGTGGCGGTCGTCGGCGGTGCGGCGTCGGCTGCGCGCCGGGAGGCCTGCTTCTTCATGTTCCTGCTCCCCACCGTCCACGCAAGCGGCGCAGGCGGCGCCGGACGGGGCAGGGCGCAGCCGACGCTTTAGCGGCATTTGTGAATCGCCCCGAAAGTTGTCGATTAATCGGGCGATGAAAACGAAACGGCCCTCGAGTACGAGGGCCGTGCCTGCTGCTGTTGCGCGTGGAAGGCTTGCTTCCTTGCGCCTCATCCCGGATCCCCGGAAACCACCTTGCCGCAGGTCGGCAGGTTGGTGACAGGCAGGCGGCCTGTGCTCTCGATGACGGATGGGATCCTAGCAGCAGGATGGAGTTGTGCGCAAGGGCCAGTGCCAGTCAGTGAAGTTGTCAGCTTGACCTGCTGCTGGTTTTTCGAGCCACTCATTCCTGGAGGGCGGCTCGGTTGAGGATGGGGTGATGCGGGTGCTCGTACCCGTATGGGCTCAAGTCGTTCAGGCTGCCGTGCGGTCGCACGGCGTTGTGGTGAGACCGCCTGATCTCGATCGCGACGGGCGCCTCGTCGCGACAACGGAAGCACTCGAGGCCCAGGCATTCGTCGCGAAGTCGATCGTCGAAGCTCTCGTCGCGGCAGTTCTGCCTGGGCCTGCCGGGATCGATCAGCGCGGTACCAAGACTCGTCTGGGCGACCCATCCGAGGGTCGTGCGGCTGATGAGCTCCGGGCCGTTGTCGGAGCGCGAGAACAGTGGCGCCTCGTGCACGCTGGCGGACTCTGACAGTACCCGGATCACCCACTTGGAACGGAGCGAGCCGGCCACGTCGACGGTCAGGCACTCGCGCGTGAACTCGTCGATCATGGTCTGGCTCTTGATCTGCCGGCCGCTGGCAGTGACATCGAATACGAAGTCGCAGGTCCGGACGACGTTGGCATCGTGCGGCAGCAACGGTCGAGGTCGGATGCCAGCGATGCGCCGACGAGATCGCCGCCGCGGCAGCTGCGGGGCGGCCTGGTGCCACAGCCGGCGCGGGCGGTTGCTGTCGAGTTGGTGCCCCTGGCGCTGCAGGAAGAGTGGATACGCCAGTGGCCGTGGCATAGGTACTGGCGCTGTTGCGATCGCGAGCTTCCGAGCTTCGCGCATCCAGGCCGATTCGCTGCCTCGGGCTTTGTTGACCTCGCTCAGTGTCCTCGACACGGTAATCAAGATTATTAGATTTGCTAATACCAAGACATACACTATTTCTTATTCTTCTGTTGCCGCCTAGGATTTTCCTGCCTCACATGCGCAAATCGAATCTGGTCGACATGCACTCGCTCGAGGTCTTCCTCGCCACGGTCCAGGACTGCAACATGTCTCACGCCGCAAAGCGGCTCGGCATATCGCAGTCGGCGGTGTCGCAAACGATCCGCTCTCTCGAGGAGGATCTCGGGACGGTGCTGATCAATCGTGGTGCCCGGCCACTGACGCTGACCCCTGCCGGCCTTGCCCTGCGCAATCGGGGCGAACTCCTGCTGGAGGAAGCGGCGCGCCTGCGCAGCGCCGTGATGGACGCCAGCCGCTGGATCAAGCCGGACATCAATCTCGGTCTCGTCGATTCGTTCGCGGCCACCTGCGGCGCCCGCGTCGTTCAACGACTGCTTGGCGAGGTCGCGCAGCTCTCGGTGCGAAGCGGCCTGACTCCTGCTCTCGGGGAAGCGCTCGTGCGGCGCGAACTCGATCTGATCGTCTCGACCGATCCGCTCGAGGACGTCGATGGTCTCGTGAGCCGCTGCGTGCTCGTTGAGCACTTTCTGCTGATCGTTCCGAGGAACCGGAGGGATCGGATCGAGTCGATCGCCGACATCGCAACCCTGGCGAAGCAGTTGCCGATCGTTCGTTTCAACGCCCAGTCACATCTCGGTCTTCAGATCGATCGGGCCCTCCGCCGCCATCGCCTGAACCTTCCGCGGCGGCTGGAAGTTGATACGGCAGACACCATGACCGCGATGGTTGCCGGAGGCGTCGGCTGGGGCATCACGACGCCGCTGTGCCTGCTCCAGGCGGCGCGTTTCTCGCATGCAGTCACGCCGATTGTGGTTCCCGCACTCGCGGCATCAAGACGCATGTACCTGATTGCGCGCAGCGGCGAATACGAGGACCTCGTCCGGCAAACGTTCGCCGTCGTCCGCGAAGCCCTTGCCCTCGAACTCGAATCCGGCCTTCGGCCGTTCGCGACGCCGCTGATGCAACTGATCCAAATACAGACGTGGGAAGACGATGAGCCCTGACGAACCTGGCTTGAAGACGCGCACGGAATCCGATCACCTGGGGGTCGTGCATATCCCCGCGCAGCGTCTGTACGGCGTGAACACGTTCCGTGCGCTGCAGAACCTCTCGGTGTCCGCGCGACGCTTAGGAGACGAGCCAGCCTTTGTCCGCGCCTTTGCCCAGTGCAAGTGGGCAGCGGCGCTGGCCAACCAAGAACTCGGTGTGATCGCAGCCGACAAGGCGCAGGCCATCGTCAGCGCCTGCAAGGAGATCGCCGCCGGCGCGCTCCGCGAAGACATGGTGGTCGACCTTTTGGAGGGATCCGGCGGAACCTCGACGAACATGAACGTCAACGAGGTCATCGCCAACCGCGCGGAGCAACTGCTCGGTGGCACGGCTGGACAGTATGAGCGAGTCCATCCGAACGACCACGTCAACCGATCGCAATCCACGAACGACGTCTATCCCGCAGCGATGAAGATCGCCGTGCATACGCTGCTGGAAGAACTGATCGATGAAATCGAGCGCCTTGCGCACACCCTGCAGCGCAAAGCGGCGGAATTCGAGAGCGTGCTCCATCTCGGACGCACGTGCCTTCAGGACGCCCAGCCGATGACGCTCGGCCAGGCGTTCGGAGGTTATGCGTCGCTGGCCGGTCGTCTGGCCGGCTCGCTGTCCCAGGCGCGGGCACAGCTGCTGCATCTGCCTCTGGGCGGAACGGCCATCGGCACTGGTTTTGGCGCACCGCCCGGCTATCGGGACCGCGTGTTCCGCCATCTCGCCTCGATCACCGGACAGCCGTTCGCTCCTCCTGCAGATGCGTTCGACGCGATGCAGAACCTGGATGCGTTCTGTCGCGTCTCGGGTGAACTTCGGACCTGCGCCACTTCCCTGGCCAAAGTCGCGTCGGACCTGATCCTCCTCTCGTCGGGTCCGCGAGGCGGAATCGGCGAGATCGAGCTGCCTGCCGTTCAGGCCGGTTCGTCGATCATGCCCGGAAAGGTCAATCCCGTCGTGCCCATGGCGATCGTGCAGATCGGTTTCGCGGTGACGGGGAACGACATGTGCATCGCCCAGGCGAACCAGGCCGGACAGCTCGAGATCAACCACTTCGAACCGGTGGTGGCAGATCGACTCTTCGACTCGATCCGACTCATGCGCAAGGGCTTGCGGCTCTTTGGCGAGCGCTGCATCGAGCGCATCAAGGCGGACGTCCAGGCCAACGAGCGCCATCTGATGGCGTCAACGGCGATCGCTACGGCGCTCGTCCCTAGCCTGGGTTACTCGGCAGTGAGCGAGATTGTCCGGGAGGCGCACGCCGAAGATCGGAATTTCTGCGACGAACTGGGTCGACGCGGCCTCCTCGATCTGGAGGAAGCCCGGCGGCAAGTGCGCGAGTCAACGCACACGCGCTTCTGACTCGCTTCGATGAAGGCAACAACCTGACTGAGAGGAAGACATGAAAAAGCTTGTCGCTGGTCTCCTGGTGCTTCTTGGCTTGATCACGAGCGCAGTGGCATGGGCGCAGAGTCCCACGCTCGACCGCATCAACAAGAACGGCGTCATCCGCGTGGGCGTCAAGACGGACTACAAGCCCTTCGGTTACCTCGATCCGAGCGGGAAGATCGTCGGCTTCGAGGTTGACCTTGCGGCAGGTGTCGCGCGCCGCCTGAACGCCAAGCTCGAACTGGTCCCGGTGCAGACAGCGAATCGAATCGAGTTCCTCCAGCAGGGTCGTATCGACTTGATGATTGCCACGATGACGGTCAACGATCAGCGGCGCAAGGTCGTCGGCGTGATCGAACCCTTCTACTACGCAGGCGGGACTTCGCTCCTCGTACGCAAGAGCTCGACCATCAAGCGCTGGGAGGATCTCCGCGGGCGCGCGATCTGCGGGACGCAGGGGGCGTACTACAACCGGCCCGTGGCGACGCAATACGGTGCCAATATCGTTGCTTTCCCCGGCACGACGGAGGCGCTCAACGCCCTCCTGACAGGGGCCTGTGAGGGATTCGTGCAGGACAGCACCCTGATCGAATCGATCCTCCTGAGCGGCGATGCGAAGTGGGCCGACTACGACGCGCCGCTCAAGGTCGAGGACTACCAGCCCTGGTCGTTGGCCGTGCATCTCGACGAGCTCAAGACGCCCTGGGGCGACTTCATGCGCAAGCTGGTGACCGAATGGCACACGAGCGGGTTCCTGATCGAGGCCGAGAAGAAGTCAGGACTCAAGGCCAGCGAGTACCTGAGGGATATGAAGGAGAAGCTGACCAAGGGATCCTGAGAAGCGGGCGCGTGCGCAAGCGGCACGATCATCCCGACTCACCGCAACAGCCATGCTTCCGGGCTACTTCGGCAGGCCACCAGTCGTGCTGCTCGGCGCGGGATTGCGTCGGAATCGGATCGCTCTCCAGCCTCATGCTGGGCGAGCTGGCCGATCCGGCGTGCTGTCCGATGCCTGGCAGCGATTCCTTCGAATCCCAACGATGCTCCGGCTGAATCCCAGGAATACGTTCATGAGACCGATTCGCTCCGCCCCAGACGGATGCCGACGGCTCCGGCATGAGCGCTCGGGAGTGCAGTGCAAATGATCGGTCTCGATGAATCCCTGCGCTCGCTGGCAGCAGGCTTCGGGTTCACGCTCTCGTTCGTGTTCGATGACTACGATCGCACGCTGTTCCTCCAGGGCATCGCGTACACGGCGCTGCTCTCCGTCGCCTCGATCGTGGGCTCCTTGCTGGCCGGCGCGGTTGGGGCCTACGTCCAGTTCAGGGGATTCCGGTTTGCCTCCCGCCTGACCGATCTCTACGTCCAGGCATTCCGGAACACGCCGCCGCTCGTGCAGCTGTATTTCTTCTACTTCGCGCTGGGCCCGACCCTCACCAGCGTCTTCGGCGCATCGCAACCGGTGCTGAGCAACGTCACCTGGGCGATCCTGGCGCTGACGCTCTACGCCGGCGCCTTCAACGTGGAGATCTTCCGCGCGGGCATCGAGGCGGTGCCGCGCACCACCGTCGAGGCGGCCGAGGCGCTTGGTCTCAATCAGGGCCAGGCCTTTCGCAGGGTCGTGCTCCCTCTGGCGTTGAGGACCAGCCTTCCGAGTCTCAACAACAACCTCGTCAACCTGATCAAGACCACGACCAATGCATACGCGATCGCGGTGCCCGAACTGCTGTATGCCTCGTCGCAGATCTGGTCCGAGAACCTCAACACCTTCGAGATGATGATCATCCTCCTGGTCTTCTACATGCTGGTGGTCGGGCTGTTCTCCTGGGCGATGGGTCGGTTCGAGCGTGCCATCGCCGTCCCAGGGTGGGGGCGATGAGCAAGCCAGGCTGCGCGCGACTCCGTTTGTTCGTGGCGATCGTGCTCGCGTGTGCGGCGCTGCCCGTGTCTGCGTCCGAGGGCGCAGCAACGCCGTCCAGCTTCGCCACGCTGATCAAGTGGCTGCCGCTTCTGCTCAAGGGCTTCGCTATCGACCTGGGCATCAGCGTCGCCTCGATGGCCATTGGTACGGTGCTTGGGGCAGTGGTAGGTGTCGGCCAGATCTCCTCACGGGCTGGGGTGCGCCGGACCTCGCAGTGGATCACGCAGTTCTTCCGCAACGCGCCCTGGCTGGTCCTGCTCTTCTTCTGCGTGCTTCTGCTGCCCTACCACTTCACGGTGTTCGGTTTCTCGATCCCGTTCCCGGCATGGGCCAAGGGCATCATCGGCTTGGCGCTGCCGGTCATGGGGAACGTGGCCGAAGTCGTGCGCGGCGGCATCCAGTCCATTCCTTCGGGGCAATGGGAGGCTGCGGACGCGTTGGCGTTGAGCCGTTCGCAGACTCTGCGGCTCGTGATCTTTCCCCAGGCGCTCAAGCGCATGCTCCCGCCCTGGATGAATGTCTATGCGGTTCTCATGATGGCGACCCCCCTGGTCTCGATCGTCGGAGTCGAGGACAGCGTCACGGTCGCCCGGTCGGTGCTGGCTGCGGAGGGCAGTCCTGCGCTGCTCATGCCGGTCTATGGACTGGTGTTGCTCTTGTTCTTCGCCTATTGCGCGCCGATCGCACGCTGCACGCGGCGGCTCGAGGCGCGATATGCCATCGCCTGAAACAGGCGTAGGGTGGATCATGCAGAACGCGAATCCCATCGTCGACATTCGCAATGTCGAGAAATCCTTCGGTGCCAATCGCGTGCTCCGCGATGTGTCGCTTCAGGTGCGTCGTGGGGAAGCCGTCGCCCTGATCGGACCATCCGGCTCGGGAAAATCCACGTTGCTTCGCTGCATCAACGGGCTGGTCCAGGTCGACAAAGGCGAGGTATTCGCGGCCGGTCACGCCGTGCACAAGCTTTCCACGGACGCGGAACGCATTGCGCTGCGCAAGGACGTGTCGATGGTTTTCCAGCAGTACAACCTGTTCCCGCACCTCACCGTCCTGCAGAACCTGATGCTCGCGCCCCTTGAAGTGCTCCGACAGGATCGCGCGGAAGTGGAAGCGCGTGCGCATCAACTGCTCGGGAAGGTTCGGCTTCAGGGCAAGGAGAATGCGTTCCCGGGGCAGTTGTCAGGCGGGCAACAGCAGCGCGTGGCGATCGCGCGCGCATTGGCAATGCGGCCAAGCGTCATGCTCTTCGACGAGGTGACCGCCGCGCTCGATCCTGAGACGGTCAAGGAAGTCCTGCACACCATCCGCGAACTCGTCGAAGAGGGCATGACCAGCATTCTGGTCACGCACGAGATGCGCTTTGCGCGCGAAGTCGCGCATCACATCCACTTCACGGATCGTGGCGTCATCGTCGAGCACGGTGACCCAGCGACCTTCTTCGACAATCCGCAGGACCCGCGGACGCGGGAGTTCCTGAGCCACGTTCTGTAGCGTCTGCATGGCGTCCGATTGGAATCCCGAGCGTCTCCTGCAGTTCCTCGATCTGCACGGAATCGATTACCGCTGCGTCGAGCACGCGCCGGTGGCCACGATGGCGGAGTCGGCCAAGCTTGAACTGTCGCTGGAGGGCTCCCGCTGCAAGAACCTGGCGGTTCGGAATAAGGCCGGAACGCAGCATTTCCTCGTCGTCACTCCACCCGACAAGGCGATGGACCTCGGCGGGCTGGGTCGAGAACTGGGCGTCGGGCGGCTCTCGTTATGCCCTCAGGAGACCTTGCCTGCCTTGCTCGGAATCCGTTCCGGCGCCTTGAGTCCGCTGGCGCTTGTAGCCGACGGGCCACCGTCACGTTTCAAGCTCGTTCTGGACCGGGCCGTGACCGCGGAGCCGTTCGTGCTCTTGCACCCGCTGGTGAACACGGCGACCTTGTCCATGTCCCAGCCCGACTTTCGCCGATTCCTGCAGATCGCCGGCCACGAACCCATCGTCCGTAGTGTTCCGGAACGTCAGTGAGGGTGCGCGGAGCGTCAGTGACTGCGTAGGGGTTCTCGCGGCAGTTGTGACCTCCCCAGTTTCACTGTGCCAATGGTTCCTGGGAAGATGGCCCTTCGATAGTGAGGAGCCTGTGACGAAGGGTCGATTCCGCAAAGAACAGATGGCCGCGATCCCGATCCTGCGCGAGGCCGACCGCACGGCGGTGATCGAGGCGGCGGGACACTCCGCCATCTTCCGGGCCGAGCGCTACTCAGGTGGATCGTTCGCTCGGGGAGGACAGATGGTGGCCCAGGTCGATCACGTACATCGAACGGTCAGCCTCAACTGGTCGCCTCGGCCGGCCCCGCAGCCTCAAAGGTCGGCGTACCGGTAACCGTTCGCCGCAGATTTTCGAGGAGGCGCGCAAGTGAACGATCCCGGAGTGAGACCTCCGACACATTGACGTAGTAGCCCACCGCCACATTCTTCTCGCCCCCACGAAGCCGGACCTCGATCGACTGACTGTGACCGGCGCGCGTCTGCGTTTCGGCCAGGCAAACGGCCCATCCCACATTCTCGCGCCAGAGCAGATCGCCCAGCTTGTGGGTGATGCCGCGCTCTTCCTGGCTTCGCATCTCCGACTCCCACACCGGTAGCAACGTGCTTTCGATTTCGGAGAGGAGCTGACTCACGGTCGGCGCAACATGCGCGACGTACGACCTTGCGTCCTCGATTCGGACCTTGCCGAGTGGTCTTGTGATGCGGGCAGGTCAGCTGCGCCGAGGCGAGCAACTGGGGTGCCGCGAAGACTTCTCTGAGCGCAACCGCCTTGTCGATTTCGGTACCGACGCCGCGCCAATTCGCGCCACCCAGCGTCGCAACCAAGACCAGCCACAGGGTTCCATCGCCGACGACATCGTCGAAGGTGTCCTTCTTTCCGTTCTGGACGTACCGCTGCTCGACGATACTCAGCAGACCTCCCGCCGTCGCTCCTCGGCTGCGGAATAGGATCGAGAAGATCTCCAGTGCCCACTTCTCGGCGAGCTCGGCTGTCACCCACCCCCGTCGCTGTCCGCGCAACGCCACTGCGAGAGGGAAAGATATCGCCTGCACCATCTGTGTCGCCGTGCAGCGCTCTGAGAATTTCGCCGTCGACATCGCGGTCAGGAAGGTATTGATCTGGGCGGCTAGGCGTTCTCGGGACCGCGCCTCGATGGGCGGTCCTTCGACGCCTTCTTCAGGGTGCTCCTTCTTGTTTGTCTTCTTCGGCTTGGCAGGTCCGTCCGGGATCTGCCCTTCGTCGATGTTCTCGTCCCCTGCCGCTGCAGGTTTCGAGCCATCGTCAGTCTCGGCCTCGAACAAGAGTCGAAGAATGCCGGTGAGCGACAACGACCCTGGCCGCGCGGACCCGAGGTGAGGCAAGCTGTGGTGCGATTCCTCGAGGTGCACGATCAAGTCGTTGGGGTTGACGAGCGCCGAAGGCGCGTCGCCTTTGGTCTTGCGGCTGATCCCTCCGAAGTTCGGGTCGCGGAAAGAAGAGGTGTCGTTGAACAGGATCTGTGCAACTTCCTGGAGTTCATCGAGCATCTGTCGCTGCTCCGTGGAACTGCCATTGCGGTCCAGTCCTCTGATGGGCTCCAGAAGTCGTGCTGCCTGACTGGCATGTTCAAGTGAAGCGACGTCGTCCACCCAACGCGGGTCTGCCTCCCAAGTGTCGGCGCCGATGGTCACGATGAGCGAGGCAAACACAGTCGCTGCATCCAAGCCGTCAATCAGCGCGCATGTCCAATGTCCGGCGGATTCGGGGGAGCGTGACATCGGCATTCGACGGCCGCCAAGCAACAGTTCCACGATTGCGCTGAGATCAGGCGTTGGAACAATGTCCGCGTGCAAGCAGCGCGACAAGTCGTCCCACTGCAGGCTCTTGTGAGCTGCCCGCCGTTTTTCGTCTTCCAAGGGTCGATGGTTAGCATCGAGACTGGAAGGAAGAGAAGTGAAGAAGGTACCGAAGCAGGAGTACACGGCCGAATTCAAGGAACAGGCCGTCAAGCATGCGCAGGCGGTGGGTATCGTAGTGGCCGCCAGGGAGCTGGGCCTGGTCGAGCAGACGCTGCGCAACTGGGTGAGGGCCGCGGCCTCCGGCAAGCTGACGGCGCCCGGTGCCAAGCTGGTGACGCCCGAGCAGATGGAGCTGTCCAGGCTGCGCGCGGAGAACGCGCGGCTGAAGATGCACGTCGAGATCCTAAAAAAAGCGACGGCGTACTTCGCCAAGGATGCGCTGTGAAGTACGCCTGGATCGACGCGCAGCGCCGCGAGTACCCCCTGCCCGACATGTGCGAGGTGCTGGCCGTGAGCATCAGCGGCTACCGCGCCTCGAAGCGCGGCGGTAAGCCCGACCGCACCCGGCTGACGGACCCGCAGGCCGTGGCCTTGATGAAGAGCATCCACGCCGAAGTCAAGGGCGCCTACGGCTCGCGACGCATGCACCGCGAGCCGCAGGGGCGCGGCCACCGCATCGGGCTGCGCCGGGTCGAGCGGCTCATGCGCGAGCACGGCATCCGCGCGCGCCACAAGCGGCGCTTCAAGGCGACGACGGACTCCAAGCACTCGATGCCGGTGGCGCCGAACCTGCTAGCGCGCAACTTCACGCCCGAGGCGCCGAACCGGGTGTGGACGGGCGACATCACCTACATCCAGACGGGCGAAGGCTGGCTGTACCTGGCCATCGTGCTGGACCTGTTCAACCGCGAGATCGTCGGCTGGTCGATCAAGCCGCGCATGACCGCCGACATCGTCCTCGATGCGCTGACGATGGCCTGGTTCCGGCGCAAGCCGGGCGTCGGTGTGCTCTTCCACAGCGACCGCGGCAGCCAGTACGCCAGCGGCGCTATGGTCGCCAAGCTCGCCGAGTACGGCATGACCGCCTCGATGAGCCGCAAGGGCGACTGCTGGGACAACGCCCCGACCGAGAGCTTCTTCAACAGCCTGAAGAACGAGCGGGTACACGGCACGACCTACGCGACGCGCGCCGAAGCGCAGGTCGACCTCTTCGAGTACATCGAGGTGTTCTACAACCGGAGTCGCCGCCACTCCACGCTGGGCTACAGCTCGCCGGTTCGGTTCCTCGAGAACTGGATCAGCCAGCATGTCGATCAGCAATCCAAGGCGGCATAAGAGCGGCCCGCTGGAAGGCGAAATTCGATGGGCACCTCACTCTAGCCGTTGCCTCTTTTCGCGCTCTCTTGTTGGGCCACTTCAGGGAGGGCCGTATCGGCGGCCGGTGTGCTCTCGACATATCGCATTGCGACGCCAGTCGCACGGATCGCGTTCGAGAGCGGGCCGTTGGGCCTTGCCATAGCGCCTCCTCCTACGAATGCTTCTCGCGGCTCATTGTGCTCGGGCGGTGACGTGCAGCGTCACCCCGGCATGCCGCTGCAGGTGGCTGATGACGGCGAACAGATTACGTGCCTGCGGGTTGCCGCTCGGACCGAACATGCGGATCAGGCTCTTGGGCGATGAACCGGTCTCGGCGCCGAGCTGCTCGAAGCCGACCGTCGCGTTGATGTAGTCGCGCAGAATCGCCTTGCCGGTCTCCACGTCGCCGGCCAGCATGGTCTCGATACCTTCCTTCAGCAGGGCATCACGGAATTTCGGATCGGCCTGGACGCGCGCCAGGATCGTTTCCTTGAAGTCACGTGTTAGGGCCATGGTTTACCTCGCCAATCGTTTGCGCCGCTTGTAGGCCGCCCAGCGAGCCTGCGCGGCCTCGATGTCTTGCTGCTGCCGCTTCTTGGTGCCGCCAGCCAGCAGGATGACCAGTACGTCGCCGTCCCGCCCGAAATACACCCGGTAGCCGGGGCCGAAGTCCAGTCGGTACTCGAGCACCCCTTCCCCGACGCCTTTGACGTTGGAGAGGTTTCCTTGCCCGATGCGCGCCAGCACGGCAGTGATCTTGGCCGCTGCAATCGCGTCCAAGCCGGTGAACCAATCCGCAAAGGGACTGGTGCCGTCTTCGTCAAGGTACTCGCGGATATCCAGCATGTTATTGGTAACATCTATGTTACCATTAAGAACGCCGAAATGACCGAGAGAGTGGGGCGCTCCGGCCCGCACGTGTACATGCCGGCCGGCCGGGCTCTGTTCGTTGCGCGGACCGGGCCTGATGGTCCCGGCCTGCCCGCGATGGTCGGCGTCAACTGTCTTGGCCTCCCTCCGGGTGTTCGTGGCTGCCGCCATGCTGCACTCCCATGCAAAGTGCAGTGTCTCCACGGCGTTTATCGGCGCGCCGATCTATACTGATGGCCACCAAACGCGGCTTTGCGGTTAGTGCTCGCTATCGCCAAAGATGGCGTCCATCAAGCGTTTTGCCGCTTCATGGAACCCGTGCTACCCGCCTTGTCAGCGGAAGGTCGTCCGTTCGAGTCGGACAGCCGGCACCACCCCTTCGATGCACGAGGACAGCTGATGGGCAAGTACGCATTCGGCCGCACGACGGCGATGGGTTTCGAGCGCGCGCGCGAGCGCATCATCGAGGAGCTCGGCAAGATCGGCTTCGGCATCCTGACCGAGATCGACGTTCAGGCGACGATGAAGAAGAAGCTGGACGTGGACATGCCTCCCTATCGGATCCTGGGCGCGTGCAACCCGAACTTCGCGCACCAGGCGATCGGCGCGGAGCCGCAGATCGGCGCGCTGCTGCCGTGCAACGTCGTCGTGCGCCAGGATACGCAGGGCGCGGTGCAGGTCGAGCTCATGGACCCGCACGCGGTGCTCGGGCTGGTCGACAACCCGGCGGTCGCGCCGCTGGCGGCCCAGGTGCGCGAGCGGCTGGAGCAGGCGCTCGCTGCCCTGGAGGGCTGAGCCGCGCGCTGTTCAGTGCGCCGTCGCGTCCATCGGCGCGGCGGCGGTCCGGCGCTCGGGGCGCGTGAGCCAGATCAGCCCCACCAGCAGCAGGAAGAGCATCGCCGCGACGTGGAAGATCTCGTCGGCGGCGATCGTGAACGCCTGCGTGTCGACGAGCCGGTTCAGCAGCGCCAGCGCCTGATCGTGCGAGAGCCCGAGGCCGCGGGCGGTGTCGAGCGCCTGCGTGGCCGGCAGGCTGTCGGGCGTCAGGTGCTCGACCAGCTGCGCGTGGTGCAGCGCAGCGCGCTCCTCCCACATCGTCGTCGAGATCGAGGTGCCGAAGGCGCCGGCGGTGATGCGCGCGAAGTTGAAGAGCCCGGTTGCGGCCGGGATGCGATCGGGCGTCAGCCCCGAGAGCGAGATCGCCATCAGCGGCACGAAGAAGCAGGCCACCGCCGCGCCCTGGATCACCGTCGGGATCATCACCGTCGCCAGATCGGTGTCGGTCGAGAACAGTGAGCGCATCCACATCACGAGCGCGAAGATGAGGAAGGAGACGGTGACGATCGGCCGCGGATCGATCCGGTTGATGAGGCGCCCGACGATCGGCGTCAGCAGCAGCGCCAGCGCCCCCACCGGCGCCAGCGCCCAGCCCGCCTGCGTCGCCGTGTAGCCCATCCATTGCTGCAGCCACAGCGGCAGCAGCACCAGCGTGCCGAAGAAGATGCCGTAGGCCACCGAGATCGAGATCGTCGCGAAGACGAAGTTGCGCCGCGCGAAGAGGCGCACCTCGACGACCGGATGCCGGTCGGTGAGCTCCCAGGCGAGGAAGAACGCGAAGCCGACGACGCTGACGACCGCGAGCGCGACGATCAGCCCCGAGGCGAACCAGTCCAGCTCCTTGCCCTTGTCGAGCATCACCTGCATCGCGCCGACCCACAGCACCAGCAGCGCCAGCCCGATCGCGTCCACCGGCACCTTGCGCGTCGGCGTCTCGCGGTGACGGTAGATGACCCAGGTGAAGAAGGCGGCGGCCAGCCCCACCGGCACGTTGATGAAGAAGATCCAGGGCCAGCCGATGTTGTCGGTGATCCAGCCCCCGGCCAGCGGGCCCACGACCGGCGCGATCAGCGTCGTCATGCCGGCGAAGGCCAGCGCCATCCCCGAGCGTTCGCGCGGATAGCTGGCCAGCAGCAGCGTCTGCGACAGCGGGATCATCGGTCCGGCGACGAAGCCCTGCATCGCGCGGAACGCGATCAGCAGCTCGAAGGTCGGTGCCAGGCCGCAGAGGAAGGAGGCGAGCACGAAGAGCAGCACGCTGGCCAGGAAGAGGCGCACCTGCCCGAAGCGCTGCGTCAGCCAGCCGGTGAGCGGAACCGCGATCGCGTTGGCCACGCCGAACGAGGTGATGACCCAGGTGCCCTGGCTCGGCGAGACGCCCAGGTCGCCGGCGATGTGCGGCAGCGAGACGTTGGCGATCGAGGTGTCGAGCACGTTCATGAACGTACCCAGCGACAGCGCGAGCGTCCCCAGCACGAGCGCCCCGCCGGACAGCGGCGGGTGCGAGTGCGAACCGGCCCGGCTGCCGCCTGCGCTCATCGCCGGCGCAGCGCGGCGCTGGCGCTGGCGGTGCGGGTACGCGCGGATCGGGGTCCGGATCCGTGGGCTTGCGCCGCGGCGGCGGCCGGCGCCGGCGTGCCGGCGTTCTCGGCGATGATGCGCGCGATCAGCGCGTCGACTTCCTGCGTCGGCAGCGCGAAGGCATCGGTCCTTGCCGGCGCCTGCACCGGCGGCGCATCGGCGAGCATCAGGCCGCTCCGATCCGAGACGTCGACGCGGGCGTGCATCGACAGGCCCACGCGCAGCGGATGCTCGGCCAGCTGCGCCGGATCGAGCGCGATCCGCACCGGGACGCGCTGCACGACCTTGATCCAGTTGCCGGTCGCGTTCTGTGCCGGCAGCAGCGCGAACGCAGCGCCCGTGCCCACGCCCATGCCCTCGATGCGGCCGCGGTACTCGACGCGGCTGCCGTAGAGGTCCGCGAAGAGCGTCACCGCTTGCCCGAGCCGCATGTCGCGCAGCTGCACCTCCTTGAAGTTCGCGTCGACCCACACCTGCGACAGCGGCACGATCGTCATCAAGGGCGTGCCCGGCTGCACGCGCATGCCCAGCTGCACGCTGCGTCGAGCCACGTAGCCGTCCACCGGCGCCGGCAGCACCGCGCGCGCCAGCGCCAGGTGCGCCTCGCGCACGCGTGCAGCGGCGCGCAGAACGTTCGGGTGGGTCTCGAGCCGCGTCCCTGCGATCTGCGCCTGGTTCGCGGCGAGCTGCTCGCGCGCGCTGCCCACCGCAGCCTGCGCCGCGGCGAGCACGTTGCGCGCATCGTTGAGCGCCCGTGCCGCGTGCCCGACTTCTTCCTGGGACACCGCTCCGCTCTGCGCCAGCGGCTGGCGTCGCTGCAGGTCCTCGCTCGTGCGCGCAACGCCGCCCTGGGCGCGCGCGACCTCGGCTTCACGCTGCGCGATGGCCGCCTTCAGCGCCGATCCGGTGGCAAAGAGCGTGCGCACCTCGCGCACCGCCTGCGCCAGCTGCGTCTGCGCCTGCTCCAGCGCCAGCCGCGCGTCGGTGGCGTCGAGCTGCACCAGCGGCTGCCCGGCGCGCACGAAGTCGGTCTCGTCGGCGGCGATCGCGACCACGGTGCCGGGGACGAGCGGCGTGATCTGCACCAGGTTGCCGCCGACATAGGCGTTGTCGGTGGTCTCGAAGCCGCGCTCGAAGAAGAACCAGTACGCGCCCCAGAGGCCCGCGGCAAGCAGGCAGACCAGGGTGAGCCAGAGCATCGCCCGCCCGCGCCGACCGTTGTCGGGCGTCGCTGCAGGAGGCGAAGTGGGCGCTGATGATCCGGGAGACGCCGCGGGAGCTGAGGACGCAACGCCCGCACCTCCCGCACCTGTCGCGTCTGCCGTGCCTTGTCTGTCGTCGTTCATTGCGAGGCCATGTTCCGATCGGTGCCCGTCGAGTCCTCGAAGCCGCCGCCGAGCGCGCGCATCAGCAGCACCGTGGCGTCGGTGCGCCTTGCGCGCAGGTCGGCTGCAGCGCGCTGCTGTGCCAGCACTTCGGTCTGCGCCGCGAGCACGCTCAGGTAGTTGACCAGTCCGGCGCGATAGCGCTGACTGGCCAGCTCGAAGGCCGCTTCGGCGCTGGCCTGCACGGCCTGTTGCTCGCGGGCCTGGCGCTGCAGCGAGCGCAGCGTCGCGATCTGGTCGGCGACCTCCCGCACCGCGTCGCCGAGCGTCGCGTTGTAGTCGGCCACCGCCGCGTCGAGCTCCGCGCTGCGCCCGCGCAGGTTCGCGCGCAGCGCACCGGCGTCGAAGAGCGGCAGGCTCAGCGCCGGGCCGATCCCGAGGTTGCGGCTGCCCAGGTCGAGCCAGTGCCCGAAGCCCAGGCTCTGCAGCCCGGCGAAGGCCAGCAGGTTGACGTTCGGATAGAACTGCGCCCTGGCCGCGTCGACGCCGGCGCTGGCGGCCTGCACGCGCCAGCGCGCGGCGCTGAGGTCGGCGCGCCGCCCGATCAGCTCCGCCGGGATCGCCTGCGGCAGCGCCGGCGCATCGAAGCCGGCCGCGCGCGGCGCGAGGGTGCGCGTCGCCTCGGGGCCGCTGCCCAGCAGCGCCGCCAGCGCATGACGCAGCAGTTCGGCCTGCTCGCTGCTGGCCTCGAGCTGCCGCCGCAGGTCGAGCACCGCGCCCTCGGCCTGGTGCAGCTCGACGCTGCTGTCCAGCCCCTGGCGCACGCGCGCGCCGACGAGTTCGAGCACCTGCTCGCGCTGTGCCTTCGCCGTCTCCAGCAGCTGGTGCTGCTCGAGCAGGTGCGCCAGCTGCATGTAGCTGCGCACGACCGCGCTGGCGACCAGCACGCGCGCGGCCTGCGCCTCGGCCGCAGCGGCCCGATCGGCCGAGAGTGCTGCGCGAAGCACCGCGCGGTTGCGCCCGAAGAAGTCGAGCTCCCAGCTCCCCGCGACCTGCAGCGTGTTGGTGAATTCGCTGCTGCCGCCCAGCGGCGGCGGGTAGAGCGAGTGCTCGCTGAAACGCTGCCAGGTCGACTCCAGCTGCAGCTGCGCGCGCGGCGCCAGGGCCGCGCGGGCGCCGGCCACCGCCGCCTGCGCGCGCGCCAGGCGTGCCCCGGCCGCGTCGAGCTGCGGATTGCCGGCAAGGGCCTGGGCGACCAGCGCGTCGAGCTGCGGGTCGCCGAAGCGCGTCCACCAGTCCTCGCGCGGCCAGTCGATCGGCGTCTGCACCGCGCCGTACTGCTGCGGGCTGCGCTCGGCGACGGCCGGCGCGATGCCTTCGTGGCTCGCGCAGCCGGCAAGCAGCAGCGCGAGCGCTGCCGCAAGCGCGAAGGTCGCGCGTGCCGCCCGGGGGCAAACGCTCACGATGCCTCCACGTTGGCGATGATCCGCCGCAGCATGTGCCGCAGCGCATCCACCTCGGCCGCGCTGAAGTCGTGCAGCGCGTGGTTCAGGGATTCGGCGATCGCGTGGGGGATCTTGGCCACCAGCGCCCGGCCGGCGGGCGTGAGCTCGAGCCGAACGACGCGCCGGTCCTCCGCGCTGCGGCTGCGCTCGAGCAGATCCTTGGCCTGCAGCCGGTCGAGCAGCCGGGTCGTCGCACCGGCGTCGGTGCCGTTGACGCGCGCGAGTTCGGCGGCGGTGTGGCAGCCGCCGCGGTCGATCAGCAGCAGCGGCAGCATCTGCACGCCGGTCAGGTCGTGCTGCGCCATGCGGCGGTCGAGGTCGCGCCGCAGCGCCGCGAGTGCCAGCTTCATCAGATAGCCGATCGAATCCTCGACGCGGTAGCGATCACCGTTGTAATGGGCGCTGTCGGGTGCGGTGTCGGGTGCGGTGTCGGACACGGGGATGCGGGCGAGGGCGTGGTGCAGCGGCACGGGGATGCGGCAGCGGGTAGCAGGGACGAGCGACGTGCAGCCGACGATTTTGCTGCCCGGTCAATGGTTGTCAAGGCAAATGATGGCGACCATGCTCGCGGCGCCGTCCAATGCATCGCTCCGATTCGATGCTCGCCCGCCGCTTACTGGAGCGGGACAGGAGCGGGCGCTGTCGTCAGCCTCAGCGCGCCGGCGGCGGTTGAACCCGCACCTTGATTGCGTTACCCTCCCAACCCGTCTCCCGCAGGCGCTGCAGCAGCAGCGGAAGCAGTTGACGCAGCTTCGCGGCGGCCGGGTTGTGAGCCGCCAGCAGCGTCCAGGTCTGCCCGTCGACGGGACCTGGGCGCACGTCCGCGCGCAGTCCGGGGGGCAGCAGCGGGGCCACGGCCTCGTAATGCGAGCGCGCCTCCTGCAGGCGACGCAGGAGGAGACCCAGCGGCTCGGACCGCTCGAGGGCAGCAGCCAGCGTGAGCGTTGGCTCCGCCTTGGGTTCGGGCCGGGCTGGGGACATGGAGCGGGAGTTTATTGGCGATGCAAGTGCTGTTCACCCACGGCCGCCTGGCGCGAACCCGCGTGATGCAGCTCAGTGGCGCGCAGCTCGCACTCGCATCGGCGGCGCTGGTGGCGGTGCTGATGGGTCTGTCGGGCGCGATCTACCACTACGTCTTCCTCAAGGCCGTGCACGAGGGTTGGCCCGTGGTCGGGCCCTTGGTGCAGTGGGTGGTGCGCGGCGAGATCGCCGAGCGCGAACGCGTCATGCGCCAGAACCTGGATGCGATGGCGCAGAAGGTTGGCGAGATGCAGGCCAGACTCGTGCGGCTGGAGGCAATGAGCGAGCGCGTCAGCGGCCTGGCCGGCGTCAAGTCCCAGGAACTGGGCTCGCAGCGGCCCTCGGCGGCGGCGCTGAGCGGCGGACGACACGGCGGACGGGATGTCGGACGGGACGGCGGACAGGGCGGCCCTTATGTCGCTGCGCCGCGGCCCACGCTGGACGAGCTGCAGCGGCTGCTCTCGGGGCTGGACGAAGTCGCCGATTGGCAGGCCGACGTGCTGGCCTACAGCGAATCGCGGCTCGTCCAGGAGCGGCTCGATGCGCTGCGCGTGCCGAGCGTGCCGCCGGTGGATGGCCCGGTGGGCTCGGGCTTCGGCGTGCGCAGCGACCCCTTCACCGGGCGCGACGCGCTGCACACGGGGCTGGACTTCCCGGCCGAGCCGGGGACGCCGATCCTCGCCTCTGCGGGAGGCGTCGTCGTCACTGCGGGCTGGAGCGCCGAGTACGGCAACATGGTCGAGCTCGACCACGGGCAGGGGCTGCTGACACGTTACGCGCACGGCCGCGCGCTGCACGTCGAGCCCGGGCAGATCGTCAAGCCGGGCGAGCGCATCGCCGAGGTCGGCACCACCGGCCGCTCGACCGGGCCGCACCTGCATTTCGAAGTGCTGGTCGGCGGCGTGCGCCAGGATCCGGCCCGCTTCCTCGCCGCGGGTGCCGCCCGCGCGGCGACCGCGCGCCTGGATGCGTCACTTCGCACGCGGCGCTGAGCGCGCTGCCGAGCGGTGGGCCTGCAGGAGCCCGGAAGAGTAGTGCCGGGGTGCTAAACTGCACCGCTTTGCGCGCGCCGGGCGACCCGCAGCCATCGCCCGCCGGGTATGCGTCCTGCGCCTGCGCGCGGCCGGATGTCGGACGGTAGCCGATGCCGCCACAGCCGCCTCGACCCTGCCTCACGCGGCAGCGGTGGCGCCCCTGGCGCCTGCTCCAGAACACTCCCAAGCCTTCCGCCGCATGCTTCCCAAGTTACTGACGCAGATCTTCGGCAGCCGCAACGACCGGCTGCTCAAGGCTTACCGCCGCGTGGTGCAGCAGATCAACGCGCTGGAGCCCGCCCTCGAGGCGCTGGACGACGCCGCACTGCGCGCCAAGACCGAGGAGTTCAAGGCGCGGCTGGCCAAAGGCGAGACGCTCGACCAGCTGCTGCCCGAGGCCTTCGCCGTCGTGCGCGAGGCCGGCAAGCGCACGCTCAAGATGCGCCACTTCGACGTGCAGATGATCGGCGGCATGGCGCTGCACCAGGGCAAGATCGCCGAGATGCGCACCGGCGAGGGCAAGACCCTCGTGGCTACGCTGCCGGTCTACCTGAATGCGCTCACCGGCAAGGGCGTGCACGTCGTGACGGTCAACGACTACCTCGCGCGGCGCGACGCCGAGTGGATGGGTCGGCTCTACAACTTCCTGGGCCTGACCGTGGGCGTCAACGTCCCGGGCATGCAGCGCGAGGAGAAGCAGGCCGCGTTCGCCGCCGACGTCACCTACGGCACCAACAACGAGTTCGGCTTCGACTACCTGCGCGACAACATGGTCTACGACGTCGGCGAACGCGTCGCGCGCGGGCTGAACTACGCGATCGTCGACGAGGTCGACTCGATCCTGATCGACGAGGCGCGCACGCCGCTGATCATCAGCGGCCAGGCCGAGGACCACACCGAGCTCTACGTGCGCATCAACGCCGTCGTGCCGCAGCTCAAGAAGCAGATCGGCGAGGCCAACCCGCGCACCGGCGAGGGAGTGATCGAGCCCGGCGACTTCACCGTCGACGAGAAGACGCACCAGGTCTTCCTCACCGAATCGGGTCACGAGAGGGCCGAGGAGGTGCTGACCAAGGCCGGCCTGCTGCCCGAGGGCGCGAGCCTCTACGACGCGGCCAACATCAGCCTGATGCACCACGTCTACGCGGCGCTGCGGGCGCACCACCTCTACAACCGCGACCAGCACTACGTCGTGCAGAACGGCGAGGTGGTGATCGTCGACGAGTTCACCGGCCGCCTGATGACGGGCCGGCGCTGGAGCGACGGCCTGCATCAGGCGGTCGAGGCCAAGGAAGGCGTGCAGATCCAGAGCGAGAACCAGACGCTGGCCTCGGTCACCTTCCAGAACTACTTCCGCATGTACGGCAAGCTCGCCGGCATGACCGGCACAGCGGACACCGAGGCCTACGAGTTCCAGGAGATCTACGGCCTGGAGACGGTCGTCATTCCGCCCAACAAGCCGACGATCCGCAAGGACGAGAACGACCTCATCTACAAGACGGCCAAGGAGAAGTACGACGCCGTCATCAAGGACATCCGCGACTGCTTCGAGCGCGGCCAGCCGGTGCTCGTGGGCACGACCTCGATCGAGAACTCCGAGCTGATCTCCGGCCTGCTGCAGAAGGCCAAGCTGCCGCACCAGGTGCTGAACGCGAAGCAGCACGCGAAGGAGGCCGAGATCGTCGCGCAGGCCGGGCGGCCGAAGATGATCACGATCGCGACCAACATGGCCGGCCGCGGCACCGACATCGTGCTCGGCGGCAACGTCGAGAAGCAGGTCCAGTTCCTGTACGACGACCCGAACCTCTCCGACGAGGAGAAGCGCTCGCGCGCGCGGGCGCTGGAGCAGGAGTGGCAGGGCCTGCACGACCAGGTCAAGGCGCTCGGCGGCCTGCGCATCGTCGCCACCGAGCGCCACGAGAGCCGGCGCATCGACAACCAGCTGCGCGGCCGCTCGGGCCGCCAGGGCGACCCGGGCGCCAGCCGCTTCTACCTGAGTCTCGACGACCCGCTGATGCGCATCTTCGCCGGCGACCGCGTGCGCGCGATCATGGATCGCCTGAAGATGCCCGAGGGCGAGGCGATCGAGGCCGGCATCGTCAACCGCAGCATCGAGAGCGCGCAGCGCAAGGTCGAGGCGCGCAACTTCGACATCCGCAAGCAACTGCTGGAGTACGACGACGTCGCCAACGACCAGCGCAAGGTCATCTACCAGCAGCGCAACGAGATCCTCGAGGCGGCGTCGCTCGACGAGCAGATCCGCAACCTGCGCCACGCGGCGATGGCCGACGTCGTGCACGCCCATGTGCCGGCCGGCAGCCTCGAGGAGCAGTGGGACCTCGATGCGCTCGAACGCACGCTGCGCGAGGAATGGCAGCTCGATGTCGATCTCAAGACCGAGGTCGAGAAGAGCGACTCGATCACCGACGAGGACCTGCTGCACAAGGTGCAGGCCGCCGCCGACGCGATGTTCCAGGGCAAGCTCGACCTGGTGGGCAGCGAGCAGTTCACGCCCTTCATGCGCATGGTGCTGCTGCAGACGATCGACAGCCACTGGCGCGAGCACCTGGCGGCGCTGGATTACCTGCGCCAGGGCATCCACCTGCGCGGCTACGCGCAGCAGAACCCGAAGCAGGAATACAAGCGCGAGGCCTTCGAGCTCTTCTCGCGCCTGCTCGACATCGTCAAGCACGAGGTCACGCGCATCCTGATGACGGTCCGCGTGCAGACGCAGGAACAGGCTGCCGAGGCCGCCGAGGCGATCGAGCAGCGCGCCGGCCAGATCGGCAACGTCACCTACACGCACCCCAACGAGGACGGCTCGGTCTCGCAGGAGGCCGATCCCGCGACTCTCGCGCATCAAGTGCCCAAGGTCGGCCGCAACGACCCTTGCCCCTGCGGCAGCGGCAAGAAGTACAAGCACTGCCACGGCCGGCTGAGCTGACGCGGCCGGTTCGCAAGGCCGGCCGCTGCCGCTCGGCGGACCGGAGTCAGGGGATCACGAAGTCCTGGCTCTCCGCGCCCGCGTTGCGGCGATACATCATCAGGATTCCCGTCTCGCTGCTCTGCGCGGCAGTGACGCTCGCGTCCTTCGCGTAGGCGAGGTTGGCCGCCTGGCTATTGATCAGCGCCCCGAAGGGCGATCCGGTCAGGCTGTAGCGTGCCGCGCCCGGTGTGAACTTCATGCCCTCGATCGCATCGGTGGCCGACCCGGTGAAGTAGTTGTCGAATGCATACGCATCGATGGCCAGCGGCGTCCCGGGATTGATCTTCAGGCTGGGCAGCGAGGGGTCAAGGCCATCGGTGTTGAGCAGGACCGTGAAGATCAGATTGCCCGAGCTCAGGTCGGCGTCGGTGTAGAAGATCGAAGTCGACACGCCGGTGGCCATCGAATAGAGATAGACGCGGTTCTGCCCCGTCGCTCCGAAGCCGCCCGACTCGGCGTTGTAGATCACGTAGTCGGCGCTGCCGTCGCCATCGGTGTCGATGTAGATGTCGAATTCGGCAGGGTAGTTGGGGTGCGCGCGCCGCCCGTAGGTGCTGATCGCGAACTCGAGCATGTTGTAGCCGTAGGTTGCTGCCGGCAGGAAGCGCACGCCGACCGCGCGCAGGTCGATCAAGGCGTAGTTGTCGCCCATCCCGGGGTTGGCGCCGGGCGGGTACTCGCCGCTCGTGCCGATCAGCGAGAAGGCGTCCCACTCGCCGTTGCCGGTGCCGGTGTTCTTCAGCGTGATCACGTTGCGCGCGCGGGCTCCGCTGGCCAGCGTGGCGTTGAGCAAGGCCGCCTTCCGTGGCAGCACCTGCCAGGGGATGCTCAGCTGCGTCGTGCCGGCGCTCAGGGTGATGTAGCCGTCGTACTCGGGGCCGTTCAGCGCCGGGCCATCCCCGCCGAGCGAACCGCCATTCAGCGTCCAGTCCGGCAGCTTGCCCGGATTGATGAGCAGCGACACCGTCAGCGTGGCCGTGCCGTTGGCCGGCACGCTCACCGCCGAAGGCGCCTGGATGGTCACCGCGCCGCTGGCGGCGTCGGACGCGAAGCGGAAGGTCTTGCCGACGCTGAACTGCAGGTTGTTGCCGCTGAAGTTCCTGATCTTCAGCGTGCGCTGCACGATCGTCTGCTTGTCGACTTCGAGCGCGCCGTAGGAAAGCGCCGCCGACAGCGTGCCTTCGTCCCAGGCGGCCGCGGGCAGCGCCAGGGCCCGGTCGACGCGCGTCTCGCCGGCGCCGATTCGCGTGATCGGCGCGAGCTGCCCCGGCGACACCGCAGGGTTGGTGTGGACGCCCGGGTCGGCGCTGTTCATCAGCATCGCCTTGATTTCCATCGGCGTGCGGCCGGGGAATGCGCTCAGGAGCAGCGCTGCCGCTCCCGAGACCATCGGTGCGGCGCCCGAGGTGCCGCCGAAGGCGGTCTCGCCGGTCCCGGTGCCGTACTCGGCCGAGATCGACGCGCCCGGCGCGCCGATCTCCGGCTTGATCCGGCTGAAGCTGACGCTCGGGCCGCGCGAGGAAGACGCTGCCATGCTGCCGCGCAGCGAGATGCTGTTGCCCGGCGACAGGCTGGCATTGACGGTCCTGCCCGCATTCAGTTGCGCCCGAATCGCAGCTCCAAGCGATTGCTGGATGACCATCGACGGCACGAAGTTCGAGCCGTTGCCCAGCGCGAAGCTCACGGCGTCGCCCGGCGCGACCAGCGCGATCAGCGTGCCGATCGCGCCCGCATTGGCCGCCTTGTCGACCTTCTCGCTGATGTTGCAGCTGCCGCGGTCGATCAGCGCGATCTTGCCGGCGGGGTTGGCGAGGAGGGGATCGCTCGCGCAAGCTCGTCCGACGTAGACGACGTCACCCGTGACCCCGGCACCCAGCGGCGCCCAGTCGAGCAGCGCCGTGTTGCCGTAGATCCCCGCGATCGCCGCCGGGGCGTTGATCTTCAGCGGTACCGTCGTCGCGCTCGGCACCTGCGTCTGCGCGACGCTGATGACGCCCGGAGTCGACGCCGGCGAGCCGGTGATGTAGGGACGATCGGCGGCGTTGCCGGCCGAAGCCACGACGACGACGCCCAGCGCCACCGCGTTGGCGGTTGCAGCGCTCAGGTCGTCCTCGATCTGCCCGTAGTTCGAGCCCAGCGACAGGTTGATCACGTCGGCCGAGTCGCTGAGGTCGCCATCGCCGTCGGGGTCGAGCGCGTAGTCCATGCCCTTCATCAGCGCGACGCCGTTGCAGCTCGAGGAGACGCTCGAGCAGGCCTTGATTGCCAGCAGCTTCGCGCCGGGTGCGACGCCCTTGTGCATCCCGTCCAGGCTCTTGCCGGCGATGATGTCGGCCACGTGCGTGCCATGCCCTCCTTCGGGGCCGTCGTCGATGGGGTTCGGATCCTCGGTGCGTGTGCCGCTGCTCGTCGACCAGGTCGAGCCGACGAAGTCGTAGCCGCCGACCACCTTGGCGGTTGGGAAGAGTCCGGCCGGGATCGCCGTCGGGTTGCCGCTGGCCGCGGCGTAGTCGGCAGCCGTGCCGGAGCCGCCCAGATTGCGGTGCGTGTAGTCGATGCCCGAGTCGATCACCGCGACCTTGACGCCGCTGCCATCGACGCCGCCGGTCTGCACCGCCAGCGCGCCGATGTAGGGCACGGTCTCGCTCAGGTGCTTCTCGTAGTGGATGACCGGGCGCACGCGGACAACGCCGGGCAGCGCGCCGATCGTGCGAAGCTGACCGGCGTCGACGGTCACCGCGATCGCGTTGTGCGCGACGGTCACCTGAGCGAGGATCTTCGCGCCCATCGCGGTCAGCCGGCTCGCCGTCGCCGCCTGCTGCGCGAGCACCGTCGCACGTTGAGCCGACATCGCAGCGGCCACGGCCGCCGCTTCGCGGCGCAGGCTGCCGTCGGCTGCCTGCGCGCGCATGCGCTTGAGCGGCATCCGCTCGGCGAGCACGGCGCGCGTGCGCGCAAGCGAGTCCTGATCGAGCGTGATCCACACGTCGATCGGGCCGCTGGCGTGACGCAGGCGGCGATCGACCGACGTTGCGTTGACCGCCGGGCCGGGCGTCGGAACGCGTGCGGCAAGCGCGCGCTGCTCGCCGGCCGCGCTCTGGGAGCTGACGGTTTCATTGGCGCCGCCGCAGGCGACCAGCAAGGCCGCGCTCGCGAGCGCCATGGCCGACCAGGAGATTCTTTTCATGGCTGCTCCATCCTGACGAGAAACGCCGAAGAGCTCGGACTTCACCGCCGGCCGCTGCGCAGCAGGCGCCAAGGGAAGCGCGCTGGCGCTGCGCGGCGGATGACGGGCGTGTCGCTTACGTCGCCCGACCCTGTCGTCGGCGCGTCGCCTCGATCGCAGCCAGCGCCGCCCCGATCAGCAGCAAAGGCGCGGGCTCGGGCACTTCGGATCCCTCGAAGTCGACCCGGAAGTTCGTGACGCGGGTGGTGGCAGTGCCGTAGTCGCCATCGATGGCCAGGGCACGGAAGCCGAAGACTTCGCCCGCGCCGACGACGACCGAGAAGGTTCCGCCTTGGGAAGCGCCGCCGTCGTCATCGGTCAACTGGGTGAAGGCGTTGATCGACAGAATGCCGAACGGATCGTAGAAAGCGTTGCCGTCGAGGTCCGAGCTGGCGTAGAGCCAATCGAAGCTGATCGTTGCCCTTGCACCGACCGTGATGCTGAAATCGGTCTGGCTGGCGTCGTTGTCATTGGGTCGAGGACTGGTGATGCTCAGGGACGTGGCGTCGGCTACGGGCGGGTCGCCATTGGCTCCGACCGTTGCAGTCCAATTGCCCGGGACGAAGTCACCGCTGAACCCGATCACCGGTGACGCTTGTGCCGTTCCCCAGAGCAGTGCCGATGCGGCCACGAGGCTGGTCCATGCTTGTTGTTTCATTGCTCCTCCACCTCCTGCGCGCCAGTCGTGCCGACGTCTTCCGCCGAACCGCCGGGGCCGACGTACGCCGTGAAACGTGGCCGGGGCCCAGCGCAGAAGCCGAGGGCAAGTATGCGCGTTCCGTTGGGCCCATGCGAGGAAATTCGACATCGGGAAAACTCGCGTGCCGGCGCCCCATGCGGCTGCTGCGCGCGTCGCGTCGCGCCGGAATCGCCGGCGCCCTCGTGCTGGCCATGCAGTTCGCTTCCACCGCCGCGATAGCGGACAGGGGTGCGCCGCCAGCCGTGACCCGGCACGAATGCATCCAGGTCTGGGTCGATCTCTGCCGGTCGCCACTGCCGCCGCGGGGCGGTGCTGCATCTGCGCCGAGCGCCGAGGCCCTGCGTGAGCTCTCACGCCGCCAGGACGAGCTGATGCAGCGCATGCAGGCGCTGGGCGCGGTCGAGATCGCCCGCGTTCGCATCGTGCGTCAGGCGATCGCGGTCGACGTGCCGGTGCGGCAGCTCGATGCCCTGCGGGCACTGGACGGCGTCTGCGGCGTCAGCCCCATCCGGCATCCGGAGCTTCCGCCCCCGGATCCGGTGCGTTGAGCCCGATGCTGGGTTGCCGTCACCGGCCGTCGGGCGGCAGGCGAGCGGGTGCAGCGAGCGAAGGCAGCATGGCTCGCGTATCGTTGCGGCCTGCATTGCACTTCGTCCGGTCCAGATCCATGACTTCCAGCCCCTCTTCCGAAGCGGCCGACGCCACCGGCGCGCCGAGCGTTCCCGGCGTCCGCCTCGGCACCACGATGGCCGGCATCCGCAAGGCCGGCAGGCGCGACCTCGTGCTCTTTGCGCTCGACGAGGGGGCGGCCGTGGCCGGCGTCTTCACGCAGAACCGCTTCTGCGCCGCGCCGGTGCAGGTCTGCCGCGAGCATCTGGCGGCCGGCGGCCCGATCCGCGCGCTCGTCGTCAACACCGGCAATGCCAATGCCGGCACCGGCGCGGACGGCCTGGCGCGTGCCCGTCGGACTTGCGAGGCGGTCGCGGCGCTGCTGCGCGTGCCGCCGCAGTCGGTACTGCCGTTCTCGACCGGCGTGATCATGGAGACGCTGCCCGTCGAGCGCATCGAATCCGGCCTGCCCGCCGCCGTCGCCGATCTTGCGCCCGGGAACTGGGCCCAGGCGGCCGAAGGCATCATGAC
>Ga0116144_10001152_pt1 | contig 32812 bp, 30 predicted proteins | sample AD_UKC035_MetaG_FD_89746 | JGI IMG/M metagenome (GOLD analysis project Ga0116144, IMG submission 89746) | Active sludge microbial communities of municipal wastewater-treating anaerobic digesters from USA - AD_UKC035_MetaG | ecosystem: Engineered > Bioreactor > Anaerobic > Digestate | place: USA...
ATGGGTGGGTGGGGGTGACTTGCGCTGACCGCTCATTCGCTTTCTCGCTGACTCGCTGATCCGCCGATCTGCCGATTCGCTGATCCGCCGATCCGCCGATTCGCTGATCCGCTGATCCGCCGATCCGCCATTCGCTATTCGCCATTCGCACTATCCCATATAGCAGCGCAAACGGCGAGAAGATGAGGGCGGAGACGTTGTGGGTGAGGATGAGGGCGGCGTAGGGGAGAGCTGCGGCGATGATACGGTTAAGTGCAGGACGTTCCGCCAGCCGATCCAGCGCCCACAAAATGAGGGGATACCAGATGAAGGCGTAGAATTCGGAGAGCGAGTCGCCGCGCACGTAGACGTTGACGAGGTGAAATGGCGCAAAGGTGTAGGCGGCGACCGCCAGCAGCACGGCGGCGCGGCTTTTGTAGACGCGCCCGGCCCACAGCGCCATCGTCAGTGCTGCGAGGACGAAGCCCAACGTCTGCGTGGCCTGGATGGCGACGAGCGGACTGAGTCCCAGCGCCGTCAGCCCGCCGCTGAGGTAATACGGCAGCGCGGCGTAGTGGTTGAACATCGGATAGCCTAAGTCGTAGGCCGCGTGCGCCATCCAACGCGGCGGAAAGACGCCGTGCCGCAGCGAGTCCGCCATATCCAGCGTCCGCTGCAACAAAAACGGACTATCGCCGCCCCCGCGCGTGTTCACCATCCCCGGCCCCCACAGCAACGCGGCAGCGAGCAAGGCGAGAAGGATGCAGGATGCAAGAAGCAAGAAGTGCTGAGGACTGAGGACTGAGGACTGAGGGCTGAGGGCTACATGCTGGGGGCTGCGTGTTAAGGACTGAGAGCCGACTCGCTGATCCGCTGATCCACTGATCCGCCGATTCGTCGTTTCTTGCCGCTTGCTTCTTGCTTCATGCTTCATGGCGTCAAAATCACCCCCATCTCCGCCCAATCTCCCGCGGCGTCGAGCCGGCGCAGGCCGGTCATGGTGTCGGCGCGGTAGAGGCCGACGCGCAGTGTGTCGCGGGCCGGATCGGGGACGATGCCGGGCAACGGGTGCTCGTCCAGGATGAGGTCGCCGACGGCCCATCCGGTGGTGCGCAAATGCCCGTGTCCCGGCTGGTAGTCGTGCTGCGCGATGACGGCGCCGTCGCGCAGATAGTGGACGAAGACGGTGTAGTCGGCGGGCAGCGGCGCGTCCGTCTCCCACCAGAGGCGCACCGTCGCGTCGGATGCGTCGGGGCGGACGAGCGCCGCGCGTAGGAGCACGCCCCCCTCGAAGCGCGCCGCCGGCTCCGGCACAGGCGGGCGCGGGTCGGCGTGGATGGCCATGGCGACGGTGAACGGCTGCTCGTCCTTATCGCCCTGCGCCTGCGGGCCTTCCTCGACGCGCAGGTACGCCGGATGCGGGATGTGCGAAAACACGTCCAGTTCCCAATTGCGATAGGGCCACATCATGAAGGTCAGCCCAGGCGACGGATCGGGCGCAGCAGCGACGGAGAGGAAGCGGACGGAGGCTTGCGGCGTCAGAAACGGCACGGCCGTCCAGGAATCCCACAACTGTTGCTCAATGTAGACACGCCGTCCAGTCGCCGGGCCGTGGAGCATTTTCTCGCCATCCCATCCCTGCCCCAACAGCGCATTGATTTCCCCCGCCATCGTCACCGGCCCGCCCTCAAACCAGTGATAGGCCAGCGGCGCGCGCGCAAAGCGAACAAAGTAGTCGTAGGTGGTACTGACGCCTCCCAATATCAGTAAAGTAACTGGGATGAAACGAAAAACGTAAAACGTGAAACGTGAAAGTTCCGAGTGCTGAGTGCTGAGTGCTGAGTGCTGAGGATTGGTTCGCTGATCCGCTGATCCGCTGATCCGCCGATCCGCTGATCCGCTGATCCGCTGATCCACCAATCCGCCGATCCACGCCAACCCCAACACCGGCAGCAGCGCCGCCGTCGGCAAGACCCCAACGCCGCGCAGGAAGTGGGGCGCGTCTTCTGCCAGAAGGGTGGGCAACGCCATTGTCGCCGTCCACAGGAGGGCGAGGGCCGCGCCGGGATCGCGGCGGAAGCGCGCCAGCGCCACGCCCATGCCGATGAGGAACGCCAGTCCCAGCGCCGGATCCCACACGGGCCGCCACGCGAGGTTGTGCCGCCAGATGCGGTCGCCGCGCACGAAGAACATCCCCGCCGTGCGCGCCGTGTGCTTGAGCAGCGTCCCCCAGAAGTCGCCGCCGTTGATTTCAGGACTGAGGATCGTCACCTGTCCCGTGCGCGCTAGCACCACGTCCGGGTGGCGCAGCGTGTAGACGCCGAGCGGCGCGAGGACGAGCAGCGCCGCCACGCAAAACAGCAACCCGCCGCGCCACGCCCTGCGGACGACATCCCGGTGAAACAACAGCCCGTAAAGCAGCATCACCGCCAGCGCCACCGGCGTGAACCGCGCCGCCATGTACGTATACCAACTCAGGCCATAGAGCGCGCCCGCCGCCAGCCAAGCTGAGTGCCGAGTGCTGAGTGCTGAGGACTGAGTGCTGAGTTGTTGGATTCGCTGATGCGCCGACGCGCTGATCCGGTGATCCGCTGATCTATCACCCCGCGCTTCTTGCTTCTTGCCTCTTGCCTCTTGCCTGAGTCCGCGCGCAAGCTGCCCCAGGAAGAGCGCGGTCAGCAGCGGCAGCAGCACCGCTCGAAATCCGATGCGGCTCAGGTGAACGTGCCAGAACGTGACGCTCAACACCGCCAGCGCGTAAGTCCCGGCGCGGCGGCCCCACAGGACGCGCGCCAGATCGTAGGTGGCGGCCAGCGTGAGGAATCCGACGAAGAACGCGGGCAGCCGCACCGCCAACGGACTGCGTCCCAGGAGTGCGACACTTGCTGTGACCAGATAGATGAAGAGCGGCTCGCGGCCATTGTTGGCGGGGAAGTACAGCGGCGTCTCCCCTGTCTCCAGGACGTGCAGCGCATCCAGCCCGTTCTGCGCCTCGTCGTGATAGAGACCCGGCGGCGTGCGCCCGGCGTCCCACAGGCGCAGTCCCGCGCCGAGCAGGAGGAGGACGAGGAGGAGGAGACGATGGGGGATTGCGTAGCAAGCTGTCCGTCCCTTCCAGATACTCATTCGTGATTGATTCCGAGAATCAAGACCGGAATGTCTATTTCCGAAACGCCGCGTTGCTCCAAATCCCACACGAATTGCTCAAAATACGATACGCCGGTGGACATTTCATTGACAAACTCTTTTACGGGCACGATTTCAATGCCCACGTCAATAACATCCAATTTGTGGAAAATGGTCATCTTGGCGCAGACGTTGTAAACCATAAAGGCATACTTGCCGAATTGCACTTCAACACCCAACCGCCGCTTTACAAAATCCATTTCACGAAAGGCGCCGGCAAAGGAACTCCCAGTTTGATACCCTGGCACGTAATACTGTGTGGGATATTCACAAGTGACGCGATGATTGCGCCAACCTCGTTCTTCAAACTGCGCTTTGAAAGCCCGATTTAAGGCGCGCGGACTATAGAGAGTTTTGCCCACCATCGTTTTCTCGCGGCTGGTCTTTGTTTTGAGGATAGCGCTATCCACTGCCGCAATTACAGCTTTTACCTCTTGCAACTCGGCGGCAAAATGTGCCGCAACCGCTTCCCGTCCACCGTTAAACGAGTAAATTCCCACGATCTTCATTCGTAAGATTCCTCCTGTTCCAACAAGCGGTTTTGTGCTGCGGCCTTCCATTCTTCCGGCATTTGAGATACCTTTTCTCTTCCCGTGGGTACATAGACCGGTTTGCCCAAAGGACGATACTTTAATGTTCCCCTGAAGAAAGATTCAATGCGCTCTCGTGCAATTGCCACATAGGCTGCTTCCTTTTCGCTACCCATCACCCGGCGTTGGTGCATCAGGCCCGCTAACAGCGATGTCCCTACACCCATATAGGGATCAAATACCCAATCACCTTCATTCGTCAATGCCAACACACACCTTTCGATCAAAGCAATGGGATACTGACAGGGATGTTCGGTCTTTTCGGGGTGGTTCGATTTTACGTTAGGAATGTCCCACAAAGCAGTTTCCCATTCTTCAGTTAAAAATTCCCACACATCAGAAGGGTTCTTACCCAAAGGATTGCCTGACAATTCACCCTTTCTCGGTCCTTTGAAATGGCGCTTGCCAGGGTATTTTGCTGGAACACGAACATCGTCCAGGTTAAATGTGTACTGGCTGCTTTTAGTGAACCACAATAGGGTTTCATAACGTCCCGAAAAACGTTTTGAAGCGTGGAGTCCATGACCGAAATACCACACGATACGATTTCGCAAATAAAAATTAAGTTTCTTAAAAATTGGGTAATACAAAGTATCCAGTGGATATACCTCGCCATCTTCCACAAAGTTCCCAACTTGCCAACAAAGGCTTCCATCCGGACGCAAAATGCGGTACAGTTCCGCGAGCGTTTGGGCCTGCATGTCTAAATAACGACCAATAGATACACGATTCTCGTATTCTTTTCCCAGATTGTAAGGGGGCGAAGTGACCACGAGCGATACGGTTTTATCAGGTATTGTGGCGATAAATCCTTTGGCATCCCCTGAGTACAGGATGATCTCAGCATCGGCGCGATAACGATTATCTATTTCTTTCGGCGTTTCAAAAAAAGGTAGGGCCATACACACTTCCTCGTTCTTTGTTAACAGATGAAACTATCCATGCAAAACACACAGGCGGGGAATCCCCGCCTGTGCCCCGTGCCCCTATTCTATCTGAAAACCGCCGCCTGACTACCCCGCGCCGCTCGCGCCGCCGCCGGCGGCCCCGGCTGCCGCTGCACCGGCTGCCCCGCCGCCAGCGTCGCCGCCCGCCGAGGAGATCGCCGCCATCATCGCCACAAAGGCCCCGTAGTTGTGATCCGGCGTCTGCGCCAGGGCGCAGAACCAGTCGGGCACCTCCATCTCTTCCTGCTTCTTCATGTAGTTGGCCCAAACCTCCGTCAGCCCGAATGCGGCGACGTAGGGCAGATAGGTGTTCGCCAGCTCGCGGCGGGCCAGAATTTCCCGTTTGCGGGTGACAGCGTAGAGATGCTTGGAGAATTGCTTCCACGCCTCTGCCTGTGGACGCCATTCCTCGCTCAGCGGGTTGATGCTGGCCCCGGCGATGATGGCGACAACCCCGATGACCAGCACACTGAACGCCGCCGCCAGCACCCACGGCCCGGCTATACCCGACAACAGCGCCCCAAGCAGAATGGCAACGATAATGCCAAGCACTAACACCATGATGCCGGCGCTTATCAAGGTACTGCGCCCGCGCCGCTGATTCGGGTCGAGAATCCCCATCGCGTCCAACTCCTCCTCCAACGGCTTGCTGAAATACTTGAGGCGCTGGTAAATATTGTTTTGCAGCTTGCTGAAGAGCACTGCCGAGGTCAGCCCGTCTTTGGTGCGGAAGAGCGCGTCCAGTAGGCCTTGCTCGTGCGGCAACAAGCCCGCAGGCTGCGTTTGCAGCTTGATGACAAAGTCACGCCCGCCGAACCACGAGCGCCGTTCAGTCTCCTCGATGCGCACCACGCCGCGTCGCGCCAGATCGAAGAGCGCGCCCAGGGCATAGCTCCACGTGGCCTGCATACTTCCACGCGCGGCCAACATGCCGGCGATGGCCGGCGACAGATTGGCGGGCGGCTGCGTATACTCCATCTCCGTCTGCCCCCCAGCGTACCGATAGCGCGCCTGGTACAGGAAGACGAAGCCAACGCCGATGGCCGCGAAGACAAGGCTCCCGATAATCGCAAAGGGCAGACTGCGATCTATAGTCGCGCCGCGCGCCTGCCAGGCCGGCGCCGCGTTGATAAGGCTGCCCGCCGGGAAGCGCAACGCCATCACCAGCGTCTCGTCGACGGCGATGTCCCGCGCCGTGAACGTCGCTGCGCCGTCGCCGGTTTCCACACTCGCCTGCCCCTGGCGGACTTCCGGCGCGCCGAGCAGCGCCACATCCGCCGGGTAGTGGATGCGCACCGTGCTGCTGCCGATGGCGTACTCGTGGTCATCGGGCAGCGCCTGCCAGAGCAGCAGGTCGGCGTTTCCGTCCTGGCGCACCACCCCGTTGACGCGGTAACTCAGGGTATACGTGTGCGTGCTATCGGTGGTGGGCGCAAAATGCCATGTAATGCGAATGGGAGACGCGCCCTTGACTTCCACCTGCCCGGCTTCCTCACCAGCGGGCAGCGCGACGCCATCCATACTCGCCTGAATGTCGCCAATCCCGTCAGTGTGGTCGGTCGTTAGTTCACGGAAGACGTAGGTGAACGGCCCACCCTCAAAGCGCAGCGTCAACGTCTCCGTAACCAGTAATGCGCCGTTTTCCTGCACCGTCACGTCCACGTCGAAACTATCGGCGCTGTAAGACTTGGCGGCCGGCGCAGCCCACGCCGAGAACAACAAACTCAAAGAGACCAAACCGAAGAAAAGTTGCTGTAACATATCATCCCTCCTTTACGAATTACGAATTACGAATGGCGAATGGCGAATGGCGAATGGCGAATGGCGAATCAGAAAATCCGTTTCCATCCGTTCAATCCGTTGACAACTCTTTAGCGCCTGAGCGCCATTGACCTTCTGACCTATTTACATTCTAAAAGGAAGGATGTGAAATGTCATTGTCCCTGGGGTCAAATTCTTCCCTGGACTTAGGGTGGATACGCGGTCGCCCGGCGGCTTGTCCCTGCGGACACGCGTATCATTCAAGCGCCGCGCTTTGGGGGCGCGGCGCTTTGGAGGTCAGGCGAAGATGGCTCCTGAGGAGGCTAGAGGGATGGTGTTGGATTTGAACAGTCCAACCAGCGGTGAGAAAAGTTCAGCTTGTGTCTTGTTCACTGTCTCACGGCAGAACACAATCACCGTTAAGAAGGTTTTGCTGGTGGCATACCCCCCTCCCAGCCCGAACACCGTTTTGACGGATTGGGCTGTCACGAAATCCTGGGCCGCAATGATCTTCCGCCCTTGAGTATCCACGGCCTCCCTGGCATCCCGCACATAGAAAACCCCCGACATGCCACTGATCGTTTTCGTGACAATATCCGTATCGTGACTGTCAATCCAGTCGAGGTTGAGTCCTATGTCTTTCAACAGCCGCGACATCATTGGGATTTTGTCAATGAAAGTAGCCGAGGCAAGGGGAATTCCTATGTGTCCCTGGGACTTACGGCGATCGTTCCACATGGCATTGCTTCCGCGGGTGCCCAGCAAGGATAACACCAGCATCTCCTGGTTGATCAGAGATGTGATGCCGTTCGTAGTAGCCAGTTTTGTCACAAAAGCCTGGTTAGGTGCGGGGAGTTTCCCGTATGGGGCAGTGGCAAACATACGCACCAAGACAATCGAATCGCTGAAAGCTTCATAGAGAATATCAGTCAGACGCTGGGCGGCGTTTTCCAGATATTTGAGGTTTTTCGTTTTTTCTCTGACTTGTTCCAATACAGGAGCGAGGGATGTCGTGTTGCTGGCGCTGATTTTGCTCATCTTATCGTACTCCTTTCACTCATCCACTAGTCAACACAATGGAGCCTACATAAAAATAGTAAATCTGAATGGATTCTCAGTCAAGTTTCATTACCGATACAACACCATATACTTTGCGTAATGCTCGTAAATGCGGCGGACATACAGGCGCGTCTCGGCGAAGCCAATCAGTTCGGCAAACAGATCGGCGTCTTTCCCGGCGGCCTCCCACCAGCGCGCGGAGTTGCCCGGCCCGCCGTTGTAGCCCGCCATCGCCGCAAAGAGATTCCCGTCAATGCGGTCGCGCTGCTGTGCCAAGTACCACGTCCCAAAGCGCACGCTGACCATCGGCCGGTAGAGGTCGGCGGTCTCGTAGTCCGGCGGCCAGTCCAACTCGGCGGCGATTTGCGCGCCGGTCGGCGGGATCACCTGCATCAGCCCGTGCGCCGCCGCATAGGAGGTGGCATACCCCTCGAACAGGCTTTCCTGTCGCAGTAGCGCATACGTGAAGAGCGGGTCCAGTCCCAACCGCGCCGATTCCTGATCTACCAGATCGCCGTAATACGTGGGATAGGCGAGGCAGCCTATGAAGCGCGGCAGGTCGCGGATCGTGCCCGCGCCGGAGAGCCGCCAGACGCTCGCGGCGGCGACGATGGACGAGCGGTACAGCCCGATGTCGCGGAAGTAGAGCGCCAGCCGGTACTGCGTCAGCATGTCGCTGACCGTGGCGTCGCGCAACGCCTCCAACTCCGCGCGCCCCTCGTCGAAGTGACCCAGGCGCAGCAACAGCGTCCCGCGCTGCAACGTGGGGTTCGCCAGCAGATCGGCCGGCAGCGTTCCCAGGCCCTCCGCGCTCTCCAACCCAAGCTGGGCCGCCAACCACACCTCGGCGGCGCGTTGCTCCTCCGGCAAATTGCAGGGCCGGTACGCGGTGTCGGTGACAGCAAACGGCGGGCGTCCGGCCAGCATGTCGCCCGCCCGCAGCCCGTAGTAGCTCCAGGCGTCGAAGGCGATAGCCTGACTCAACGCCGCCGTCGCGCTGACGGTGTTGCCAGATTGCAGATACGTCTTCCCTAACCAAAAATACGTTGCCTGCGCCCGCTCCGCGTAGGGATACCAGCCTGTCAGCCCGCGCCAGGCCGCCTGTGCGCCCGGCAGGTCGGCGGCGCGATAGCGCAGCAGCCCGGCGCGGAAGCGCGCTTCCGGCGCGTCTTCGGCGTTGGGATAGCGGTCGGCCAGATCGAGGAAGGCATCGGCGGCCTCGGCGAATTGCCCGGCGCTCTGCTGCAACTCCGCCGCGCTCCACAGGGCTTCGGCGGCGCGGGCGTGGTCGGGCAACTCGTCAACGAGGGCGCGGTACGCGGCGATGGCTTCTTCCGTCCGCCCTGAATCCGCCAGCGCCCGCCCCTTGCCGATCCACGCGCTGCCCCAATAGTCGCTTTCGGGGTGCGTGTCGAGCAAGGTCTGGAACTCGCGCAGGGCCAGGTCCGCACTGCCGGCCCCCAGATACGAGAGGCCGATGTAGTAGTGCGGCTCGCCGCCGTGCGCCGGGTCGGCGTTGATGATGCGATAGAATGCTTCGACCGCCGGGCCATACGCCTCGGCGTAGTAATCCACCAGCCCGCGCAGCCGCTCATCCACGGGAATCCCGGCCTCCACCAGCTTGATCAGGGCTTGATAGGCGTAAGATTCGGCGGGGTACGCGCCCACGAGTTCCTGCATCCGCGCGTAGGCCGTCTCCGTGTCGCCGAAGGCCAACGCGGTCTGCGCGGCCTGATACATAATTCGCGCCCGATACGCGGCGATGCGCGCGATGGCGAGAATGGCGTCGTAGGCGGCCAGGGAGTCGGCGTAGGCGCCGGAAGCGGCGTGCGTGAGGGCGATCTTCTCCCACAGATAGACTTGCGCGCTGGCCGTTCCGGCCTGCTCCAGGGCGGCGGCGTAAGCCGTCAACGCCGTGGGATAGTCCCCGGCGGCGTAAGCGGCGTCACCCTCCCACTGCCGGGCGTAGAGCGCGAGCAGCGGGTACGCTTCCGCCACGGCGCGATAGTGCGCCACGGCGCCAGCCGCATCGCCGGAGGCCACCAGCGCATCGGCCAGGTAGAGCTGCGCTTCGCTTACGCGCGCGCTCTGCCCGCCCTGCGTGATGAATTCTTGCAGGAGCGGGATGGCGTCGGCCGGCTTGTCGTCCGCCAGAAGGGTTTGCCCCAATCCCAACCGCGCCTGTTCCATTTCATCTTGGGTGAGGGCCGGCAGCGCCAGCAATTGGGCGTAGTGCGTTTCAGCGGCGCCCCAATCTCCGTTGAAGTAAGCCTGCTGCGCCGCTTCCAGCACCTCGTGGGGCAGGGGCGTCGGCGTGGGGGTGGGGGTAGGAGAAGGGGTGGGCGTTGGGGAGGGCGTGGCGGTGGGGGTGGGCGTGGCGGTGGGGGTGGGCGTGGGCGAAGGGAGGAAGGGTAACTCCACCGGCAAAGCTTCGGCGTCACAGCCGGTCAGCAGCAATCCTATGAGCACTATGGCAAAGTATCGTAGTTTCATAGGCGTCATTATGAGGCAAAGTAACCGGCTGTCAACACTTGCTATTTTCTGCAAGTTACTTTATCATAAAAATTAAGTCCGCACAGATTGAATCATTTATGAGTAGGACTTACGCAAGGACGGTTCTTGCACCGCAGAGCACGCTGAGGGCGCTGAGACGCTATAAAAACCTCTGCGATCTCTGCGTACTTTGCGGTAAATTTGCACTGCTTCGCGTAAGTCCTGATGAGAAAAGGAGCCGCGATGAGTGATTTAGCGACGACGTATATGGGGCTTACCCTTAAAAACCCTATCGTGCCTTCCGCTTCGCCCCTTTCCTGTAAACTCGATGACATCCAAAAGATGGCCGACGCCGGGGCAGGGGCCATCGTCCTGTTTTCGCTGTTCGAGGAACAAATGGCAGAGGGCGCCCCTTTGTTGGATGACATCATCGAAGACACCCGATACCGTTACGCCGAGTCCATTGACTTTTTCCCTGAGCTGGGCGCGTACCGCTGCAACGAAACGCAATACCTAGATTTGATCTACAAAGCCAAAGCCGCTATAGACATCCCCATCATCGCCAGTCTGAACGGCCACAGCGAAGGTAGTTGGGTCCGGTATGCCAGACAGTTGCAGGAAGCCGGGGCCGACGCGCTCGAATTAAATCTCTACTACTTGCCCACTTCCCACCGATTGACCGGTGCGCAAATTGAGTCCATGTACTTTTCTGTGCTTCACGATATACGCAGGCAAGTCTCGCTCCCCATTGCGGTCAAATTGCATCCGTTTATCACCGCTATCCCACACATGGCCCAAATGTTGGACTGTGCAGGCGCGAACGGGCTGGTGCTTTTCAACCGCTTCTATGAACCCGACCTCGACATCGAGGGCATGACCACGCGGCGCAGCATCACCCTGAGCACCTCCGCCGAAATTCGTCTCCCGCTGCGTTGGGTCGCCATCCTCCATGGGCAAATCGCCGCCTCCCTGGCGCTCAGCACTGGCGTACATACACCGGCAGACGTCATCAAGGCGGTGATGGTCGGGGCGGATGTGGTGCAGGTGTGTTCCGTGTTGCTGAACGGGGGGATCGAGAAGATCGGCGAGCTGATAGCCGGCACGGCCATGTGGCTGGATGAGCACGGGTACACTGACCTGGGGCAGATCAGGGGATTGCTGAGCTTGCGGAACAGCCCTAGCCCGGCGGCCTACGAGCGGGCAAACTACGTCAAATTGATCGGGCAGTAGGCCGTGAGACCCAAATCCTCTTTCTATACCGGCAAAGGCGATACTGGCAACACCGTCCGATTGGGTGAGTCCGCCCGGATGCCCAAAGACGGCCTGTTGATGGAAGTCCTCGGTGCGGTGGACGAGGCCACCTGCGCCATCGGGATGGCCCGCGCGGCCGTTCGGTCAGAAGACTTGCGCCAGGCTTTGCCGACCATCCAACGTCATCTTTCCCGGTTGATGACGCATCTCTCGGCGACTTCCTGTATCCGCACCCGCTACCCTGGCCTGGAGGAGGGCGACCTACAATGGTTAGAAAGCCTCATCTCCGTGTTGGCGCAAGATTTGCCACCCTTGCACGAATTTGTACTGCCCGGCGACTCTCCTGCCGGCGCCGCCTGCCATCTGGCGCGCGCCGTTGTCCGCCGCGCCGAGCGTCATCTGGTCACGCTGATGGCCGCCGAAGCCGACATCGGCGGCGTCAATCTGGCCTACGTCAACCGGCTTTCTTCTTTCCTGTTTATTGCCGCCCTGTGCGAAGATCAAATTTTTAATTAGTGACAAGTGACGGCTTTTTAAAGAAGTTTGTCATAAATGAGTTGACAAAAGCCTAAAAATGCCTTATAGTAAAGGTAGCCCCAAGACAGAAAGAGACCTTACAAGAGAGACAACAGAAAAATAACCCAAGTTGGTAAGCGGTAGAAATCTAACACCAAGTTAGAAGGAAACCGTAAGTTAGTGAAAAGGTAGCAATACCGGGAAACTGACAAACAATACATTGAAAGAGATACTCAATCTATTGCAAACCAAACAAGGGGTCTTCTACAAAAACAAGTAGAAGTAAGTAAGTTGTCAAAACTGTAAGAAAAACTTAATCTTCTTGGGGCTACCCCTTTTGAAGTCAGGCAATATAAAGCGGGGAGTGAACTTCACTCCCCGCTTAATGTTATAGCTTACTCAGTGAACTGATACCACGAAATCCGGTTGCGCATACGTCACTGCTCCGCTTGCCAGCAGTTGTTGAGCGGTTTCCCATTCGGCGCCTTCAGCGACAGATAGAAGATGAAGGCCATTTCCTAGTGGCCTTGCCTCAGCGATCTGGTGACGGGCCATGAAAGTTGTGGCGACCTGTTCTGTAGTGAAGCGAACCAGCAAATGCTGGGGGACGTAACTGTGTGGGTCGGGTTGTGAAAGACTCATTTGGGTCAACGTGGGCCGGGGCAGTAGCGCTTCCTCGCCGCCTGATTGGCCCGGGAGTGTGCCTAGCCACACGGCCTGCGCCGCGTCCACCCGCCCGTAACCAAAAATCGGGTCCCAACCCTGGTTGCCCAGGTCTATTGTTTGGTGTATCAGCGCTGCCGCGACTTGGGTGACAGTGTAGGTCGGCTGCGCTGCCCACACCAGGGAAGCAACGCCGGAGACGAAGGGCGCGGCCATCGAGGTGCCACTTTTAACACTGTAGTGATTGCCGAGGTCGGTGCTGTAAATAGATTTGCCGGGAGCGGCGATGTCTATGACGCTTCCATAGTTGCTGAAAGCTGCGATGGCGTCTTGTGCGTCGGTGGCCGCGACCGTTATGACGTAGGGACAATTGGCCGGGATGACTTTACTTGCATCCGTGCTGTGGTTGCCGGCCGATACCACTGTCAAGACGCCGTGTTGGTAGGCGTATTCTAACGCTTCCTCCAAGGCCGGCACTTGCGAGCATTGCAGGTTGTATTCTGGACCGGTGCTCAAACTCATGTTGATGATGCGCGCTCCATGATCGGTTGCGTAGTAGAGTGCCATGATGATGTTGGTTATGGAACCGTTGCCTTTGTTGTTGAGGACCTTTAGGGGGAGGATATCGGCGCCCCAACCGACCCCCACTACACCTTGCCCGTTGTTTGTAGTCGCCGCTGCAATCCCGGCGACGTGGGTGCCGTGTCCATAATCGTCTTGCGCGTTATCGTCGTCGTTGACGAAATCCCAGTCAATGTCACCGCGCAGCTTTGATACCAAATCAGCGTGCTCAAAATCCACGCCGGTATCTAAGGTGGCAATGAGAATTTGATCGCCGTGTGAGTGATTCCAGGCTGCGAGCATGTTGGCTTTTTGTATGGCCCATTGATTGGGGTAATAGGGATCGTTGGGGTGCAGGGTCTCTGTGGGGGTGTGATTTTTGGCTACTAGTGGTATAAAGGTCAAGAAGGTTTCGAAATTGCTCTCAGGGGAAGTGTGCAAAGGTGACGCGACGGCGGGGGACGAAAAGAGGAGGGCTAACAAAACTACAACTGCGCCTGTGAAGGCCATTCCCGCCCATTTGCTCCCGCCCATTGTGTCTACTCCTGCTAAAGGTTATAAAAATTATATACTTTCTAACCAAATAATAACATAAGGATAGAATTTGGTAAATAGTACCTTGGTACTATACCGTTTTCTAACTATGTATTCAAATGGCGGATGGGCGGTTGTTTAACGCATCTTGGGATGCATTACATAATCATTTTGAGGGAGAAAACCTATGGGATGGATGGTTTTGATTTTTGTAGCTATCGTGGCGGCGTTAACATGGTTGATGTACTGGGCGAACCGTTGGGCTACACAGTACGTGCAAAAATTCTTAGAGGAACGATTGGATGCGCTGCGCGAGGTCACTGAAGAGGAAAAAGTTCCGGCGGCATGGAGCGCGCCGTTTCAGTCCCGCATCGCCAGGGAACAACAACGCGGCAGCAGCGCTGCTCGCATCACGCAGATTCAACGGGGAGCACAAAAGCACTGCCTGCGTCAGATGGACGAACTGATCAAGTACGTCCAGGGGGTAAGGTTTGAAGACACCCAAAATACGCAGAGGTTGTTATTGGAAAAACTCCGCGAGCAAAAAAGCCGTTGGGAAACGGCGACGTGGGAGGCGATGATGGAAATGCACGCGAGTCATGATGAGGAGCCGATAGAATAAGGCTGGTTCTCTATCGGTATGAAACGTAAAACGTGAAACGTGACGACGTCACGTTTCACGTTTTACGTTTTACTACTCCTTCTTTTCCCCGGGTTGGGCGGCGTCCAGCAATTTCTGCCGTCCGCGCCGGTATTCGAGGATGGGGCGGTCGCCCTGGATCAGCTTCTCGTCCATCCGCAGGGCCGAGGGCTTGGGCTGCTGCGTCACGACGACGCGGCGATCCTGGTGGGCTACGTAGACGTTGAACGGCATCGCCAGCGTGTTGACCAACTCACGCAGGATCGGCACTTTGAGGAACCGCTGGTAGAAGCGCAGGTAGAGCAGGGTGTGTTCGGCGTCCACCGGCACGAAGGCCGCCATCACCCGCACCTTGTCGCTGATGTGGTTCTGCCACAGGTTGGGGTAGATGAAGCACAGGTGAACGCGCCCCGGATCGGGCGGCGGCATGTCCTCCGGGCGGCGCGGCGGCGTGCCGTCGTCCACCCGGTTGTAGACGTAGAAGCAGAAATGCTCCTCTTCGTCCGCCCACTGGACGATGGGGCCGTCCACCAGCGTCTTGTTGCCGCGACCGATGCTGTTGTAGTGGACGAACGGCAGGTGGACGACGTCAAGTTGGTTTTCGATCACGCGGGAGTAGTGGGCGTCCCAGGGATCATACGCTCGCCCGTAGGTGAAGCCGTCGTCCAGGTCGTCGAAGAAACGCGGCGGCGCTAAATTCTCCGGCGGGGTCTCACCCCACCAGATCCAGATGAAGCCGTGCGCTTCGTAGGTGGGGTAGCTGCGGACTTTGAAGCGTTCGGGCACCGGCGCGTTCTTCCCGTTGGCCGGAATCCGCACTACCGCGCCCGATGGGTTGTAGAGAAAGCCGTGAAACGGGCATTGCAGGTAGCCCTCCACTTTCTTCCCCTTGCTGAGCGCGACGCCGCGATGGACGCACCGGTCGTACAGGCAACTGACTTTGCCGGCGTTGTCCCGCCAGAAAACCAGCTTTTCGCCCATCCGGGTGACGCCCACCGGTTCATCTTTCACCTGATCAGAATCCATGACCACGTACCATTGATTGGGTATCATCAGCACCTCCAGAGAATAGCAGGATTACGGAATGTTAGGATCAAAAATCCGTTCAATTTATACACGATTTTGAATGATTGCCAATTCCCCCACTGCGGCGCCGGCAGGCAACTGCACTTCTAACGTACCGGGGTAACGCGCGGCGGATGGGAGAACTTGCCCGTTCCACGTCGCGGTGTACGCCCCCGGCTTGAGGGTAACGAGGGCGACGGGGGCGTGATGCGGCGCGCCGAAATGCCGCAGGCGGGCCGAGAGCGCGGTGGCGTCCGGAGCAACGGTTAGCGCCTCGATCCACGTATCGAAGCCCACCGTGAGCCGGCCGGGGCGGTGGTACGCGCCGTACCAATTCAGCACCGGGGCCGACAGTCCGCCAAAGTGATGCCACCCGGCGCCGCGCCCGGTCTGCACGATGAAGTGCTCGAAGCAGTTGTACGAGTCGGCGACTTCGGCCTGCCACACGTCGAGTGCGGTTTTGGCGATGCGGTGCGCTTCGGCGGCGCGGCCCAGGTCGAGCAGCGCCTTCCAGACGAACCACTGGTGCGCCATCCACACCGCGCCGTTCCAGTAACCGTCGTCGCGGTAGTAGGGCGCGGACTGATCCACGGTCGAAAGCCCGTAGCGGCACCACATCCGCTCCGGCGACATCAGTGCGGCGACCAGGCACGCTTCCTGCTCCGGCGTGCAAATCCCCGCCGTCAACGGCGACGCGCCGTCCAGCCCCATGTTGAAATTCGCACCGGATTCGTGGCGCAAAATCTCTGTCGGATGACCGTCTGTATCGTGCAAAACATAACTGAAGTAGCCGGCTTCCTCGTCCCAGGCGTAGGTTTGCAAATCGTGGGAGAGCGCGGCGATGTCGGCGTCGTATTCGGCGGGGTCTTCGCCCAGGGCCAGCGCCGCCATCCGCATGATCTTGGCCGTGCGAATGACCTGCGCTGTGGTGATCACCGGCGTCACAGCGCTTTCCAGCCCTTTGGCGTGGATGTAGACCTGCGGCGGGTAATCGTCCCAGCCGCCGGAGTTGTAAAAGTAATCCCAGGTGCGGAGCAGGTTGGATTTGAAGCTGCGCGTGGTCGAACTGCCCAACCGCCCGGCCATAAAGCGGTGGTACTGCTGCATCCGGGGGTAGAAGTAGGCCAGAAAATCGCGGGATTGCGTGCGCTGCCAGAGTTCCAGGAAGCCATAGAACTGGGTGGGGACGGCGCTACCGTGGTGGATGAAGGCCGCGTCCTTCGTCCCCGGCTCGGTGGTGTAGGCGTTGAGGTTGTCGAGGGCGCGGTCGAGGTCGAGTTCCGCCAGCCCCAGGCCGATGAAACCGGAATCCCAGGTGTAGAGGCAGTCCCACCAGCGGCCCGGCGTGCTGTGGCGAATCCACGCGCCGCGCGTGCGCACCGGATAGACAATGTTGGTGAGCAGCGTCGCGGCCATACGCTCCTGGCCGAAGCGGTATGGCTCGCCGGAGGGATTGGGCGCGAAGTCCACGGCGCGGGCGCGGGCGACGGCGGCCACGGCGTCCCATTCCGGCGATGCAGGGTCGAAGGCGGCGAGCCGCGCGGAGACGGTGTCGGCGTCGCCCGTGCAGACCAGGCCGTAGAGGACGCGCGTCGCGCCCGCCTCCACGAAGACGGGGCGGCTGAAGATGTTGGTATAGTGCCCTTCGCCCGGCCCGGTGAGGGTGAGCTGGACATGTTCGTGGACTTTGTGGCGCAGCGTCGTGTCGAGGTCGTCGCAGTAGAACTCGCGCACCTTGAAGGAGACGGAGCCATCCCACGCCAGCCCGTAGACGTTGGGGATGTGCTCGTAGCGGAGCAGCAGTGTGTCGTCGCGGGGGTCGGGGAGGCGCTCCGGGACAGGATTCCAGGGGGCCGGCGCGAAGCGTACCTGATCGGCAGCAGCCTGGGGGACGATGGCGAAGCCATCCAGTTCCAACGCGGCGCGGCCCTGCGGCGTGAGGGTGAGCGTCAACATCCCGGCAGGTATCGCGCCGAGCGGGATCGTCTGCACGATGAGGTCGCCGCTGCCAGCCAATGTTACGTCGCCGCTTACATCGCCGGAGAGCGCGAGGGGCAGCCGGTCGCCGGTGGGCAGCCGGTAGCGCAAGACGAGCGCGGCGTCGGTTAAGGGGGCGGGCAACGCGATGCGGTACGTCACGCTGTCGCCCGGCGTCATCCCGAAGCCCTGTCCCAATCCCAGGCCGCCGGTGAAACCGTGCGCGCGGATTTCGCCGCGCAGCAGGCCGTCGTAGGAGAGGGTCGCGCGGTGCGGCTCGAAGCCGAGGGTCACGTCAGCGTAGTCGAGCGCCTCGACCCAGACGCCGCCTTCCGGCACGCTGGCCCGGCTCATTTGCAGCGGGACGCTCGAATAGGTGCGCAGCGGCGGGAAGTTCAGCGACGCTACCCAGTAGAGGGAGAGGCTCTGCGGGCCGTCGGTGCGGTTCACGCACTCGGTGCGGATGAGGGCGGCGGATTCGTCCAGGCGGCAGAAGTCTATGTTGCAATAAACCTGATCTTTCCAGATGACCTCGTGGCGGTGGCGGAAGTACGAGAGGTCGGGCGCGGCTTCCCACGGGTGGTAGCCCGACTCCCAGAGAACGTTGGGCGGCTGGACGCCGCGCCGGTACAGGCCGGGGAACACGCTCAGGTCGAAGCGCAGGCCCGCGCTCACGTCGGGAATGTGGGAAATGCCCATGTAGCGTTTGGTGTACGGCCCCCACGCCGACAGGCGCAGGTCGTGGGAGTGATGGAGGATGGAAAAGGTTTCGGGGTTCATAGGGGCTCCTTGAATAGCGAATTACGAATTACGAATTACGGGTAATGATGACCAGGGCTAGGTGGGCGGCATAATGCTCTAAATCGGCGCGTGTGGGAGGGGTGGATACGTTGTCGGAGCGCAAAATGGCGGCAATCATCCGGGGATGCCGTTGCAGGCGCACTTCGAGGAAGTCGGCGATGCGCGCCGGGTCGGTGACGAGGTGGGCTGTGCCCTGGAAACGCTCGGATTTGACGCGGACTGCAACCGTGGGATTCGCCTGGATGTTGCGCACCCAGTCCGACTTCAATCCGCGCGCCGATCCCACGTAAAGGTCGCCGTCAATGTCTTCATACTGCAACGGCGTCACACGAGGCAATCCCGATTTGCGTCCCGTGGTGGTCAGCAGCAGGACGAATCGTCCAATGATCGGCCCCAACCCCAGCGCGTAGGCGATGCGGGGCGGGAGGTGGCTCAGGCGGTAGAAAGCGCGGCGGTTCATTGGCGGCTCACATCCGTTGGGTCACTTCTTCTTGAACGCGGCCCGGACGTGGAGTTCGGTGCCGTTGCGGATGCGTTGGAGGTTTTCGGCGTGTTTGATCCAGGCGATGACGGCGAGGGCCAGAGCGGCGATCTGGCAGGCGAGGGGGAGGCTGAGGAGGTAGGTGGCGATGGGGAGCATCGTGAAGACGGTGACGGAGCCGACTGCGACGTAATCCACGCCGAAGGCCAGCGCCGCCATCACGACGACGAACAGCGCGCCGAGGCGCAAGTCGTAGGCGAGCAGCATCCCCATCAGGGTGGCGACGCCTTTCCCGCCGCGAAAGCCGAGGTAGAAGGGGAAGATGTGGCCGGCGATGGCCACCATCCCGGCGGCGTAGGCCAGCGCCGGCGTTGCGGGATACAGCGCGCGGACGATGACAACCGGCAAGAGGCCCTTGAGGATGTCCACCGCGCCGGTGAGTAGGCCATACTTCAAGCCGAGCACCGTGATCACGTTGGACGCGCCTGCATTGCCAGAGCCTTCCTGACGGATGTCTGTGTGGCGGACGAGCTTGCCGAGGATGTAGGCGGTTTGGATGCAGCCGAAGAGGTAGCCGATAAGGAGGGTAATAAGAATTTGTGTAATCATGGGGCTCCTTTATTTATGGTCGCAATGCAGTCGCCCATCCCAAGACGGCGCGCGCCCATCCTAGCGACTCTTCCGCATCATCCCTTCCCGGCAGACTACCCGGCAACATACCCGGCAGCGCATCGGGATAACGGGTCGGAATATAAAAATCATCCAACTGGACAATTTCAGGCCGTAAATCCGTTAACCAATCCGCAGGTAACAAAGCCAGTAAATCCGTAATAGAATGGGTACGGGGCGGCTGAATATTCAGAGTAAGCAAAACACCCTTGAGGGCTTTTTCCACGCACTGTTGTGCGTGAAAACAGACCTGATTGTAAAGCGCCTCGGCAAATACCACCTCGGCCACCTGCAAATCTTCTGCGGCAAACGCCAACCAGCGATTAGCCACTTCGTTCATAGACCACAATTCCTTTCCCTACGATTTCTTCTGAAAAAAATGGACGCGCACGACATAGTTGCTCAAATTCTTCAGGGGTATAAACCAAAATATCAGTACCGACAGTGGGTTGCAACAATTGGCGCACTTGGTGTAGACGGCGTAAAAAGGGTAATTGGGTATGTTCAATCACCACCAGATCAATATCTGACCAGGGATGGATATTCCCAATGGCCATGGAGCCAAACACAATGATCTTTTCTGGAGCATGGTGTTGAATCAGGAGTTGTACATAGCGCGCCAGTTCTTGTTCCAGGCGGCGTTTGCGGCTTACTGCGGTTTGCAAATCCGTCTGGGACGACATTTTCATAACATTTATCTCGCTCATACATCACCCCACTAGGTTAGCTAGCACTTCTTCAGGCGTCATAACCCGGACTAAAGCCGACAATCGTTCCAATTGTTGTTGATCACGAGCGATCAAGATCGCGCCATGACGTCGTGCTACAGCGGCATAGACCGCGTCCGCGCCGCGAAGGCGAGCCTGCGCCCCTAGTCGAGCTGCCATTTCGGCCACCTCATCGTTCAGAGGCACCCATAGTTGCCGCGGTAATGCCTGGATTCCACGGGTCAATTCCAGGGCCACATCGGCATCGTCCAGAACGCGCGCAATAGCCGCCGCAACCTCAACCAATAACAAAGTGGGTGAGACGAATGGTTGTCGGGTAGCCACCAAGCGTTGCAGACATAATTGACTTTCTGCACTGCCGGCCTCCCTCGGATTAAGTGCGTTGATGTGAACACTGGCATCTATTGTGAACATCACTCGCACCTAGCGCCGGATTTCATCCAGCAGAGATTGTGTCGTCGTAGCCTGGGGCCAGCGTTGGCGCACAGTGTCTGCGATTTGGGCGTAAGCGTCCCACCCTTGCGCAGCCCCTTGTTTGCCAATATCCAAAATTGCTTGTTCCACAGCGGCAGTATCCAAGGGCAACATCACCGCCACTGGTTGTCCCTGGTAGGTAATGATATATTCTATTTTCTCTTCACGAATCCGTCGCAACACCTCGGTTGTTTGTTGGCGTAACTCGCGCACTCCAATCATTGTCATTTTATACCTCCAATGTTACACAATTGTACCTCTTATGTATAACAATTATAGCACCAGTTTATGCCTGCATAACACTGTTGTCTTCTTTATCTGGCAAAAAAGTGTAGCCAATACCGCGAAAGCTCTTGCCGGTGGATGCTAAAGCCAACGCCGGCCAGCAGCGCAGCGGCTTCCTCAAGTGCGTAACGGGCAAAGAAGCGCGGAGCGTCGTGCCCGTAGGATTGCGATTCCCAGACTTCGCCTTCCCCAACCTGGAGTGAAATGAAGAGCGCGCCGCCAGGTTTCAGGACGCGGTGAAATTCCGCCAGCGCGCAGGGAGCGTCGCGCTTGGGCAGGTGCAAGAGGGCGGCATTGCACCAAAGCCCATCGAAGGCGGCGCCCTGAAAGGGCAGGCATGTCATGTCCGCCTGGGTCAACGGCCCTTGAACGACATGCCGCGCCTGCGTCAACATCCCACGGGAAAGCTCTGCGCCGACGACGGTACAGCCGCGCACTTCAAACCAGGCCGCGTCGCGCCCGGCGCCGCAGCCCACGTCGAGGAGGCGCGGGGCGGAAGGGAGCATTTGCAAGAAGTGATCGGCGGCATCCGCAACTGGCGCCGGCATTGCCGCATTGACTTCCGCAAAGGACACAGCGATTTGATCGTAGGCGGTCCGAATCTGTTGGTTGAACATCTTCTGAGTCTATCACAAAAACCGCATTATAATAGGAGTAAGCCCGGCGCACTCCATAGGCTCGCTCATCAAAAACAACCGGCCCCGTTATTGATGCTATTATTTTTGTTGTCCATAAGAGTTCTGAGGAGGGGGCCTATGTCTGTAAAATCTGAAGCAAAACCGGAGTGGTATAAGGCGCTGGCGCGTTATGAGCAGCCGGATCTCAAAAAATCCGTGTGGCAGCTCACCCACACGCTGCTGCTCTACTTCGCCACCGTTTATCTGATGGTGCGCACCGTGCAGGCGGGGTTCACCTACTGGCTGACGCTGGCGTTGGCCGTCCTGGCCGCCGGGTTTCTGGTGCGCCTGTTCATCTTTTTCCACGATTGCACCCACCGCTCGTTCTTCGCGTCTGACCGCGCCAATACCATCGTGGGCTACATTTTGGGGGTGCTCACATTCACGCCCTACGAGGAGTGGCGGCATTCCCACATCGTTCACCACGCCACGGCGGGTAATCTGGATCGCCGGGGCGTGGGGGACGTGTGGACGATGACGGTGGATGAGTACCGCGCCGCCTCCAAAGGGAAACGGCTGGCATACCGGCTGGTGCGCAACCCGCTGGTGATGTTCGGCCTGGGGCCGGGATTCATGTTCCTGGTGATGCATCGCCTGGTGAAGAAGGATGCCCGAATGCAGGAACGGGTGAGCGTCATCATCACCAACCTGGCCTTGCTGACGATCATCATCGTCGCCAGCCTGACCATTGGCTTCAAGACCTACTTCCTGGTGCAGTTCCCCATCATCATCATTGCCGCGACGTTGGGACTGTGGCTGTTCTACGTGCAGCACCAATTCGCCGACGTTTACTGGGCGCGGAACGACGCATGGGATCGCATCGAGGCCGCGCTCAAGGGCTGTTCCTATTACAAGTTGCCGGCGGCGCTGCGCTGGTTTTCCGGGGACATCGGCCTGCACCACATCCATCACCTGCGGGCGCGCATCCCCAACTACAACCTACAACGCTGCTACGACGAAGTGCCCGAAGTCCGCGCCATCACGCCGCTGACCATCCCCAGTAGCCTCAAGTCGTTGGGGTACAACCTTTGGGATGAGGAGCGCCGGAAAATGGTGAGTTTTCGGCAAGCGGTGGCGCTGACGTCTGTGCCATAGTGGTATTCCGCAACAGCAACAAGAATTAGGACGCAGATTGACGCGGATGCACGCAGATAAATTCAAAAATCAGCGTTCATCAGCGTTTATCTGCGTCCCATTCTATTGATACATACCACGCCAATGCTCTCCGCTCCAGGAATGGTTGGCCCACAATCACCACCTCCTGACTCTCCCCGGCAGCAAATCGAAGTAATGGTCCAATTGTCAACAAATTCCCCCCTTGACAACTTATAATATGTAATTAAAATACTTACATATATGCGCGAAAGTAGTCAGTTTACGATAATGGTTCATGTGCTGACGTTGTTAGGCAAAGTCAACGGGCCGGTATCCTCGAAGTTCATCGCCGGGAGTGTGAATACGAACCCGGTGATGATTCGCCAGATCGTGGGGCGGCTGCGGGACGCTGCGCTGGTAGAGACCCTCTCCGGGAGCGCGGGGGGAAGCGTTTTGAGCAGAAGCCCGGAGCAGATTACTCTCAATGAGGTTTACCAACTGACGAAAAAAGAGACGTTCTTTGGATTGCACCCCAACGAGCCAAATCCGTATTGCCCGGTGGGACGCAATATTCAGGCGGTGCTGACCGGGGTGTTTGAGGAAATGGACCAACTGGTCGAAGTGGCGTTTAGTAAAATCACGCTTGCCGACATCATTTTGCAAGTCTCGCAGCGAGAGCTGGCGCGCTCGGAGCCGTTATCGGGATGAAACGCCGCGCCATTTTTCGCTCGCCCTGGAAAGACATCGCCCAGTTTGCCCTACTGATCATTGTCGCGGTCTGGCTGTTGTCGCTTAGCACCGCCCGACTGGGGTACTACTGGCAGTGGTATCGCATCCCGCGCTATTTGTTCCGGGTGGTAGATGGTCGGCTGGTGGCGGGGGAGCTAATCGAAGGGCTGTTGTTCACCTTCAAGATTTCGGGCGTCAGCCTCGTGCTGGCGCTGGCATTGGGGCTGGCGACGGCGTTGCTGCGGCTGTCGGACTCGTTCATGGGGCGGATTCTTACCCGGCTCTACCTGGAAGTCATCCGCAACACACCGCTGGTCGTCCAAATCTACCTGGTCTATTTCGTCATCGGGCCGATTCTGGGACTAGGGCGGTTTGCTTCGGCGGTGATGGCGCTGAGCCTGTTTGAAGGCTCGTACATCTCAGAGATTTTTCGGGCCGGCATTGTCTCGCTGCATAAAGGGCAATGGGAAGCCACCTACAGTCTGGGGCTGAGTCGCTTCGACACGTACCGCGACGTGATTTTGCCGCAGGCCATCCGGCGGATTCTGCCGCCGCTGACCGGCGAAGTCATCAGCCTGATCAAGAACACGTCTCTGGTCAGCCTGGTCGCGCTGAGCGATCTGGCCTTGCAGGCGCGGGTGGTCGCCGCCGACACCTTCCTCACCTTCGAGGTGTGGTTCACCACCGCGGTCATCTACCTGGCGATCACCGTGCCATTATCCGTTGCTGTTCACGCCCTGGAAAAACGGTTTAAGGTCTTGACCTGATTGAAGGGCAAAAATTTTGTCAGCAGATTAAGCGGATTTAGCAGATTTTTAATCCTGAAAATCCTGTTAATCCTGTCCAATCATGCGGGTAGGGAATGAACAAGACAGAATACGACTACATCATCGAAATTGAGAACGTGAGCAAGACGTTCACCGGCGGGGTGGAGGCGGTGCGGGACTTTTCGGCGAAAATCCGGCGGCAGCAGGTGGTGGTGATTATGGGGCCGTCGGGATCGGGGAAGTCCACGCTGCTGCGCTGTCTCAACGGGCTGGAGACGCCCGACAACGGCGCGATTGTGGTGGACGGCATCCCTCTGGACGACGACAAGCATCACCGGCTGGAAATCCGCAAGGAAGTGGGGATGGTGTTTCAGTCGTTCAACCTTTTCCCCCACCTCACTGTGTTGGAGAACGTGAATCTGGCGCAGATGCGGGTGCGCAAAAAGGACAAAGCGGCGGCCACGCAGCGCAGTACGGAACTGCTGCAAATGGTGGGGATCGCCGACAAGGTCAACGCTTACCCGGCGCAGCTTTCCGGCGGGCAGCAGCAGCGCGTCGCCATCGCGCGCGCCCTGGCGATGGCTCCCAAAGTGATGCTCTTCGACGAGCCGACCAGCGCGTTGGACCCGGAGATGATCAACGAGGTGCTCGACGTGATGAAAGTCCTGGCCCGGTCGGGGATGACGATGGTGGTGGTGACGCACGAGATGGGTTTCGCGCGCGAGGTCAGCGATTGGGTGATCTTTATGGATGGCGGGCAGATCGTGGAAACCGGGACGCCGGAGTGCATCTTCACGAACCCACAGGAAGAGCGCACCCAACGCTTCTTGAGCCAGATTTTGTGAACAAGGGAAAGTTTCACGCAAAGGCGCCAAGTCGCTAAGTTTTTCCTATTCTTTGCGTCTTTGCGCCTTGGCGTGAGACAAGTTATATCTCACAGGAGGGAGACATGAGGAACTTACGTAGTTTGAGGAAAGTGGCAGGGATTGTGACCGTCATCGTGCTGCTCGCCGGATTGTTGGCGGGCTGCTCCGGCGCGTCGGGTGGAGGCGCCGCCGGAGAGACGCAGAGTCAGGTGGATGAGATGCTGAAGCGCGGCGTCTTGAAGGTGGGGCTGGATATTTTCGTGCCCTGGGCCTTCAAGGACAAGGACGGGAACCTGGTCGGCTTCGAGGTGGATGTCGCCAAGAAGCTGGCCGCGGATATGGGCGTCGAAGTGGAGTTTGTGCCGACGGAGTGGTCGGGCATCATCCCCGCGCTGCTCACCGGCAAGTTCGACGTGATCATCGGCGGGATGGGCGTCACAGCAGAGCGCGCGCTCAAGGTCAACTTCTCGGACGCTTACGAGTGGAGCGGCATTGATGTCGTGGTCAACCAGACGCTGCTGCCGGGGCTGACCGACCTGGAAGGCCTGAACCGCGAGGATGTCGTCATCGCCGTGCGGCTGGGCGCCACGCCGGTGGAGGCGGCCAAGAAATACGCGCCCAAAGCGCAACTGCACCAATTCGACACCGACGAGGCCGTCATCCAGGATGTGCTCAACGGGAACGCGCACGCGGCTTTCTCCTCATCGCCCACCCCCGCGTTTTGGGCCGCTGACTATCCCGACACGCTGTACCGCCCCCTGGGCGGCGAGCTGCTGTACCTTCAACCGAGCGCCTTCGCCGTCCGCAAGGGCGATCCGGATACCCTCGCGTTCTTCAATTCGTGGATTCTGATCAACGAGGATTGGCTCAAAGAGCGCGCCGACTACTGGTATGGCACGAAGGATTGGGAATCCCTGTTAGGGGAATAGTCATTTCAAATGCGTTGAATGTTGCTAACGTAGTGCGTATTCCGTAGTCCGTAACGGAATACGCACTACGGAATACGTCTTCATCCGTGCCCTTTGGGAGTCATAGTTTGTTCACCCGAAAGCCAAAGTTCCGTCCCATAGATGCCGTTTTGATTCTCCTCTGCCTTGCCGCCGGGGTGTATGTCGCTTATCGCGTCAAGTATGGGCTGGAATACCGGAGCGATTGGGGCGCCATTCCCCAATTTCTGTTTCATCGTGACCCTGCAACGGGCCGATGGGTTCCCAACTACCTGTTGCAGGGTCTCGTTACCACGCTGAAACTGTCGTTCTGGGCCACGCTTCCGGCGCTGGGGATGGGGCTGGTCGTCGCCCTGTTTCGCACCAGCCGCAACCTGTTTCTGCGTATGGTCGGCAGGACTTACGTCGAGCTGATTCGGAACCTGCCCCCGCTGGTGTTGATCTTCATCTTCTACTTCTTCGTCATTGACCAGCTTATGCCTCTGTTGGGTATCGAGGCGTTTATCCGCAGTCGGTCAATCGGCGCGCAGACGGTGTTGGCGATCCTGTTCGCCGAGAAATCGCTCTTTGTGCAGTTTGTCTCCGGCGTCCTCACCCTCGCCTTTTTCGAGGGAGCGTACATGGCCGAGATCATCCGGGCGGGGATCGAATCCATTGAACGGGGTCAGCGCGAGGCCGCCTACTCGTTGGGGCTATCGTGGGCGGACGAAATGCGCTTTGTGGTGCTGCCGCAGGTCGTCAAGCGGGTGCTGCCCGCGCTGGCAAACGAGTTCATCAACACGATCAAATACTCGGCCATCGCGTCAATCGTCTCCATCCAGGAGCTGACCTTTATGGGACGGCAAGTCGTGGTAGCGACGCGCTACATCTTCGAGACGTGGATCACTGTGGCGGCGCTGTATATGGTGCTGACGCTCAGCCTGTCGTTGGCGACGGGGGGATTGGAGAGAACGCTGCGGACGAGTGATTGATTCAACATTGGCCGGCTTACTTGATCAGGGGCAAATACAAGAACTGGTAAAGGCAGAATAAAGCGATAGCTGTGAGATAAGTTAGCCCCATAATGACTACCTCTAAAGATACCTGGGATAGGGCCGGCGAGGATGACAAAAGCCTGGTGAAAGATGGGCATGGGGGTGGAGTAACCAGAAACGGCTGCCCCGAAAAATGGAATGAAAAACATCTGGACATTCCGGTATCCTAACCAACGCATGCTGAGATAATGCCCCGATTCGTGGACAAACAAAATCAGGACAATCCCTAACAAATCAACAATCCCTACCTTACTTGAAGAGCTGATTGCGAGCAGTCCCAACAACAAGAACGCCGCCAACGACCCCAAAAACAAGGCGAGCTTTTTGGCCAGTGTACTCTCTTTCGTGCGAGGTTTTTTAAGTTCAGCTAAGGCATCTGCTTCAAAAGACATCGCCGATTATTTATTCTCCTCTACTTCTTCGCCGCTTCCACCAGCGCGCAGCCGGGGCCGAGGATGAAGCCGGGTTTGAACTGCGACTCGGCGATCAGAGCGCCGTTCTTGAAGACTTCTTGCAGCGGCCGACCCAGCCGCGCGGCAGCGGGTTGAAAGTTGTGCAAAATCCACCGGCAGGCGGTCGGGCTGGTGGTGGCTGATGACGACCAGGGTACGTTCCATGGCGTTCATCCGTTTCTCCTTACAACAAACTCCAGAAACCCAGGGTGATGAAAAACACGCCGTAAATGATGCGCATACGCCCCAAAATCTTTGGGACACGAGTCTTATCCTTCGTTTCCCAAAGCGCGATAAAAGGACGTTCCCAAAAACTGGCGCGCAGCGTCAGTCGCCCGCGCAACCCCAGCATACTCTGAACGCAAAGACTAAACCCCAAACCGATCAACGCGAGGGACACAAAATCAGACCACACCTGACACCTCCTCCGAAAACACGAGTCTATTTCACGCAAAGGCGCAAAGACGCAAAGTGAAAAAACAAAACATTTTCACTATGGCTTGCGTTCCGTCCGCACCTGCACCGCCGCCCCGTCCGACGCCAACTCCACCGTCCCGTGCTGGTCGGTGCGATAAACAGCGACATCCCGCAGACGGGCCAACACCGCAGGCGCCGGATAACCTGTCCGGTTCGCACTGATGAAGACGACGCTCGGCTGCACGGCTTGCAGGAACGGCGCGGTCGTGCCGGTTTGCGCGCCGTGCCGGGGGACGAGGAGCGCGTCGCTGCGCAGGTCGCGCCCGTAGCGCGCCACGAGCATCTCCTCGACACGGGTGGTGGCGTCGCCCATCAGCAGCACGGACGTATCGCCGTAGGTCAGGCGCAACGCCAGCGAGCCGGTTGTTCCCACGTCCGGCCAGAGCGCGGTGAGCGTCACGCCGTCCAGGGTGAACGCGTCGCCGGACGCCAGCGTCCCCACCGTTTCCGGCGGACGCGCGCCCAGCAAGTCCTGCCAGCGCGCGTAGACGCTGCCCTCACCCGTTTCTGTACCCTGGATGACCACGTCTACCGCGTAGTGTTCCAACACAGGCACCAACCCATTCAGCCGGTCGTTGTCCGGCGACGTGAGAATGACCGCGTCCAGGCTACGATCCCAGAAGGGCATCACCCGCCCCAATGCCGAAAGCGTGCGCGGCGCGTCCGGCCCGCCGTCAATCAGCAGTTGCTTCCCGCCGGGCGTCTCGATGAAAACGGCGTTGCCGTGGCCCACATCCAAAATATGGACGTGCAATCGTCCATCGGGCAAGCGGTAAAGATAGAAGAAGAACCCCGCCAACACGACGAGTGGCAGCAAGACCTGCGCCTTGCTCCGCCGTTTGAGCCAACCCCACGCGCCGCGCCGGGATTCAGCGGGCTGCTGAAACCACCATGTTGCGGTGAACAGCACCCCGTAGTAACCCCAGACCAGCGGCAGCGTGACGTTCGCCAATTCCACCGATGCGCCCGGAATGGCCGCCGTCCAGGTGACGCACTGAATCGTCCATGTCAGGAAGCCCCACGCGGGCCACGCCAGCAGGCGGCCCAGCGGCGGCGCGATCAGGGCGACGAGCACGGCGGCGCCCCCGGTGAACATGACGTAGCTTTGGACCGGCAAAATGAGCAGGTTTGTCAACAGCGTGACCACCGACAGGCGGCGGAACACGCCCACGATGAGACCGGTGGTCGTAATTTGCGCGGCCAGCGTCACGATGAGCGCCTCGCTGAGCAGGGACATCAACCATTGCGTCTGGCCGGGCGTTAACCAGTGCAACAGGCCCCGCTCAAAGGCGTCCTCCAACGGCTTGGTGTAGAGGATCAACCCCAATGTCGCCAGCACACTGAGCTGAAAGCCCACGTCCCACAGATTGTGGGGATTTACCAGCAACATAACGAACGCCGCCGTCGCCAGCGAGGTCGGCCCGTGGACGCGACCTACCCCGATGTTGTGCCGGGCCGTGATGGCGACCGTCGCCATCACCGCGGCGCGCACCACGGCGGGCGATGCGCCGACGAAAAGCGTGTAGAGCCAGACGCCGCCGACGGCCACCGGCATCACGCCGCGCCCATGGGTCAGCCGCCGCGCCGCGCCCACAAAAAACGCAGCGATGATGGACAGGTTGAAGCCGGAGATCGCTACGATGTGGCTCGTGCCGGTGGCGGCAAAAGCGTCGTTCAGGTCGGTGGGAATGCCGGATTCGATGCCCAGCAGGATGCCGGAGAGCAGCGACGCTTGCGGTTCGGGGAGCAGGGAGAGCAGCACGTCGTGGACGTGTGCTTTGAAGCCGAAGAGCGCTTCCCAGAATCGGCTGGCCTGGTGGGATGCCAGCACGGTTACGTCGGCGTGTTGAAGCAGCGAGTGGACGTTGCGCCGCGCCAGGTAGTCGCGGTACGAAAAGCCCTCAAATTCTGGCGGCGTTTGCAGCGCGCCGGTCGCCTGCACGCGGTCGCCGTAGCGCGCGGCGGTGTAGGGCGGCGCCTTGAGCAGCGCCACGCCGCGCACGGCGAGCGTCTCGCCGGTGGGGAGCGCGAGGGCTTCCACGTCTACGTACAGGTTGGTGAGCGCGGCGCGGCGATCAGGCTCGCGCCGGATGATGCCTTCCAGCGTGACCACGCCGGTGTCATTGTAGCAGGCCACGTGGTCGGGCGTGATGGCCGGCTGCGCCCAAGTCATCCGCGCCACGCCCAGCAGCAGGCCGAGCAGCGCGAAGTTGGCCTTGGGCATCCATTTTGCGCCGCGCCAACCAAAGTGCAGCACTAACGCCACGGGGATCGTCAGTAGGAACCAGACCGGGGAAAAAGAAATGGCCTGAGCTGCCAGGAGAATTCCCGCGGCCCAGGCCAACGTAAGACAGACGAGGCGCGTCATTGGGATAAAACCGAGATGTTAGCCAGCCAATGCCTCAGTCAGCGAGCGAATATCATAGAAGGGGCCATCGGCCGGGCTGATGCAGCGCACGCGCAACGCCGCCAGGGGATACTCCTTACCTTCAAATTCGATGGAGCCGCGCTGTCGCTCGAAGAAGCCGTAATGCGAGCCAATCTCGGTCTCAAATTGTTGTTCTACTTCTATTTGCAGGGATTCGGCGCGATCTTTGCGGGTGACGACGATGAAGTCATCGCGTCCGCCATAGCCCACAAAGTCTTCCTCCACCGCGTCGCGTCCCAGCGCTTCGGCCAGCACGCGGGCAATGGCGCGCAGCAGGTCGGCGCCGGCCATAAAGCCGTACACCTCGCGGAACGGCTCCATATTGATGATGCGGAAGCGCAGCAAGGCCCACGCGCCTTCCGGCTCTTTCATCAGCGAACGTAGTTGATCCTGCACGAAGATGCCGGCGGGAAGGCCTGTTGTGGGGTCAGTTTGATTGGCAGTATTTGCCCGGCGCAGCGCCGCGCCGATGCGCAATTCTACCTCTTCTGGGTCGAAGGGACAGACGATGAAGTCGTTGGCCCCGGCGTCCAGGCTCACCAACCGTTGGCGGCGGTTTTCTTCGTCGCCTAGCATAATCAGGTGGACATGCTGCGTGCGTTTGATGGTGCGCAGGCGTTTGGCAACCTGCACGCCGGTCATATCGGGCAGCGTTGCGCTTAACACAATAACTTGGGGGAGAAAATTGATGGCTTTAGTGAGACCTTCCTCGCCGGTGACGGCGGTGGCAAGTTCGATGTCCTTATCAGCAAACTGCTTTTCGAGCAGATTGCGATTTCCCTCATGATCCTCAATGATTAAAATACGCCCTTCCACGCTTCACCCCTCCCGACGCAACAGAATAACATTACAGTACCGATAAACTATTCTCATTATAAAAAGGAAGCGAAATCACGTCAAGTCAAATCGGGTCGTTTTTAGTGCTTTCGTTTCTTTTCCCCCGTCGCCTGTTTCTGCCACGCATAGAGCCTGGTCAGCGCGTCCAGCGGCGTGAGGCTGTTGATGTCCAACTCGCGCAGTTCGACCACGATGGGGTGATCCTTGGCGAGCAGCATTGGCTGGAATGGCTCCGGTTCTTGCATTGCGACGCCGGGGCGAAATTCGCCGCTTTCGAGCTGGGTCAACAGCGCCTCGGCGCGGTGGACAACGGGCGCGGGGATGCCGGCCAGCCGCGCGACGTGGATGCCGTAGGAGCGATCCGCGCCGCCGGGGATGACTTTGTGTAGGAAGATGACCTCGTGGCCCTCTTCCGCCACGGCCAGGTTGTAATTGCGGACATGCGGCAGGTGCTCCGCCATCTCGATCAGTTCGTGGTAGTGCGTGGCAAAGAGCGTGCGCGCCCGGCGCTCCGGGTGGTTGTGCAGGTATTCGATGACGGCCCAGGCAATCGCCATGCCGTCGTAGGTGCTGGTGCCGCGCCCGACTTCGTCCAGGATGAGCAGGCTTTGCGGCGTCGCGTGGTTGAGGATGTTGGCTGTCTCCACCATCTCCACCATAAAGGTGGACTGCCCCGCCGCCAATTCGTCCGACGCGCCGATGCGGGTGAAAATGCGATCCACCACGCCGATGTGCGCCGCCTCCGCCGGGACGAAGCTGCCGATTTGCGCCATCAGCACGATCAACGCCGTTTGCCTTAAATATACCGATTTGCCTGCCATATTGGGGCCGGTGATGATGTGGATGCGCTGCGCTGCGTCCATGTCCAGGTCGTTGGAAATAAACGGGGTCTTGAGCGTCTGTTCGACCACGGGGTGCCGCGCGCCGGTAAGGCGCAGCACGGGCGCGGCCTCAAACGTGGGGCGAACGTAATGCTGGCGCGCGGCGATGTCCGCCAGGGCGGCGGTCACGTCCAGCCGCGCCAGGGCGTGCGCTGTGGCGAGCAGGGCGCGCGCGTGTGCCGCAATGCGCCCGCAAAGCTCCCGGAACAGCCGCGTTTCCAGTTCGGAGATGCGCTCCTCGGCGTTGAGGACGAGGTTTTCGTACTCCTTCAGCTCCGGCGTGATGTAGCGCTCGGCGTTGACCAGGGTTTGCTTGCGGATGTAGTAGGCGGGGACCAGGTCGGCGTTGGCTTTCGTCACTTCGATGTAGTAGCCGAAGACTTTGTTGTAGCCCACTTTGAGGCTTTTGATGCCGGTGCGGTCGCGCTCTTTGCCTTCCAGCCCGGCGATCCACTCGCGCGCGTCGCGCGTCGCCAGCAGGATGCCGTCCAACTCGGCGGAGAAACCGGGGCGGATCAGCCCGCCCGCGCTCAGTTGGGAGGGCGGCTCATCCACCAGCGCCGCCGCAATCAACGCCGCCACCTCCGTCACCGGCTCCAGGCTATCCAATAATTGCCTGAATCCTTTCGCTTCCGACTCTCCCTCTCTCCCCCTCTCCCCCTCTCCTTGTCTCCCCTGCTCCAACTTCTCCCGCAACTCCGGCACGAGTTCCAGCGCGGCGCGGATTCCCGTCAGATCGCGAGGTGAGGCGCGGCCGGCCAGCACGCGGTTGGTCATCCGTTCCAAGTCGGGCGCGCGCCGGAGGGCGGCGCGTACCTGGGCGCGCAGCACGCCTTCCGTCACGCAGCCCGCCACCTGATCGAGGCGCGCTTCGAGTTCGGGAATGTCCACCAGCGGTTGCGCCAGCCGGGTGAGCAGCAGCCGTCCGCCCATCGCCGTGAGCGTGGCGTCCAGCACGCCCA
>Ga0116144_10001156_pt1 | contig 32774 bp, 20 predicted proteins | sample AD_UKC035_MetaG_FD_89746 | JGI IMG/M metagenome (GOLD analysis project Ga0116144, IMG submission 89746) | Active sludge microbial communities of municipal wastewater-treating anaerobic digesters from USA - AD_UKC035_MetaG | ecosystem: Engineered > Bioreactor > Anaerobic > Digestate | place: USA...
CATGTTCGTCAGGCGCAGGGCGTCGTCGGGCTGCCCGCTCTGGTATCCCTGGTATAGTACGCCGGAAATGAGCACCTGGGGCCGGCGGAGATCCACCAGTTCTGTCGGCCAGACGGCGTGATTGTCGTCCGGGCTGGCGTCGGCGCTGGCGCAGGCGATGGCGGCGGTGTTGATCAGCCCGCCGACGGCGGCGGTCTCCTGCACCTGCGCGCCAACGGTGATGCGGTGTTGCACTCCATTGCCGATTTCGGCTATTATCCACACTAATGTCTGTCCGGTGACGGTGAAGCTGGCGCCGGGCAGTGGTATTTCCTGGCCCAGATAGGCGACGCCCTCCGGTAGGGTGTCGGTGAGGATGCACTGTTGCGCCGGAACTCGTCCGTGGTTGTGCAGCGTCAGAGTGTAGCTGATGGCGTCCCCCCAGGTTGCCGTGAGCGGCCCGGTTTTAGTGAGCGTCAGGTCGGCGCTCAAGGGGACGATGGTCGTCGTCCAAACGGCGGTGTTGTTGCTGAACTGCGTTTCGGTGGCGGCCGTGGTGGCCTCGACGCTGTTGACGAGCGCGCCGGTCGCTGTGAGAGGGAGGTTCCTGGTGAAGGTGAATCGCTGTTGGGCCGCCGGTGGAAGCGCGTCAATGTCCCAAACCTCCGTATCTTCCTGTCGGAGCAGCAAAGAGATGGTCGGAACGGGGAAATAGGCCAGCGTGTCGGTCAGCCGGACGCCGGTGGCGGTATAGACGCCGAGGTTTTGTATCAGCAGGGTGTAGGTGACGAATTCCCCGGCGTTGACACGGTTTGGGCCTAGTTGGCTAACGTGCAGGTCGCTCCAGGGCTGCGGATAGTAGACGGAATTGTGGGTTCTGGCTGTGCCGCGCAGGGGATTGCCGTCAGCGTCCCACCCGTGGGTAAGCACGCCGTTGTTGTCGGCCCAGTTCGCGTCGTCGCCGGGGGCGGTGGGGTCAATGCGCTCCATTGTGACCCTGGGAGTGTTCGCCCCTGCGGGCCAGACGCCGCCGTCGGGGTTGACCAGGTCTATCACGCTGCCGTCGCCATGGGTCAGCGTCAGGGTTTGTCCGGTGTTGTTCAACCCGCTGCCGAAGCCATAAACTAAATCGGCGGTGACACTCAGCACCGTGTTGTCGTCGGTGCGCTCGATGAGATAGTGCGCGTAGGGGGCGATAAAGCCGTTCAAGGAGATGTCCAGATTGTCGTTGTCGGTCAGGCGCCAACCGGTCAAGGGGATGCTGTAGGGTGTATTGTTGTATAGCTCGATCCATTCATCGGCCGTGCTGGCGGCGGTGCCGGCCCAGGCGATCTCATTGATGACCACGTCCCGCAGTGTAATGGGGGCAACCGGTTGCGCCAGGCCGGAATCGGCCTTGAGGGTTGCCGGGAGCCAGGCCAGGGACAGCAGCCCCAGACAACCGACAAGCACAAACCATAGGCGATGCCAGCGGCTATTCATGGTTATTCCTCGGCAACAACTCTGCGTGGGATGCGCACGTGGAAGGCGATGCCGCGCCCTTCTGGTCCGTCTTCGACATGGATGGTTCCGCCATGCGCTTCCATCGCCATGCGGCAGAAGGTCAACCCCAGGCCTGTGCCTCGGCGTCCGGGGGGAAGGTTAGGATTTTTGATCTGGGTGAACTTTTCGAAGATGCGCTCACGTTCTTTGAGGGGGATGCCCGGCCCGGTGTCGCTGACACTGACGGTGGCCCAATCAGGGTCGGCGTCGCTGGCCGCCAGTGTGACGCGCCCGCCTTTGGGCGTGAACTTGAGGGCGTTGTCTACCAGGTTTGTGACGACTCGGTAGAGTATCTCGCGGTCGCCTGCAATGTTGATCTCCAGAGGCACGGCGAGTTCAAAGGCGATGGCTTTTTCCTGAAATTGTGAGAGTTGTTCGTTATAGAGGTTTGACAGCAGCGCGATCAAATTGAATTCGCTGATATCCAGGCTGGATTGTCCTGCTTCCATTTTGGAAATGTCCAGCAATGTTTCAGTCAGGTATTGCATCCGACTAATGGCGGCGGTCATTAATTCCAGGATGGTGTCGGCGGTTTGATGATCGGCGGCTTCGCTAACCAGGGGGCGCAGCAAGGTGACGCCGGTTTGGAGAATGTTCAGGGGGTTGCGCAGGTCATGAACGAGCAAGGTCTCCATATCCTCTCGCAGGCGCAACATTTCCTGAAGTTGTTCGCGTTCTTTATCCAACGTGCTGACTTGCAGGCGCAGGTGTTGATAAATGCGCCCCAGATTCACCCGTTCTGTGTCCGCCGAGATCAGATAGCTGCCTGCGGACCCCATTGCCAGTTTTGCCAGTTGCGGTGCCTTGCGAAGCACCTCCGTGAATTGAGGGGCAGTCAGTTTGACTAAAGTGGTGAGTCGTTCGGCTCGCAGGGTTGCGCTGCGCGGCCAACCGGTGATCGTCCCAATTTCCCCGGCGATCTGCCCCGGCAAAATGTGATTGAGCAAAACCGTGGCGCCGCCGGAGGTATTTTCATTTAAAACGTTCAGTTTGCCGCTGACCACCAGGTAAACGGCGTCGCTGAGGGTATCCTGTTGGAAGAGAACATCCCCTTCTTTGAGGATAATTTCGGTACCATAAGTTTTCATAATCTCCTGAATATCTTCGGGTATGATAAGTTGTGCCATGAAAAAGCCTCCTGAGGGTTTTATCTGATAGTTTTTCGACTCTTTCCCCAATTATATGCTGTTGCGTTTGCTTTAAAAGTGCCAGGACTTGTATAGTTTAGCGATTGCCGTATCTGTGAAGTTCGTTATAATGAATAACGCCTGTTTGAAGTATCCCGTAAAGTGAGGCACACCCTATGGATGAGCAAATGAAAGTTCTCTTTTTGGCCGTTGAGGCAGCACCCTTCAATAAGGTCGGTGGGTTGGCCGATTTTGTTGCCGCACTACCGGCTGCCTTGCGCAAAGCCGGTGTGGATGCCCGTGTGATGATCCCCCGTTATGGCAGTATGCGCGGGGAGGATTATGAGTTGCACAAAGTGGGCGGGACTATTCCGGTGCCGGTTGGTGCAGACCAGGAGCCGGTGCATTTGCTGCAAGCGACCACTGACGATGTCCCTGTTTACTTCATCTGGAGCGATCAGTATTTCTCCAACCGCGAGAAAGTCTATGGTTTTAACGATGACCCTCAAAGATTTGTGTTTTTTTCTCGCGCCGCGATTGCCGCCTTACCCGTGCTCGATTGGCGACCAGACGTCATTCATGCAAACGATTGGCACGTGGCGCCGGTAGCGGCGTGGTTGGATGTTTATGGGCGTACCGATGATTTTTACAACGACATTGCCACAGTATTCACCATTCACAATGCGACCTATCAAGGTGTGTGTGGCCGTCTGATTTTGTCGTTTGGCAACATGCCCAAGTTACCGCATTTGAGTGTCGAGCTTCCAGGTCAGGTCAACTGGCTGGCGCAGGGCCTGGCCCACGCTGACGTCGTCAGTACCGTCAGCGCGACCTATGCGCAGACGTTGCTGCGCGGCGAATTGGAGCCAACCTTGCAGCCGCTTTTCCAACAACGTCACGACCGGTTATTTGGTATTTTGGGAGGTATTGATTACGACCGTTGGGATCCCGCGCGGGATGCTGTCTTGGTGCAGACCTATAATGTGGATTCCCTTAAAATGCGCGCGGTGAACAAAGCTGCTTTCCAACGCGAACTGCGTCTGCCCATTGAGGCGGACGTACCCCTGTTAGGATTGGTCGTGCAGCTTGATAATGAACGGGAATGGGAAATGACCGCCTCCGCCGTAGAATTCCTGGTTCAGCAGGAGAATGTGCAGGTTGTGTTGTTGGGGATTCATGATGGCCTACGCGAGGAGGTTTTTCGGGACTTGCAAGGCCGTTTCCCTGGCAACGTGCGTGGACTGGCTAGGTTTGACGATCGGGTCGAGCGCCGCCTTTACAGCAGCCTGGACATGTTTGTCTCAACCGGCTATTTTGAGCCTAACAACATCAGCCTGATGACTGCGATGCGTTACGGCGCCGTGCCGGTAGTGCGTGCGCCAGGCGCCATTGCCGATACCGTGGTAGATGCCGACGCTAAACCACAACAGGCAACCGGGTTTGCTTTCCAGGAATGTGGCGAGGATGCCCTTGTGACCGCGCTGCGACGCGGGTTGGCCGCTTATGCGGATAAGGCGCGTTGGAATGTGTTGCAGCGACGCGCGATGGAACGTGATTTCTCGTGGTCCGCCTCGGCCCAGGCTTATCTCGACGTTTATCGCCGCGCGGCGGCCTTACATGGGGCGTCGTGAAAAACGGTTGTTGCCATCATGATCGCTACGCCCTCCCTTATCACACAATTTCGACCACGCAATAACGGATCCGTTCTAACTGATAAGGCGCAGCTCCGGCTGCGCTTTTATATTGCAAAAGGTGCATAGAGCCATGAAACCGGAAAAACCATTGTTGTGTATTCACGGTCACTTTTATCAGCCGCCGCGGGAGGATCCCTTTACCGGCCAGTACCGTGTGGAACCACTGGCCGAGCCTTACCTTAACTGGAATGCGCGTATCACGGCTGAGTGTTATGAACCCAATGCTCAGGCCGGGAACTTTGGTCGTATCAGCTTCAACCTGGGGGGAACGTTGGCGCGGTGGATGGAACTTCACGCCTACGATACTTACCGCCGCATCGTCGCCTCGGTGCGACTGCAACAGCAGTACTCTGGCCTGGGCAACGGCCTGGCGCAGTCAGTCCATCACACTATTTTGCCGCTGGCCCGCCGGCGCGACAAGCGCTGTCAGATCCGGTGGGGTCTCGCCAGTTATGAGCATCGTTTCGGTCAGCGTCCGGAGGGCATCTGGTTGCCCGAAATGGCGGTGGATTACGAGACGCTGGAGGTGGTAGTCGAAGCTGGCTTCTGGTTTGTCATCCTTTCGGAAGAACAGGTGCGTGGCGACCTTTCGCACGGGGCCGGGCCTTACAAGGTGCGGTTGTCTAAGAACCGGTTTATTACAGTTTTTGTGCGCGAGCGGAGCCTGTCGGATTACCTTTCATTCAATATGCCATCGCCGGCCTCCAGTCGCACCTGGATGAACGATGTTATGCGTGGGCGGGCAGGCGGCAGTTTGACGCTCATCGCCACCGATGGGGAGACGTTTGGGCATCATCACCCGTCCGGGATAGAGGTTCTGAAGGAAATCACCACGCCCACGCATACTGACGCCTACGAAATCACCACCTTGAATCGTTACTTGCACCAACACCCGCCGGTGGGGGAACTGGAGATTGTTGAAAATTCAGCATGGAGCTGTGCGCACAGCTTGGGGCGCTGGGCGACCGGTTGTGATTGCACGCCAGGCCCTGGTTATTGGAAGGGCGCACTGCGACGCACCCTGGACAATGACGCGCATGAATTGGATGATGTCTACGCGAGTGTGGTGCAACGGCGAGGTTTGGCCCCCTGGTCCTTGCGGGATGATTACATCGCGGTGTTGTTGGGTACGGTTGATCCTCAAACTTTTTTGGCAGGCCATTGCTTGGACGAACTTTCAACGATGGGGCAACAACAAGTTTTACATCTGTTAGAGGCGCAGGTATATCGGCAGCGCATGTTTGCCAGTTGCGCGTTTTTCTTTGAGGATTTGGAGCGAATTGAAGCCCATTACGCCATTGCTAACGCAGTGCGCGCGCTGGCCTTGACTCTCTATGCGACCGGCGACGACCTCACCCCTACATTTCGGCGCGACCTCAACATTGCCAGAAGTGCCGCCACCGGGCGCACCGGCGCGCAAATCATGGACGAGCTGCTGGCGCGGGCGCATTTTGGTGAAAGCTCGTTGGGAAATGTAATGACTGCGAGCCGTCCTAATCCTGCCTCTGCGGACTAGACACTTCGCGTAGTCATAAACGCCTTACGCCCTACCTTTTTGGATGTGTGCTTAAAAATAAAAAATGACTATGCGAAGCGCATTTGATCTATTCATTGTAAATTCGAGTTTTGATTATGGACAATGAGACTAACTACGAAAAACTGAATTTTTGGCAATTCCTTTTTTGGCTAGTTTTAATTCTGGCGGCAGCCGCCCTGGTGCGATTTTATAATCTTGATTGGGATCGTGGCGCGCACTTGCACCCGGATGAGCGCTACCTTACGATGGTCGCCAGCGCCATTCACTTTCCCGATAAACCGTCCGATTATTGGGATACGACCCAATCCCCTTTGAACCCCACCAATTATGAACAGTTCGCCGGTTATGTTTACGGCACCTTGCCGCTGTTCGCCACACGCGCAGTGGGGGGGTGGATGGATCGTGCGTGTACTGTGTCCTCCTGGCCGCAGACCGACAATGCTGACGCGATGGAGTCCCCTGATGGCGGGGCGCAACTTGCCCGGCGTGTGTTCTTGAATACGGCGGCCCCTTGTAGCCCGGGGTTATACACCGGATATGGGGGGGTTCACTTGGTGGGGCGTATTCTCTCAACGTTGGCCGATCTGTTGACCCTCATAGGGCTGACCTTGTTGGCGCGCGCGCTTTATCACGACCGGATCGCACTGCTGGCGGCGGCGCTGTATGCGTTCGCGGTGCTGCCGATCCAGCATGCCCACTTTTTTGTCGTGGATAGTTTCGCCGCCGTGTTTGTGGTGTGGACGTTGTACTTTGCAGCACAGGCGGTTCAGTCCCGCGCGCCATGGTGGTTGATCCCGGCCGGTTTAACGACCGGACTTGCGGTTGCATCCAAGATCAGTGTGTGGCCGTTAGCCGGCATGGTAGCCCTGGCAACTTTCCTCTATCGGGAGGCGACGCCTTGGGGTACGTCGCGTTATCGTTTCACCTTTATTCCATGGAACTTTGCCTGTGCGGTCATTGCCGGAGGGCTGGCCGCATTGGCTTTCCGCGTGGGGCAACCCTATGCCTTTACCGGGCCGGGCTTCTTGGATGTGAAACTCAATCCCGACTGGCTCGATACCATGAAAGGTATCCAGGAATTGATGGGGGGGCTGCGAGATGTGCCCTTTGGACACCAGTGGACGGCCCGCACCCCGGTCCTTTTTCCCGGTTCTAATATGGTAATGTGGGGAATGGGTCTGCCTCTCGGCATAGCTGCCTGGATAGGGTGGGGCGTAATGGGCTGGCAGATCCTCCGGCGGCAACAGTGGGTCCATTTGCTGGTGTGGGCCTGGGGAACCGTGTTCTTCTTCTATCAGGGCACGCAATGGGTAAAGTCTATGCGTTATCTGCTGCCGGTTTACCCGGTTTTCACGCTGTTTGCGGCCTGGATACTGCTCCGAGGTTTCGCCTGGGCCATGCCCAGGCCGGAGGGCCCCTCTCGCTGGTCGTGGGTGCGATGCCGGTTTCTGCGTCCACTGGCGTTGCTCGCGCCGTCCGGAGTGCTGCTGGGGACGGCGCTATGGGCCATCGCCTTTTTGCAGATTTACGCTCAACCGGTGACGCGCATTGAGGCATCCCGCTGGATGTTTGAAAATATTCCCACCGCAGCCACCCTACATACTGCCGCCGGGGAAGACATTCCATTGCCCCTAAAGATTTCCACCGACCTGGATATGGGGAGTCCCTTGCACCTGTGGTCTACGATGGAAGATGGTGTAGCCATCACTGGTATCACGCTCAATAAGGTGTCCGGGCGGGGCGTTGGCGGCGAGCGCCAGATCCTTATGCGCCTCACGGCCGATCCAACGGGAGTTCAAACTGTGGCAGGTAGTACGGCTGTATTTACAGCGCCCGCCCAAGGCAATATCGCAACAACAATATCTCTATCCGAGCCGTTTCTCGTTGATCCGGGTGAAGTTATCTATGTACAGCTCGAGTTGCTCCAGGGGAATGCCATTGCATTGTCCACCTCGACCATTGCCAATGAACATTGGGACGATCCACTTCCTTTGCGAATTGATGGCAGAGACCCTTTTGGAAACTGGTATCGTAGTTTGGAGAGCAGCCCTAGCACCCAGATGAACAACTATGATGAAGACAATTTAAACAAACGCCGACAACTTTTCGAGTGGTTGGACGAGACAGATTACATTGTGCTTTCCAGTAACCGGCTCTATGCCTCTATCCCGCGCTTGCCCCTACGCTACCCCTTCACCACAGCCTATTACGATGCGCTTTTTGATGGCCGACTTGGTTTTGAACTATATGCCGAGTTTGTGTCTTTTCCGGCATTAGGCCCATGTCAGTTTCCCGATCAGGAATTGGTTTTTGACTTGATGGAGCCGCGTTACACCAATCGGCATCCCTGTTCGGTGCCCTATCCGACAGCGGAGGAGGCTTTCAGTGTGTACGATCATCCAACGGTCTTAATTTTCGCTAAGACCGAGGCTTACTCGCGCGCGCTGGCGGAGGCGGTACTCCCGGCTTCGTTATTGGACAATGTGCAATGGATGACGCCGCTTGAAGCTACCCGCAGCAAAGGGCAAACGCCCTCACTCTTGATGGACGAAGAAACCCAGGCGGAGCAGCAGTCAGGCGGCACATGGGCGGATTTGTTCAACCGGAACGCACTGTACAATCGTTTCCCGTTCCTGGCCGCACTGTTATGGTGGTTGTTGTTGACCTGGTTGGGCGCGATGGCCTTTCCGTGGCTGTATCTCGCGCTGCCGCAGGTGTATTGTCGCGGCTACGGCCTGGCGCGCACTGTGGGGTTGTTGCTTTGGACCTATTCTGCCTGGATTCTGGCGAGCCTACGGGTTCTCCCTTACACTCGCGCGTTGCTATGGGGATTGCTGCTTGCCTGGAGTGGGTTGACTGTGTTGCTGGTGCGTCCCCGCTGGGCCGAATTGAAGACGTTCTTCCGCGATCACTGGAGAGAATTGGCGCTTATGGAGATCGTCGCCGGCGTTCTGTATCTGGTATGGCTGTATGTGCGCAGCCTTAACCCTGACCTATGGCATCCGATCATGGGTGGCGAAAAACCTATGGATTTCGCCTATCTCAACGCTGTCATTAAGTCCACCTGGTTTCCCCCCTACGATCCCTGGTTCTCTGGCGGTGTGATGAATTATTATTATTTCGGCTTTGTTATGGTGGCCTCACTGATCAAAGCGCTCGGCATTATTCCCAGCATCGCATACAATCTGGCTGTGCCCGCTTTTTATGCACTGACGGGGGTGGGGGCCTATACCTTAGCGGCGAGTTTGGCCGGGGAGGTGGGGACGCGGCGCAAACGCTATGCCGGGCTGCTCGGCGTTGCCCTGGTGCTGGCGTTGGGAAATCTGGGCGAGTTTCGCCTTATCTTTAAGGGGTTGGCGGACCTTGGCGGGGTGCAGTTTGAGAGCTTGATTCCGGGCTACCCTGAGACAGTGTCGGCGCTGGTGGGGTTCTGGAAAGTGGTCGTGCAAGGCCAGGCGCTGCCTTTCCGCCCGGAATGGTGGTATTGGAACGCGTCGCGCGTCGTGCCCTCTGATCAGGTTATCAATGAGTTCCCTGCTTTCACGTTTCTTTATGGCGACTTGCACGCCCACATGCTCGCGTTGCCGTTAACGCAAACGGCGCTGGCAGTTGCCCTTCAATGGGGATTGCAGCCCCCAATTCCATTCAGATTGAGCCGTAAATGGCTGACCCGCTGGGCCGCTGGACCGCTGGTTACATTCAGTTTGGCAGCGCTGGTTGCCGGATCGTTACGGGCGACGAACACCTGGGATTACCCCACCTATTTAGGGCTGATGGCGCTCTGTTATTGGTTAGGTTTTCTGCAAATCCGTCCATCCTCGGAATCCGAGCCGGCGGAGTTTCCTTTTTATGCATTAGCTGCGCCGCTCTTTCTTTTCCTGATGGCAGAATTGCTCTTCCGACCTTTCACGCAGAACTATGCCGCCGCTTACACTTCTTTTGAGATGTGGAGAGGCTCGCGGACGCAGTTGGGCCTGTATCTCATCATGCATGGTCAATTCATTTTCCCTTTGGGACTTCTCGCGTTGCTACAGGGGTATGAGGTGTGGCAGACTATGGCAAAGGCGCGAGATAAAACGGAGGTGAATGCTGCGGCGATCGTCATTCTCGTGGTAGAAGTGGCCCTTTTCCTGATTTTCCATCTCTTGAAGGTACAAATCATGTGGTTGGCGGTTCCCTTGGGAATTGCAGCCGCTATTTTTGTGTTTGCTCCAGAAAGCTCCCCGCAGACACGTATCCTTTGGCTAGGAGTTGGCACTGCCCTGTTTCTCTGTCTGGGCGTTGAAGTGGTGGTGCTCAAGGGTGACATTGGGCGGATGAACACTGTGTTCAAGTTTTACCTTCAGGTGTGGATGTTGCTGGGGGTCTGTGCGGCGGTGGCGGTGGAACGTATCTTGCATCAAACGCTCGCCGTCGAAACGCCAAGCGGTGGGGAAAATCGGCGGTTTGTTAGCTTTGCCCGGGATGCGATTTTTGGCTGTCTGGTGATTTTACTGGCGCTTACGGCGATGTATCCCATTGTCGCCATCCCGGCGCGCGCCAAGGACCGTTGGCAGCCGGAGGCGCCACACACACTGGATGGCGCGGCCTTTATGCCGTATGCGGTGCAGCATGAGCATGGTGGGGAGATTCCACTGGATGTTGAGGCGCGCGTGATTCGGTGGTTTCAGGATAATGTCGAAGGCTCGCCGGTTATTGTGGAGGGGCAGGCGGAACGCGAGTATTTGTGGGGCAGTCGAGTGAGTATTCACACGGGGCTGCCCGGCGTTGCTGCGTGGCGCTGGCATCAAGTGCAACAACGGATGACGATGCCCAATTATACCGTTGAAAGTCGCCAAAACGACATTCGGGATTTTTATAACACCATGTCGCCGGAAATTGCGCTAAAGTTTTTAGAGAAGTATGGCGTCAGTTACGTGGTTTTGACCTCTTACGAGCGCGCCTATATGCTTCCCGAAGGCGAGGTGAAATTCACAGAGATGGTCGCACGCGGCTGGCTGGCTGTAGTCTATGAAGAGCCTGGGGCGAAAATCTATCAGGTGTTGGGTTCTCTCCCCAACGAATAAAAGCCTTGCCGCTGGCGCGTGAAATTCTATGGACACAAAACCGCATAGAGGGTGAGATTGTTTTGGTGTCCATCAGCGCGAAAGAGCGCCTCTACTTTCAGCCCGGCGGCGGCGGCCAGCGCCAGGGTTTCAGCCTCGTCAACCCAATGGACGTAACGCAGCCCATGCCCATCTCGACGCCAATCCAACAGGTGGTCCCCTGGCTCTACGTCGGCGGCGGTCAACTGGAACGCTTCCCAATCCAATATCCGCCGACGCAGGCGGGGGACTTCCATAAATTGCCAGTTTGCCAATACCAGCCGCCCTGTGGGAGACAATAAATCCGCGGCTTGTTTCAGCAGGTTTTGCCGGTTCTCCTTCCCTGGAATATGATGGAGTACCGCGCGCAGCACAATCCATGTAAATTCACCACACACCAGGGTCGGCCAACCTCTATCCAGTAAGTTGGCTACCACAAAATGCGCATCCCTATCGGCGGGAGAGCGTTGCCGGGCCTGGCGCAGCATTTCCTGAGAGAAATCCACCCCCACATAGGCACAACCGGGCGGCAACAAGGCCGCAACGCGCCCTTGCCCACAGCCCAAGTCCAGCACATGGCTACCGGGATAAACATCCTGCAAAACCCGTTCTAGGCCCGGCTCGCTCTTGCCCCTGGATGTGGCGAACGTTTCGGCAAAATTGTCGTAGAATTTACGATTTAAATCTATCAGCATGTCAATGACTTCTTTACGCATGTTGTCAGTATACCGAAAACCGGCAAAAGGGCGAGCCATGCCGGGGATGGAGCCTTGACGATAACGGATGAAAGCCCTCTTTCGCGGCTCTGCGTGGTATAATGACTTTGTATGGCTAAAGGTGGCGTCCCACAACCGATTGACTTGGCGCAAGAATCTGAGCGCGCGCGCGTGCTGCAAATTCTCCGGATCATCCAGGAGACTCCCGGAGATGATGCGGCGCTCTATGCTATTTTGCGGCGTTATCCCCATGCGCGTGGAACGTATGCAAAATCACAATTGCTTGGCGCCTATCACCAACTGGCGCAGGTAGGAGATTTCCCCTCCGATCCACAATTGGAACAGCGATTACGGGGCCGCCCGGTACGCACAATTTCGGGCGTTGCGCCGGTCGCGGTTCTGACTGAGCCTTATCCTTGCCCTGGAACATGTATTTTTTGTCCAGAGCAAAAAGAGGCGCCTAAAAGCTACCTGGACGGCGAGCCGGGCGTCCTGCGCGCGATTCAAAATAACTACGATCCTTATGAGCAAACCGCGGCGCGTTTGAGCGCATTGGACGCTATCGGGCACGCAACGGATAAGGTGGAGCTGCTGGTGTTGGGGGGGACATGGTCGTATTATCCTGAAGTCTATCGGCAGCACTTTCTACGGCGCTGTTTTGAGGTGCTTAATGAAGCGCCGGCGGAAACCTTGGAGGAAGCGCTGCTAGTTAACGAAACTGCGCCACATCGCAACGTGGGATTGGTGGTGGAAACCCGCCCCGATTGGATTACACCGGAAGAGGTCGTGCGGCTGCGACGGGAGGGGGTCACCAAGGTGCAACTCGGTGTGCAAAGTGTCAATGAGTCTATTTTGGCCCTCAATCAGCGTGGGCACACGGTGCAGGATGTCTATCGCGCCTTGCAATGGCTGCGGTTGGGTGGCTTTAAAATTGTGCTGCACTGGATGCCCAACTTGTTTGGCGCCACGCCAGAGTCAGACCTGGCAGATTTTCGCCAGTTATGGGAAGATCCCGGCCTGCGGCCTGACGAAATAAAAATATACCCAACTGCCCTGTTGGAAGGCACTCGGCTTTACGACCTGTGGCAACAGGGGAAGTATCAACCATACTCTGAAGATGTTTTGATTGAGTTGTTGGTCGCGTGCAAGCAGCAGGTCCCTCCGTACTGTCGCATCAACCGGTTAATGCGTGACATTCCGGCGCAATACATCGTGGCGGGAACCACTAAGAGCAATCTACGGCAAATTGTGCAGCAGCGGATGGGCCAGCAACGACTGACGTGCCAGTGTATTCGCTGCCGCGAAATCCGTGGAAAGGAGAGCGTTTCGCCGGACGACATTACCCTAAACGTAATTACTTACCACACATCAGCAACTCAGGAGTATTTTTTGCAGTATATCACTCCACAGAATAATTTGGCGGGATTTCTGCGTCTATCTTTACCCACCGCGTCGCGCGGCGCTATTCCATTGCCTGAGATTTTTCATGCGGCGATGATCCGCGAGCTACATATTTACGGGCCAGCCATGGAGCTTGGTCAACGGGGGTGGGGGGGGCAGCATCGCGGTTTGGGAAGGGGACTGTTGGAGCGGGCGGCAGATATTGCGCGGGCGCATGGATTCCGTGAGTTGGCTGTCATCGCTGCTGCCGGCACGCGGGATTATTACCGCGAGCGGGGGTTCTCCGAGGGCGCGTTGTATCTGATCCGCTCTCTTATCCCGAACTGAAGTGCGCCACACGCCATACGGTGTATAATGGGATATGTTGCAATAGGGGGCGCATTGTGTTTGATGCATTGATCTTTCTGGCAGGGACACTGCTCTTTTTAGGAGCTGCGCTGTTCTTCATATTTTCCTGGCGTGAGCATCGGACGCTAACTGACGAGCGCACGGTATTAGTGACTGAGCAGCAAGCTTTGGCGGAGCAAAAGGTGGAACTGGATATTTGGCAACGGGAGTTGCAAGTATGGTACGCCAGTCTGCAAGGTGAAAAGCGTCAGTTGGAAGAGGATAGACAAAAATTATTGATGTTGGCCGCGCCGCAACAAACGCCAGATCGTCAACAAATCCACACGATTTCACTGTCACCAGCACAGCCAGAAAGCAAACTCCATCTTCAGGAAAGCCCCCATGCACAACAAGTCAAAACGAAGCGCAATAAATAATCCACCAATCCGGTGGTGGTTTTGGATTTGATATTTATGTGAGAGTCGAACTCTAGTTTTCACGAAAATTTTAGTGTATGGACTCCAGTGCCGATACTTTACATAATAGACATAGTCGGAAGTTGATAACCTTTCCTAATCCTTAAAAATGGCCCTAAAGAATGTGGTTCTGTAAGGATGTTAGGAAATTTGGACTTGTGATGGCTTGTGATAAAATACCTCTTCGTTGATGCGCTGGTTGCAATTGCTGGTAGTTTATCTGACGCAGACTGCGGCCAGCCCTGTTCTTAAAGCCCCCTACTGGGAAAATTTAGGAGAATAAAAATATGACACAAAGAGTTTTCCTTATTGTCGGAGCCTTGGCCCTTGTCGGAATCTTGGTTCTTACAGCATTTGGCGGTGGACTGTTCATTGGTCGTGTTACAGCACTGCGTGGAATTCAACCGGCTGCTTGCCCGCCCCCCTCGCTTTCTCAGGAGCCCACTGCAGAGAAAACACAGGCGATCCCGGAAGAGCAGTATGGTATGCAAGAAATGCAATTGTCAGAAGATTTTGACTATAAAACCCTCGAATCTGTATTGAATTTGCTGGACGAGCAATTTTATGGCGAAATCCCTGATGGCAAAACTCTCGCTTACGGCGCGATCCGCGGTATGTTGTTGACTCTGGACGACCCCTACACCTCATTCATTGACCCTGAGATTACCGCAGTCTTGAACGAGGATGCCAGTGGAAGTTTCGAGGGGATCGGCGCGATGGTCACAATGCGCGCTGATGGGTATTTGGAGGTCGCCAGTCTGATGCCTGGTCAACCCGCCGAGGCGGCTGGCGTGCTGCCAGGAGACATCATTCTGGCGGTTGGGGATCAATCGCTGGTGGGTTTGGGGCTTTATGAGGCCATCAGTTATATTCGCGGGCCGGCCGGCACTGAGGCAGTATTGGAAATTGCCCGTTCCGGCGAACCTGAATCCTTGATTATTACAGTAGTTCGCGCGAGCATTGAGATTCAAGTCGTTGAGTCAAAGATGTTGGAGGATGGTATTGCCTACGTTGCGTTGGCGGAATTTGACGCCAGCGCCACGGAAAAATTGCAGGAAGCACTCAAAGAGTTGTTGGCGCAGAAGCCGAAGGCGTTGGTTTTTGATTTGCGGGGCAACCCTGGAGGGTGGCTGGATCAGGCGATTAAAGTCTCGGACCTGTTCTTAGATAAGGGGTTGGTCGCCATTGAACGCGACAGCAGTGGGGGCGAACAGAAATTCTACTCTTATGATGGCGACTTGGGGGAAGATATACCGATGGTCATTTTAGTTGATCGGGGAAGCGCCAGCGCCTCGGAAATCGTCGCCGGCGCCATGCAAGATCGGGGGCGGGCCATCCTTATCGGACAGAAGACACTGGGGAAAGGGTCTGTACAGCGTCCCAACGATTTAGAAGATGGCTCCCAACTGCGCATTACCATTGCCCGTTGGTTCACACCCAATGATCAATCTATTCACGGCGAAGGTTTGACCCCTGATGTTGAGCAAGATTTCCCCACCGATACCCCAACGGGGGAAGATCCGCAACTTGACCGAGCCATAGAGTATTTGCTTAATGCCCAAGGAATCACGCCGTGACGGATAACATCAAGGTTGTTGCCACTAATAATAAGGCGCGCCATGATTATTTCATAGAGGATACCTACGAAGCTGGGATTGCGTTAACCGGCACAGAGATCAAATCAGTACGCGCTGGTCAAGTCAGTCTACGAGAAGGTTATGTACAGCTACACAACGGCGAGTTATGGCTGGTTGAAGTCCACATTGCTTCTTATAACCAGGCTGGTTTGTGGGATCATGATCCCAAACGTGCGCGTAAATTGTTATTGCAACGCCGCGAAATCATTCGCATTGAAACCGTTGTACGTGAGCGCGGCTACACCATCGTCCCATTGCGTATGTACCTTAAAGGAAAACGCGCCAAAGTCGAGATAGGAATTGTGCGAGGTAAGCGACAGTATGACAAACGCGCCACCATTGCGAAGCGCGATGGAGAACGCCAAATGCGTCGGGAATTGAAGGAACTTGAGAGGGGATGACTCCCCTCAGGCAAGTTTGACATTGGCGGCTCCTGCGTTATAATGAGCCGCGTATTTAAGAATAACAAGGAGTAAGCAGCGGATGTCGGAGCAGATAGCAGTTCAACCAACCTCAATTAACGATCTTCAACCTAAAATGCGCCTGGAAGGCAAAGTGACTCGTACAGAATTATATGGAGCCTTTGTTAGTCTGGGGCTGGAACACGATGGATTGATTCACATTTCTCACCTTTCACCAAAACACGTTAAAAAAGTTACCGATGAAGTTAAAGTCGGAGATGAAGTAGTCGTTTGGGTTCTTAATGTCGATCCAGAAAAGGGGCGCATTGCACTGACGATGGTCGAGCCCCCTGATGTTGACTGGACTGAGTTGGAGACAGATCAGGTACGAACCGGCACTGTGGTGCGGGTTGAGCGGTATGGTGTTTTCGTTGACATTGGCGCTGAACGTCCTGGGCTGCTCCACGCACGCGAAATGGGACAATATGTGCGCAACCCTGCGGACTTCGTCAAAATGGGCGAAACCATTGAAGTGAAGATATTGAAGTTGGACCGCCGTAAGCGACAGATTGACTTGACCATGAACCTGGAGCCGGAAGAGTTGTCCGAGGAAGAAGACGATGAGCCGTTGCTCTCCGCCATGGAAATTGCCTACCGCCAGGCTCAATCCACTAATCGCAGCCGCCGCGAACGCGACCGAATGTCGAAACGCAAAAGTTCTCGCGACGATTTTGATGATATTTATCGGCGCACATTAGAAAATAGATAGATAACCATGCCAAAAAGGCGGGAGAACACTCTCCCGTCTTTTTGTTTGCCTCCCATCACTATTTCACGATGAGCGGATGTAAAAGAATGATATTATCTACACGCCCCCCACTTTCCGTATCAATCAGCAGGCGTTGCTGATTATGAAGTGTGTATAATCCCACTGAAAGATAGTATTGGCCCGGCGGTATGTTCTGGGGCAGCTGTAGATAATGTGTATCCTGCACATATCTTTCTGTTGGCCAGAGGTTGGTGGGAAATCCGGCTGGGTTCAAATGATCGGATTGTGTCCAGATTTGTCCCTCAGGATAGACCAGGTGTACAAAGGATTGGTATGTTTCGGTCAAAGGACGTTGAGCGTTCCAATAAAGTGTTACTGCTATCTGGTTGCCAGGTTGAAGGCGTTGCGCAGATAGATCAAACCCCAGTAGCGCGATCTCTCCGTCAAAATTTGCCTGCTGGGTATACTGAGCCGGGCGCGCCTCTCCAGAAGGTGATGTATAATGCAACCAGCCGGTGTTATCCATGAGGGCAGCCATCATTAACAGGCCAACGGTTGTTAATGCCAGCCAGCGAAGGCTGTTGTCGGATGACGCAAAGGCAGTTGACATCGCTTGCTGCTGCGTTTTGCGTGACGCATATATCAGCCAACCTCCCCACCCGATCCCAGCGATCCCGGCGATTGCCCACCCCAGCTTGCGTGGAAGTGTGTCCTCAAATTGAATCAAAACTTCATGGTCGCCTGGCGGCACTTTCACGGTGATAAAGCCCTCGGGATGGGCGACTTCGATCTCTGTCGGTTTGCCGTCGAGATAGGCCTGCCAACCGGGGAAGTAGAACAGGTACAGTCGTAGGACAAATTTCGTGGCCGTCTGGATTTTGAAATGGTTGCGCCAGGGCAGACTGGGCACCACCTCGACGGTCGCATCCTGCGGAACAGTGTAGCGGTTGACGCGATCAATAGCCCCGGTTTCATAAGATTCCAACAAGGTATCCTGCGGGCTGGGAAGCATTTCTACTGTGGTTGGCACAAAGTCATTCGTAGATGTCGTGCCGCGCCAGCGTCCTTCCTGTTCGATGGCAATATAGGCCAGTGGCGTAAGTGGATCCGCAAAACCGTTTTCCCAGGGAATCATATACAGTCCTGGCAAAGCAGTAAGTACGACAAGAGCCAGGCAAAAAGAGAGGATGATGCTACGAAGCCGTTCGGAGAGATCGAGAAGGCCAATAGAGGCTACCAACGGCACGATAAGCGCGGCAAAAGGTCCAAGGAATCGCCAAGGGAATTGGTAAAAATGCATGCCAGGCAAATTTTCCCAGACGAAGATACTGGATTGCGTAATCAAGCCGAAGCAAGCAGCTCCGGTAAACCCATAAAATAAAATACGCCGTAGTCCGCGCCGAGAGACAGCAATTACGATCCCCGCAATCGCCAGCAAGCCTATCAGTGGGCCAATACTCATCGGGATTTGTGGAACGGTTGCGCGCCAGTCTTGGCGTGGGGTAAAGGCCAGCAATTCACTCAATGGGACATAATGCTCTCGAAAGTCATAGTGTCCTTCACCTGCTACGTTTTCGAGCTGAACATAATGCTGCTCCACTACAAAGGGCAACCAGAAATACGCAGTCAATGCCATCACTAAAATTCCGGCAAACAAAGCCTGCCAAAACTGTGCATACTGGCGTAGAATCAACCAATGCCAGATAGAGAGCAGCAATAACAATGTCATTAGAGTCAGGCCGGTGAGGTTATGGCTTAACAATGTGCCTGCTGCCAGCATAACAGCGCCAACCATGGCACGGCGGCCTCCCCCGCGCCACAGTAGCTCCCAAAACCATAAGGCCCATGGAACAAGCGCCAATGCAAAAACTTCCGCCAGATCCCCCCGAATATGGGGATTGACTAACATAATGTAGGGGGAAAAAGCAAATACGGCGGATCCCAGGAGTCCCCCACCCTGGCGTCCAAACTCGCGCCCCAAGAAATAAGCGCCTGCCGCGCCCAGGAGATGACTCAAGACAAACAAGGTCTTTGCGCCAACGGCGGCGTTTTCCGGCCGAAGAAAAGTTATCCAATTTCCAAGGTGATAGGTTAAGGGCGCATAGTAATTAAAGATAGGATAACCGTATCCGTGATAGAAATCCGGCGCCCATCGCGGATACAGATTACCGGCGCGCAGACTGTATCCTAATTCTGCGATTCGCAATACGTGCAACTCCGCATCTGTGCCGCGCGGTAAACCTGCTTGACTTATAAAAGGCCAGGCCGTCAGTAACCCCAGAGACAGGACCAGCAGTAGAACATAAAAATTCGGCCCGCCGCAATTTCGCATAGCCATTTTTTTCATCTATGTAACATCCAATAAATAAGAAGACATGTGTTTATGACTACGCGAAGTTAGCTATCCGACTCGAATCGAAATCCATGACCACGCACCGTGACCACGTAATTCTGATCGGGGTTGATTTCAGCTAATCGTTCACGCAGACGATAGATTAACGCATCCACAGCTTGATCGGTGACGCCACCAGCGGCGTCAGGCCATACACTGCTAACAACATCCTGACGGGTGACAACGCGCCCCGCAGATTGAATCATCAACGCCAAAAGGGTAAATTGCGCCGGGGAAAGTGGCGGATCCAGCTCCTTGCGCCCATACGAAACGCGCCGGGTAGCCTCATCAACATTCAAACGACCTGGAGGCGGAACACTTTCGTCCAGGGGCAACGTGGCGTCACCAGCAATGAAGCCCATCTGCACAATTGTGGCTAACATAATCTCATCACCGTCACGCAGACGACAAGGCTGCCCTCGCACACGCTCGCCATTGATGAAAGTGCCATTCTTGCTTCCCAAATCACGCAGCAGATAGCCATCATGGTCATGTTCGATACGCGTATGATAACGCGAAATCTGGCGCTCGGCGACAACAAGGTGACAATCGGCCGCACGTCCAATCACGAATACGTCGCCCTCAATAACCCAGCGCGTACCGGCCAGAGTACCCTGATAAACTACTAATAATGGATGACTTATTGATTCCATGTGATTCCAGTCCTCCTCTTAAAAATTGGCTACAACTCCCCCGCTTGACAGACACAGCAGTATGCCTTATGATGCGGCATAATGACAAAACTACTCGATTCACAAATCATTCTAAAAGATAGATACAAAGTTGCAAGCCCTATCGGCCAGGGAGGAATGGGAGCGGTTTATCAGGCAGAGGACACCCTTCTGCCGGGACGGGTGTGCGCCTTGAAAGAAATTGCGCCGGATCCGGATCTCGATACAGGAATGTTGAGCCAACTACAAGATCAGTTCCGGCAGGAAGCCTCTGTGCTAGCACGCCTGGATCACCCTAATCTACCCAAAGTATCGGACTATTTTTCTCAGGACAGGCGAGAATATCTGGTCATGGATTTTATCCCGGGGCACGACTTGCGAGAAATTGTGGATCAAGCAGTGGGTAAGAATCGTTTTCTCGAAGAGGAGCAGGTAATCAACTGGGCGGAGCAACTCTGCGACGCTTTGGAATATTTACACAACCAAGATCCGCCCATCTTGCACCGCGATATTAAGCCCTCTAACATAAAATTGACACCTTCAGGGCTGCTCAAATTGGTAGATTTTGGCTTGGTCAAGTTGTTAACCAGCGATGAGGCGCGCACAGTGACCGTAGTCCAGGGACAAGGAACGGCAGCCTATACACCTCTGGAGCAGTACGGCGGTGACGATGCTCACACCGATACCCGCAGCGATATCTATGCACTAGGCGCCACATTGTATCATTTGTTAACAACACGCGCCCCCGTAACCGCGCGCGAGCGATTCCTTCGACCGGATGCGCTAACACCGCCCCGTATGATTAATCCACGCATATCTCCCGGCGTCGAAAGAGCCATTCTTAATGCGTTGGAACTTCATCCAGACAAACGCCCAGCCGACATTGCTACCTTTAGACAGGCGCTCCGGCAATCGGTGCTCCCCGCGGGATTGGCTCCCCTGCTGCTTACCCAAACAGAATGGCAGAAAGCTGTTGTCAAGAACTTTCCACTCATTGCTGCCGTCGGCGTTTTGGCAACACTAGCCCTTGTTTTGACTCCCCCCTAAGTCGTCTGGGGTAATTGCACGCCTCGCAAGAGCCAAGCGCGCGCTCAAAAATGTAGCGACGCCTTCGCCCAACATCACCAATAAGCCGGTCACGTACGCCAAACCACCAACAACATACTCGCGCCCGCTCAAATTGTGACGCAACTCCGGTCGCCACCAGCAGCCAATCATGATAGCAATATACCCTGCCAGCGCCCCCAAGGCTCCCCACAGGCCAGTGCGCACAGATTTAACTACATTTAAGCCGCGATTGCGCACCCAGAGAAAACCGCCTAGTAAGGCCAATCCTATCCCGGCAAAGCCCCACCCCAGCAAACGACTCCGCCGCACCACCGGCAAATAAATAGGTTCAGGGAGCCGGTGAACCTGCGGCGGCAAGGGCGTCGGGGTAGGTGTTGAGGTCAATGTCGGAGAGGGCGTCGGAGTAGCCGTCGGGGTGGCGGTGGGTGTCGGAGTGATAGGAACGACCTCAACGCCCTGTTCCTCGCGCATGGTCAATTCCAGGCGCACCGAGGATAATGCCGGCTCTGACTGAGCGGTAATCACCATCAGCCCCACTCGATCGAGCATCACCTGCACCCCAGCAATGCCATTGCGCGTCACCGCAGTTACGGTGCGTTTGGTGCCCTCTTGTGGATAAGAAAGTACAAACTCCACGGGGGTGCCATCCGGCACAGAATGGCCGTTTTTATCCAGGATTTTACCGGCACGCAAATAGATCAAATTATTCAGCATAATGCCTTCGGTCGAGGTCAAAGGATTACCGCTGGCATCCACCAAATCGAGCGGAATAAGCTGGTTGGCGTCCGGCATGGTTTGGAGTGGGATGTAATAATTGAGAGCCGGCACATCTACCGGAGAAACGCCGCCGGCAGTAAGTCCCCGAAAAAGTGTGCGCACACTAGCCTCCACAAAAGCCGGACCTGAGGCGTAAAGAGCATAGTAGGCATCCAGTTTGCTGACCTCTGTGCTGTCCAACTCATAGGGCGGCCCTAAAGAGAAGACAAATATCCGTGTATCTGGAGAAATAGTCTGCTGCGCCAAGAACAGTTTAAGCGCCTGGGATTCAGGGGTCTTGGAATTGAGGCCCGTTGTAACAAAGACCAACCAGCGCGCCTCTTCCAGCGCAGTCAGGACACGAACGGGAAATGGAACAGGCGGGGGGGTACTCTCCACAGTCACAGTCACAGGTAATTCAGCTTCAAGCGCCACGGGAGTGGGCGTCGGCGAGGGCGTTGGCGTCGCATTAGCCAGACGGACCTTGGTTTCCAGCGCCAGCAACAAATCCGCGAAAGTATACACTTGAACCAGCCTTTGCTGAACAATGGCAGTACCCTCTGGGCCATACAATTGAAACAACGACTGCCGCCAGGCATCCGCAGATAATAAAGCCAGCGAGACATTCGCGTCGGGCAATTGCAAAGACTGCTCTTGGACAAAGATAACAATAGATTCACCGGACTGGGGCGGTTCGGAGAGCAAATCCTTAGAAATAGGGAAAATGCGGGTCAATGCTTGCGCCGCCACCTGCACGCTGATGTCTGATTTCGCAGTGAAAACCGGCGTCAGCGGGTCTTGCAATACTGACGCCAGCGCGAACTCAGGACAAGCCCGCAGTTTCATCGCCAACAAACGCGCGACGGCCCCGTCCACCATGGTTTTAAATGTTAGATCGGTTTTGTAAAGCGCCGTCAAAAACTCTAGTGTGCTTCGAACGTTGGAAAAATGCCCATCCCAATCAGCCTCCGCGGCAAAGCGATCCAGAATCAACAAATCATTGCCGGCGTTTAGCGCATCCTGCATGATCAAACGCGCATTAAAAGAAAGGCCGCGAGGATCGTAAGAACGGCGAATAGAACGCATCCCCAAATCATCCGCCACCAACACCCCACCTCCCTGCCGCCAGGGAGCAATCTCCGGCAAATTGGTTACCGATTGCAATGCCTGCGCATCCAGACTGATGGGGCGCGTAGCCTGGCGAATATTGCCCTGGAACCCCCGGTAACGAATATGGGTCACCAGGAAAGCATCCGCCACATCAACGGCCATGCCCGGCGGATTTTTAGCGACGGCAAAGAAAGGGGCCAGGTCAATCTGTTTCAGTTCCTCCAGGGTTTTCTGAACTGTCGGCACTTCCTCTTCCAACACACGATCTGCGCTGCCCAATCCCGGCAAATGGCGTGGCACAATCAATAACTTACCCCCACTTCCCTCTCGCAGACCACTGATGTAAGCGCGGCCCATCTCCCCCACCCAAAATGGATCGCTGCCGAAGCTATTGGTTCCCAGGTCGGAAGGATCGCCAGGACGGGGGGTGTACAACACATCCAGGTCTGGCCCCAACAACATATTAACACCTACCGCCATCAATTCCCGGCCCAATACCTCCCCGGTAGCAGTTGCCAACGCAGGATTCCAGGTAGCGCCCAGGGCCATATACGTGGGCAACGCCGATGTGCCAGAGATGAACTGTGTGACAGGAACCCCTTGAATGGTTGCCTCGGTAGCAATAAGCAGGGGGATAAATGGAGGGTTTAACTGCGCTTCACTGGATTTGAGGGCAAACGTTTGAGCCGCTTCCGAGGCATACATTTGAAGCTGATTGGTCATCGAAATCAGGGATGCCGAGGCTGCCGGAGTGGTTCCAAAATTACCATTTTGAGGATGAAGCAGCACCCCCCCTACCCCATAATCACGGATCAACTCAGCCAGATCGGAATCAGCCTCTATCTCCATTCCGGGGAACGAGATCAACACCAATTGCCCCACCTTCATCTCGGGGGGCATTTGGGATAACATGTTGACGATTGCATCCGATAAAACAGGATCAGGCGTTGGTGTTTGCGCTCTTACCGGGGGGACTATCAAGAGCAACAGTAACAACGCCATAACCCCGCGCAGCAAAACACGGGTACGCATCTATTCTCCTCCACGTCCCATTGTAATCGAGAGCAAGTATTAGGCAAATCCCATTTGCCCATTTGTCATTACTCTGGTAAACTTGCCAAGTCATTTACGACAATCGAGGTCTGACCAATGAAACATCGAAGTTTGGTTTTACTGGGGATTCTGCTCCTTCTGCTCAGCGCCTGTAGCGACAAACCGTTACTACAGGATGTATCCATCTCCCCAACCATCATCACCCCCAACGCTGACGGGGATACGGATCTGGCAAAGATAGAGTTTCTGCTCAACCGCAGCGCCACCGTCGCTATTACACTCTTCGACAAAGGCGGGAATGAGTATATTTTTCGCGCTCCTTCCCGACTGCCCGTCCATGATGACGCATACACTGTCTATTTCGGCGGCGTGGTTGAAGGTTACACATTGCCGGATGAGACGTACGACTATACCATCCTCAAGCGAATGTTGCCGGACGGTGATTACACCTGGAAAATCCAGGCAGAAACCGCTGAGGGCGAACGCGCTGTAACTACCAGAACCCTAACGATTCGCAACGCCGATACACTTATGCCCGGCATTCGCGGATTCAGCGTCTCCCCCACCTCTTTTTCCCCCAATCAAGATGGTATTGACGACCGGGTGCAAATCAATCTATTCCTGGAAAAAGACGTCGAAAGCTCCCGCGTGTACGTGTTAGATGCCAACAATCTAAAACACCACATCTCAGAGGACGAGGAAAAAGTGACCCCCAATGCCCGCGGCTTTCACGCCTACAATTGGGACGGGGGCATTGACGCCGGCAGTGAACCGCCAGAGGATGGCGTCTACAGCCTCTATGCCGAAGCGCACGATAGGATGGGACAACACGTCATTGTGAGCCGCTCACTGGAAATCATCAACGCCGGGATGCCGCGCGCCTACATCCTCAACGCCGAGGTAGAATATTCGGTGGCAACCAGCATGATCTTGTCAGAAACGCTCTGTTTCACCTTGACCGTTGAAAATGATAGCGTCACGCCACTGCGCACCACCGGGCCGTGGGCCGGCACCCACTACCGCAGCGATCAGAACTTCAACTCATTCGGGCGATCAGAAGAATCCGGCGTCTTCCGCGTGGGGATGGACTTTGACACCAGCCTCCGCAACTACCCCTTCCGGTGGGGCATTGGGCAGCCGGGGGTGGACCTGGTGCAAATCGGCGAACACTGGTATCTTCCCCCTAGTGCGCGGTCTACGGTCACAGGATGCGTGCAAATCACTGACCTGCCGGTGCGCAATCCCCTCTATTATTGGATGGGATTGATCCACGAAGATGTGGAAATTGCGGCAGTCAACAACCGCGTAGACCCTGTCTTCATCAGAGTATACGAACCGTAAAAATGGGCACCTCCTCTATCACCCACCTGGGCGTCATCATCGTTTCTTGGAACGTGAAAGAATTGCTGGACGCCTGCCTTTTATCACTACGCGAAGATATAAGCAAGACATCCCAAGTCGCCGCCACAGTCTGGGTGATAGATAACGCTTCACACGATGGAACCGCCGACATGGTATGCAGTCGCCATCCGTGGGTCAATCTGGAAACCTCTCTGGAAAACCTGGGGTTTGTGCGAGGCAACAATTGGATCATAGAAAGGTTGCTGCAAACCAGCGCGCCGGATTACCTTTGGCTCTTAAACCCAGATACCGTCATCCAGCCAGGCGCGCTGGCAATCTTGTTGGATTTTATGAACGCCCATCCTCGCGCCGGACTGAGCGGGCCACAGTTGCTCAATCCAGATGGCTCGCACCAACCCGGCGCATTTCGCTTCCCCGACGTGTGGCAGCCTCTCTTCGATTTTGGCTGGCTCCCACAACGTTTCTACTACACCCGTTGGAACGGGCGCTATCCGGCGCAGGCGTACGCGCGCCAGCAGCCCTTTCGCATTGACCATCCATTAGGCGCGGCCATGCTCGCGCGCACGGCTGCCGTGCAGCAAGTGGGACTGTTGGACGAAGGTTTCTTTATGTACTGCGAGGAGATTGACTGGGCCTGGCGAATGCGCAAAGCCGGATGGGAAGCCTGGTTGGTGCCGGAAGCCCAGGTCATTCACGTTGGAGGCGCCAGCACGGGGCAGGCGCGTGCAGAAACCACAGCCTATCTCTGGGAGAGTCGGGCCAGGCTCTACCGCAAACATCGCGGCCGGCTGACGCGCGCGTTGGCCGGTTTCGTCGTACAGCGTGCGTTCTCAGCAATGATGGAAAAGGCGGAATCGCCGGCCTGGGAGCAGGCATACCGCAGAATCATGCGGGCATGGCAAAACGAAAAGGAATGAGCCAATCTCTGAACCGCCTATCCGCATCACGATTAGCAAAGGACGTTATGCTCAAAGCAGTCATTCTGACCTTAAACGAGGCGCCCCACATCGCAGCCTGTATCGAGAGCGTGCAGTGGGCCGATGGCGTGTTGGTATTTGACAGCTTCAGCACCGACGCCACCGTCGTGCTGGCCCGGCAGGCCGGCGCGGAAGTCATCCAGCATCCTTTCGAGAATTACGCACAACAACGCAACGCAGCCCTGGATGTAGTTGCCGCCGACTGGGTTTTTTTTGTGGACGCCGACGAGCGCGCCACACCCGAATTAGCGCAGGAAATCCGTCAAGTTGTAGCGACCGACGAGAAGGTCGGCTGGTGGGTGCCCCGCCACAACTACATCTTCGGGCATCGGATGCGCGGGGCTGGCTGGTGGCCCGACCACCAACTGCGACTGCTGCGTCATGGGCGCGCCCGCTACGAGCGCGCCGTACATGAAGTCGCCGTGCTAGACGGCAAAGAAGGGTATCTACAAGCCCCAATGATTCACTACAATTACGATACACTGCAAGACTTCCTCAAAAAACAACAGCGCTACATCAACTACGACGTGAAAGTCCTGGTGGAAAAAGGGGAAAAATCGCGCTTCTACACGCCGTACCGCCAGGCCTTGCGACACTTCTGGTGGCGCTTTATAACTCTAAACGGCTGGCGCGATGGCGTCTATGGCGTCCTGCTCTCAGGGCTAATGGCCTACTATGAGATGGTGAAATACGGGCGAGTGCGCCGAATTTATCAATCTCAGGCGCGCACAACATGAAAGTTACTATGCCGCCGCGGGCGCTACTGCTCAGCGCCGGATTATTATTCCTGGGATTGCTGTTGACATTCGCGCCCCAATTGTTCCTCCCGGCAAGCCCTCCCCCGTCGCCCCCCTTATCTTCCCGGCGGCCCACACCGACCTGGGGCCATCTCCCCACCCGGATTCCCACCGCCACCCCATCGCCCACACTGGACCTGGCGGGCACCCCGGTGCAAACAATGCGTGAGGCCCTTGCCCAACAAGACTACATCGCCGCACAGGCAGCATGGAACGCCGCCCATCAGATGGCGCCACAAAATCCCATGGTGGCCCGCGAAGGCGCGCGGCTCGCGCTCGCCCGCGACCAGCTACACTTTGCGCAAAGCCGCATCTGGCGCGCGCTGAACGCCGATGCCCACGACGCGGCGTCATGGGTGCTGCTCGGCGCCACCTACGCGCGGCGCGGCGAATATCTGGAAGCGGAACAAGCCTGGAGCGTCGCGCAAAGCCTGGAGCCGGCGCTGGCGCCGGCGTTGTTCCTCGATCGGTGGTATGCTGCCCGACAGGCCTACACCGCCGGGCAAGGCGCCGCAGCCCTCAGCGCGCTGGCGCAGACGTATAGCCGCACTGCCCCCGAAGACCCACTGGCTATCTATTACCAAAGCGCGGCCCTGTTAGCGGTGGGGGATGCAACTTCAGTCATTCCCCCCCTGATCAGTGTCCTGGGCAGCGATCCCAATGCGCCGGCCGTCCTTTGGTACACGCTCGGTGAGGCTTATCTGGCCGGTCACGCCTATTCGGAAACCATCACGGTGTTGGAAGTGGCCGGCTCGCGGTTTGCTCAGGGGGATACCAGCCTGTATCTTGCCAGCAACGATCCGATTTACGATCTGAACCTGCGGTTGGCGTATGCCTACCTAGGCCGTTCTGAGCCGCTCGCCTGCGCCAACGCGGAGCCGCTGTTGCGCCGGCTGACACAGCGGCTTCCTGAATTGACACCGATGATCGCGCAAGCCATCGCGTGTCAAACGCCGACGCCCACCTGGACGCCCTGGCTGCCCAGTCAACGGATTGAAGTAACCCCCACAATACCGTGAAATCCTTTCTGTCCGTGAGTCCTGAAACACCTACAATCCGCCAACATAAAAAAACGTGAGGCTTGGCTGGTGCAAGCCTCACGTTTTACATCTCACAAGTCGTTATGCCACTGCCGGCGTCAACTCTGCATACACGCCGTACACTTGTTCGCGCTCGCGGCGGAACTGGCGGGTGTACAGGTCGTAGTAGTGCCCACGCTGGCGGATCAACTCCTGGTGCGTCCCGATCTCTTCGATGCGGCCCTCTTTGATGACCAGGATACGGTCGGCGCGCTTGATGGTGGAGAGTCGGTGCGCGATCACGAAGCTGGTGCGCCCTTCCATCAAGGCGTCCATCCCGCGCTGGATGTGCGCTTCGGTGAGTGTATCCACCGAACTGGTCGCCTCGTCCAGAATCAGGATGTCGGGATTCGCCAGAACCGCGCGGGCGATACTAATCAGTTGCTTCTGCCCCACCGAGAGCAGGTTGCCGCCCTCACCTACGTCTTCATCGTAGCCTTTATCCAGCTCGGTTATGAAGTCGTGCGCGTGCGCGATCCTGGCGGCGGCTTCCACTTCTTCGTCCGTCGCGTCCAGCTTGCCGTAGCGGATGTTCTCGCGGACAGTGCCGGAGAACAGGTGGGGCGTCTGCAACACCATCCCCACGCGCCCCTGGACGGCTTGCTGCGTCAATTCGGTGTAATCGCGCCCGTCAATGCGCAGCACACCCTCACTCGGCTCATAGAAGCGGCAGATCAGGTTAACGATGGTAGACTTGCCTCCGCCCGTCGGCCCGACCAGCGCGATGTGCTCGCCAGGGTAGACATGGAGGCTGAAGTCCTTGAGCACGTCCTGTCCTTCCTTATAACGAAAGGTTACGTTCTCAAACGCCACTTCGCCGTTGACGAAGCCGGGATTCTCTGCGCCGGGGCGATCCACCACGTCCGGCTGCGCATCCATCAGCGAGAAGACCCGCTCCGCCGAAGCAACCGTGCGCTGCATTTCGGCATAGATGCGGGCCATATCCTGCACCGGCCACATCATAAAGGTGAGGTAGGAAAGGAAGGCCTGCAAACCGCCGATGGTCAGGCCGAGCACGGTCACTTGCAACCCACCGCGCCACACCACCGCCCCAATCGCCAGCGCGCCAATGATCTGAATCACCGGCAGGAACAGGGCCGAGAGCCACGCGGCCCGATACGCCGCCCGGTACATCGCCGAGGACTTCTCGCCGAATTCCAGTGTATTTTGATGCTCACGCACCAACGCTTTGATCACGCGCACGCCGGTGATGTTCTCGTTGTACGCCCCGGTAATCATCGAATTGAGCTTGCGCACCTCCCGGAACTGCACCAGGATCAACTGCTTGAACCAGAATGCCACCACGAGCATTACCGGGACAACCGCCGCGACGATCAAGGCCAGTTTCCAGTTGATGATCGCCATGAAGATCAGGGAAGTGGTGATGTTGAGCGACGACCACACGATGTCCACCAGTCCCCATGTCACCAACTCGGCAATGCGCTCGGCGTCAGAGGTGACACGCGACATAATCCACCCTACTGGCGTCTTGTCGAAGTACGAGAACGACAGTTCTTGCAGGTGGTCGAAGAGCTTGCGGCGCATGTCATACTGAACGCGCTCGCCCAGCAACCCGGCCAGGTAGATGAAGCCAAAGACAGTGATGGCCTGCACGATTGCAATACCGCCATAGATCATCAGGCTACGCCTCAGAAAGACTGCATCGCGCGCCACAATGCCGTCATCAATGATCTGCTTGCTCAGGTAGGTGAAGTAGGAATCCAGCCCTGAGGTCAGCGCGATCATCATCAGGAAACCCAAAACCCAATACCAGTACGGGGCGACCTGTTTGAGAATCCGCAGCACAACCCGCCCGTTGAATTTTGTTGTGAAATCTTGTTCTTCAAATTCGTAAGACATGTTCTTTTCCTCTTTCCTATGAAGGGAGTTTGGGATGACGTGTTACAGACCGCAACCTGAAATCGCCTTTTTTATCAGTTGAGCGGCATCACAGAAGCGTAAACCGGCGCGTACTCACCTTCTTCCACAAACGCTTCGACCGGCTCTTCTTCCGCCACGTCCGCCACTTCCTCGACGATTTCCTCTTCGATCCGCGACTGGATGTCGTAGATGTCGCGGTACAATCCCGGCTGGCGCACCAGGTCTGCGTGCGTCCCGGCCTGAATCACATGGCCCTTGTCCAACACCAGGATCAAGTCGGCGCCCATCACAGTTTGGATGCGGTGCGCCACAACGAAGGTGGTGCGCCCCGGGATCAGCACGCTCAACGCCTGCTGGATCTGCTCCTCGGTCTCGGTGTCCACCGATGAAGTCGCGTCGTCCAACACCAGGATGCGCGGGTCTTTGAGCAGCGCGCGCGCAATCGCCACCCGCTGCCGCTGCCCGCCGGACAACGTCATGCCCTTCTCGCCAACGATGGTGTCGTAGCCCTGCGGAAACGTCAAGATGATGTCATGAATCGCCGCCGCCTGCGCGGCTTGCTCGATCTCCGCCTGCGTTACCTCGCGGCCCGCCCCATAGGCGATGTTCTCGCGGATGCTGCGGGAGAAGAGGAACGGTTCCTGTTCCACGATGCCCACGTTACGGCGCAGCAACGACTTCGGATATTCCGTCAGTTCGACGCCATCCAACGTGATGTGGCCGGACTGGTACTCGTAGAAGCGCAGCAGCAGGTTGATGATGCTGGTCTTGCCAGAACCGGTCGAACCGAGCAGCGCCACTACCTGGCCCGGCGCGCAGGTGAAGGAGATGTCATGCAAGACTTCCACCGGCTTCAACGCCTCCGCCTTCTTCTCCGACGCTTCAGGTTCAGGCTGACCTTTGCGCGCCTTGCGGTTCTTCTTCTTATCTACCTTTTCGTGCTCCTTGAGCACTTCCATCGGCTCGTAAGCGAAGTTGACATTCTCAAAGGTCATACCGCCTTGAATTTGGGTATCCAACGCCACCGATCCGCTCACGATGTCCTCGCGATCCGGCATGATGACGTCCACCACGCGCTGGTAAGACACCAACCCGGTTGAGACCTGGACGATCAGCCGGCCCAGGTTGCGCATCGGCCAGATGATCCAGACGAGCATCCCCATCATCGCCATGTAGGTGCCGACGGTAATCTCCCCACGGATCGCCATCAACGCGCCGGTCGCCATCACGGCAATCGTCTGCGCCGCACAAATGATGTCGGAGATCGGCCAGTAGAGTGAGTGCATCACCAACAGCTTTTTGCCACGGTGGTACTTCTCCCAGTTCTCCCGGTTGAACTTATCCATTTCGTAGGCCTGCCGGGCAAAGGCGCGCACTACGCGCACGCCGGTCAGGTTTTCCTGGAGGGTGGTCGAAAGTTTGGCTTCCTGATCCTGGTAATGGTCATAGGCCTTGGAGACGCGCCCGAAAAACCAGTAGGACATCGCCACAATAATAGGCATGGTGATAATGGACATCCAGGCCAACCTGGCGTTCATCAGCGCCATCATCGTGAAGTTTATAACAAACAGCGCGACAATGCGTCCGATCCCCAATGCCTGATCCGCGTAGAAACGCCGCAGGGCGTCCACGTCCGAGGTGACGCGCTGAATCAACTCGCCGGTCTTGGCGTAATCGTGAAAGGCGAAGGGCAGCCGTTGGAGGTGGTCATAGAGGTAATTGCGAAGGCGCAGCGTGACGCCTTCCGATAGCTTGGCCGACCAATCGCCGCGCAAGTAGGCGAACAGCCCTTCCAACGCAGCCAGCCCCACAAAGGCAAGGGCGACCCACGGCAGGTTGGCGAGTGATTGCTCACCGCTCAACAGCTCGTCTACGACATAACGCAGCACTTGATAGTAGTACGTGCGCGCCAGCGCCCCCAGCGCGACCGCCAGGAGTGCGCCGACAAACAACCAGCGAAACCCTTTCAACATTTGCCACAGGCCCACCAGGCGATTAGACGCCAAGGTGGTCTTCAAATCCAGGGTCAGTTTCTGTTCTATTTTTGGGTCCAGTGTCTGAGACATAGTTTCGTTACCTTTGCCACCGTATTATTTTGAAATGGAATGAAGAATCGAAGACTCCCTTGCTTGCCGCGCCTCGCCATACACGCAAAAGCGAGCGGGGCTTTTTCCGCATTGTGGGTAATACGACATTACCCACCCCAACCTGATTGTGGGGGCCCGCTCGCCGGTAAGGTATTATTGACCGTCAATCTACGCCGAACGACGACGCCAAAGCGCCGCCGCCACGTAGGGATACCTGCACTATAATTTGTAACGGTCGCTAAATATCATCCCGGCGGTCGGGACCCGCTCCAAACGGACGCCCGATGCACTATCATGCACGCCATTGCCACCTCAGCCCTAAACACTCGTGTTTTCTCTGCCATTGTGCTCCTCCTATCGAAAAACTAAAGTCTGTTTGCACTGCCGTAACATATCCAGTATAGCGAAGTTTGTAGGTGTGTCTACTAGCCACTTGAACAGTCCCGCACCTGGTCAGACGGACGGGAGGCAAACTAAAACCTAACCAGGCCTTAGCATAACACATTTGAACAAACTTTCAAGTGCGGGCAATTTTCAGGGCTATCGCATTTGACTGCATCCGGCAACTGAATACGGCCTAAAGGCCGGGGATAAGAGGGCTTTTTGTGGCGGGGCGTCGCCCCGCCACAAAAAGCCCTCCGAAAAACGCCGCTTTAGCGGCACAACAGGCAGCGCAGCGGAACAAAGCTCTCCAAATGCGATAGCCCTACGCCTACGCCGCAGGGGGACAGGGCTATCGCATTTGACCGCGTCCAGCTACTGAATACGGCCTGAGGGCCGGGGATAAAAGGGATTTTTGTGGCGGGGCGAAGCCCCGCCACAAAAATCGTCCTTAAAAACGCCGCTTTAGC
>Ga0116144_10001157_pt1 | contig 32766 bp, 31 predicted proteins | sample AD_UKC035_MetaG_FD_89746 | JGI IMG/M metagenome (GOLD analysis project Ga0116144, IMG submission 89746) | Active sludge microbial communities of municipal wastewater-treating anaerobic digesters from USA - AD_UKC035_MetaG | ecosystem: Engineered > Bioreactor > Anaerobic > Digestate | place: USA...
CCAGCAGCACGCCTTCGCCGCCCTGCGCCTTGCTCAGATAGAACGCGCCCACGATGGCACTCATGCGTCCGGCGATTTCGCTCATGGGCTCGAGCAGCGGCAAACGCCGTCCGATCTGCACCGTCTCGTAGTCGGGTGGATGCGCCACCGTGCGCGGCGAGGCCTTGAGCAGCGGCAGCAGCGAGGGCAGGTGGCCGAGCGCGTCGCGCGGGCGGTCGGGCCAGTGCGGTTCGCGCAGGAAGGCGAGCGTCGAGCCGATCTCGCGAAACTGCCGCACGCTGTCGTAGCCAAGAGCCGCGGCCACGCGTCGCTGGGTGCCGAAGAGATTGCCGAGCACCGGCATGGTCGAGCCGCGCGGCTGCTCGAACCACAGCGCCGGCCCGCCGGCCTTGAGGCTGCGCTGGCAAAGGTCGGTCATCTCGAATCGCGGGTCGACGGGGAAGGGCACGCGCTTCAGCTCGCCGCTGCGCTCGAGCGCGTGCACGAAGTCTCGCAGGCTCGTGTGGGTCATCCGGCGGTCTCGCTGCGGGCGGCCGTGTTGACCGGGATCAAGTGGCCGCGGCCGCGTTCATGGCATGAATACCGGCCTCGTCCCTGCGCGAGCCCATCATGCTGCCCGATCCCATGGCCGTTCTCCACCGTGTGCTCCGTGTTGCGCCGACGCCGTTGCAGGCACAGATGCTCGCGCTCGCGATCAATCAGCTGCTGCGCGGCCAGCTTCTCGCCGGCCGGCTCGATGAACTCGCGGGCAAGTGCTTCTGCCTGAGCGTCGAGGACGTGCCGCTCGCGCTCGGCTTCGAGGTCGTCGATGGCGGACTCAGGCGTTCGAGCCGTGCGCCGCACGTGACGATCCGCGGCTCGCTCGCGGATTTCGTCGCGCTCGCGCGCCGGCAGGAAGATCCCGACACGCTTTTCTTCCAGCGCCGCCTCGCCGTCGAGGGTGAAACCGAAACCGGGCTGCACCTGAAGAACCTCCTCGATGGCTGGGAGTACGACTTGCCCGCGCATCTGCGCGCGGTGCTGCCGGGGCCGCTCGCGAGTCTCACCCTGCATGGTCTATCCCGGCTTCGCCCCGCAGGTAGCCGTCGCAATACCCGCCCGGCAGCGAGGCCGCCGGGAACGTGGCAGTTGCATCCCTAGTCGCGAGCGCCGCGCGGAACGCGCGGATCACGGCCGGGAAATCCCGTGATTGCGGCGACAGCCGCAGAATGTCGACGCCGGCCGCGCGCAGCGCCTCGACTTCACCCACGAGGTTCTGCACCGCTGCGGATTGTGTCTGGATTCCGTTCAGCGTGAGGAATGGTTGACCCTCGCGCGAGTAGAGCGTGACACCGTCGGGATAATCGCCGCAGATGAAACCACAGTCGTCCTTCGGGCGATCGTGGGAGCGCGCCGTGAAGCAGCGCGCCGAGAAGGCGAGCGGCAGGCGCCCATAGGCAAACACTTCGATCTCGAGACTGGCGGGACGCGACGCGCCGAGCGCGGCGATCGTCGCGAGCGGCAGTTCGACCGGCGCGACCCAGCGGCGGGCGCCGAGCGATGCCATCAACTGCAGCGTGGCGTCGTTGTAGATGTTGAGATGCGGTCCGGCGACGAACGGGCGCCCGGCGGCGTACTGCACGACCGCCATGTCGTTGGCTTCGAATCGCCCGTCTGATCCGTCGACGATGCGCGCCATCGTCGCGAGTTCCGACTCCGCCTCGATGAGCGCGAGGGTGGAGTACACGACTTCCTTGCCGGCGTCCTCGAGCGCGCGCGCGACCATCGGCCAGTCGCCACGTTGCAGCACGCGCCGCTTGCCGCACACGACTTCGCCGAGATAGACGATGTCGACCGGCTCATCGCACAGCGCCGAGTAGAAGTCGAGCGCTGCGCCGCGCTCCCACAGATAGAGGATAGGACCGACGGCGAGCTTCATGGGATGCGCGCTCATTGCCACGGCCGGTGGTAGGCACCGAGGGTGTGCGTGCGCCCTTCGGCGAGCGCATCGAGCGCGGCCAGCAGGTCGGCGGGCGGTGTCCACGTGCCGTCCTCCGCTTCGCCCGGCGCGGCCGGCGGAACGCTTGCTGCGCACAGATCGAGCGCGCGGCGCAGCAGGCCCGTCACCTGCCCTACATAGGCCGGCGAGCGCTGGCGTCCCTCGACCTTGATCGCCTTGACGCCGCTTGCTGCGAGCGCCGGCAGCACGTCGAGCGCGTTGAGGCTGGTCGGCTCCTCGAGCGCATGGAATACGGTGTCATTGACGCGAAAGCGGCCCTTGCACAGCGTTGGATAGCCCGCCGCTTCGCCCGGTGCGTAGCGATCGATCAGGATGCCGTTCAGGCGTGACTGGCGACCTTCGGGCGTTTCCTCCCAGCGCACTGCGTGCGCGGGCGAACAGACGCCCTGCGAGTTCGGCGAGTGACCGGTCGCGTAGGAGGACAGGGCACAACGGCCCTCCACCATCACGCAGAGGCTGCCGAAGCCGAAGACCTCGATCTCCACGGCCGTGCGTCCGACCAGGCGGGCGACCTGCGTGACCGACAGCACGCGCGGCAGCACGGCGCGCTGGATGCCGAACTGCTGACGGTAGAACTCGATGGCGCGCCAGTTGGTTGCCGAACCCTGCACGCTGAGGTGCAGGCGGAGTCGGGGGTAGCGGTCCGACGCGTAGCGCATCAGGCCGGGGTCGGCGAGAATCAGCGCGTCGACACCAAGGCGCGCCGCGCGATCGATCGTAGCGGTGCCGATCTCCCAGGACGCGGGCGAGGGGTAGACGTTGAGCGCGACGAACACCCGCACGCCGCGCTCGCGGGCATAGGCGATGCCGGTCGCGGCTTCCGCTTCGCTGAAATTCAGGCCCGGGAAATTCCGCGCGTTGGTCGCGCCGCGAAAACCCATGTAGACGGCATCCGCGCCATGGTCGACAGCGGCGCGCAGCGCCGGCAGTGTCCCGGCCGGGCAGACGAGTTCGAGGCTCATCCGCGCATGGTCGCGTCTGAGGGCTTACCTCGTGTTGACGGTGATCAAGCGGCCCGTTTGAGGGATAGCAAGGTCACCTGCTGGCCCGCGATCGCGATCTCCCGATCGCGGCTCATTTTCTGGACCATGCGGCTCACCGTTTCGATGCGCGTGTCGAGCAGGTTGGCTATTTCCTGGCGGGTCATGCCAAGCGAAAAGCTGCGGCTGTCGAGCCCGCGCTCCTCGAAGCGTCGCGCGAGATCGAGGATGAAGCCGGCGACGCGGCTGCGCATCGGACCGTGGGCGAGCGTCGAGCGTGGCACCGAACTGCGGCTCAGCAGGTTGATCAGCGCGGTGGAAAGTTCCCGTACCCGCGGATACTGGTCGCTCAGCAGGGACAATGGCAGCTCGCAGCATACGACCGGCTGCAGCGCGACGACGTCGTGCACGAAGATGCGCTTCGCGAAGGCTTCCGTGCCGAGCACGTCACCCGGGGTGTGGACGGCGACGATGCGCTCCTCGCCGTCGGTGCCGACTTCGACCGACTTCAGCATGCCCTGGCGCACGGCGAAGAGGGAATGGGCCGGTTCGCCTGCCCGGTAAAGGCAGGTGCCGGCGCGCAGGGTCTTCAGCGCGCCCGTGCGCTGTACGCCGCGATTCTCGCCGATCGCGATCAATCCGCAGAGGCGGCACACCTCATACAGGTCGCAGGAGCGGCAGGCGATGGGACCGGGGGTAGGCGCTGTCATGGCGAGTTGACTGTCTTGAGATTGATCAAACTGATTGTCCAATGGGCGTCCCGCCTTGCCCTTGATCCAGGTCAAGCGTGCCGAGCCGCAGGGCGTTGCCCACGACCGAAACCGAAGACAGGCTCATCGCGAGCGCCGCGATCATCGGCGAGAGCAGCAGTCCGGTGAGCGGGTAGAGCACGCCGGCGGCGATCGGCACGCCGAGCGCGTTGTAGAGGAAGGCGAACGCGAGGTTCTGCTTCATGTTGCGGACCGTCACGAGCGATATCGAGCGCGCTCGCACGATGCCGTGCAGGTCGCCTCTGACGAGCGTGACCTGTGCGCTCGACATCGCGACGTCGGTGCCGGTGCCCATCGCGATGCCCACGTCGGCGCCGGCGAGCGCCGGGGCGTCGTTGATGCCGTCGCCCGCCATCGCGACTTTGCGGCCCTCGCCCTGTAGTCTGCGCACCAGTTCGATCTTCTCCTGCGGGCGCACTTCGCCGTGCACGGCGTCGATGCCGAGCCGGCGCGCGACCGCATGCGCCGTGGTGACGCCATCGCCGGTCGCCATGACGATGCGCAGGCCCGCGGCATGCAGCGCTTCGATCGCCGCCGGGGTCGAGGCCTTGACCGGATCGGCGACCGCGATGAGGCCGGCGAGCGCGCCGTCGACACCGATCCACATGACGCTCGCGCCGTCCTGGCGCAGAGCCTCGGCATCGTTCGCCAGGCTCGCGGTGTCGATGTCGCTCTGCTGCATCAGGGCGGTATTGCCGATGACGAGCCGTCGCGCTCCCACGCGGCCGTGTACGCCGACGCCGGTCGAGGATTCGAAGCCCTCGGGCGGCTCGAGGGTGAGGCCGCGGCGCCGCGCCTCGGCAACGATCGCCTCGGCGAGCGGGTGCTCGCTTGCCTGATCCAGGCTCGCCGCGAGGCGCAGCAGTTCATCCTCCGTCCAGCCTGGTGCGGACACGGCGGCGCGAAACGCCGGCCGGCCTTCGGTGAGCGTGCCCGTCTTGTCCACGATCAGCGTGTCGATCGCGCGCAGGTTCTCGATGGCTTCGGCGTCGCGGAACAGCACGCCGCTGTGCGCGCCGCGGCCGGTGGCCACCATGATCGACATTGGTGTCGCAAGCCCGAGCGCGCACGGGCAGGCGATGATCAGCACCGACACGGCGTTCAGCACGGCATAGGTCCACGACGGATCGGGGCCCGCCAGGCCCCATATGAAGAACGTGGCGATGGCCACCGCAAACACCGCGAGCACGAACCAGTAGGCGACCCTGTCGGCGAGGCGCTGCATCGGTGCGCGCGAGCGCTGCGCCTGGGCGACCAGCTGCACGATGTTCGCGAGCACCGTGGCCGAGCCCACTTTCTCCGCGCGGATCACCAGGCTGCCGCTGCCGTTGAGGGTGGCGCCGATCACCGCGGCGCCCGCGGCTTTTTCGACCGGTATCGGCTCGCCGGTCAGCATCGACTCGTCGATGTGCGAGCGACCCTCGAGCACGACGCCGTCGACCGGTACCTTCTCGCCGGGCCGCACGCGCAGGCGATCGCCGACGTGCACATGGGCGAGTTCGATGTCTTCCTCGCTGCCGTCGTCGCGCAAGCGCCGTGCCGTCTTCGGCGCAAGACCCAGCAGTGCCTTGACCGCGGCCGAGGTCTTCGAGCGTGCGCGCAGTTCGAGCAACTGTCCGAGCAGTGTCAGCGAGATGATCACCGCCGCGGCCTCGAAGTACACGCCCACGCGACCATGCTCGCGGAACGAGTCCGGGAAGATGCCCGGCGCAAGCGTCGCGACGACGCTGTAGCCGTACGCCGCAATCACGCCGCTGCCGATCAATGTCCACATGTTCGGGCTGCGATTGCGCAGCGACTGCCACCAGCGCTCGAGGAAGGGCCGGCCGGCCCACAGTACGACCGGCGTCGCGCACGCGAACTCGATCCAGGTGCGCGCGCCGATCGACAGCCCCGGGACATGGTGGCCGAACATCGCGAGCACGAACACGACGGCCGACAGCGGCAGTGACCACCAGAATCGCTGCGTGAAATCCCGCAGCTCCGGGTTGTCCTCGTCGTCGAGGCTCGGCATCTCCGGTTCGAGCGCCATGCCGCATTTCGGGCAGATGCCCGGGCCTTCCTGCCGCACCTCGGGATGCATCGGGCAGGTGTAGATCGTGCCGGCGGGCGCGGCGGGCGATTCCGGCGGCATCCCGGTCGCCTGTGCCGCAAGATACTTCCCGGGATCGGCGATGAAGCGTTCGCGGCAGCGCGCGCCGCAGAAGTAATATGCCGCGCCGCCATGGCTGGCATGGTGTGGCGTCTTCTGCGGATCGACCTTCATGCCGCACACGGGGTCGGTCACGCGACCTTCGTGCGAGTGGTGTGCGTGCTCGTGGTGTTCGTGGGTCATGATTCCTCACCGGAAAGCGCGGCCAGCTTCGCCGTCGCGGCCTTCTTCACGCCCCCATGCCGCGGCGCAGGCAGGATGCCCTGGCGTTCGTAGTAACGCACCGTGTCGATGGGCACGCCGGCCGATTTCGCGAGTTCACCGATCTGCATGCCTCAAGTATGCACTCTGGACTCAAGCCCAGGATCAAGCCCTTGTATACTGCGTTCTCCAGGGAGGACACCGATGCTCGCGTTTCTGTTCTGGCTACTGCTGCTCGTGATCTGCTGGCCGATCGCGCTGATCGGGTTGCTGCTCTACCCGCTCGTGTGGCTGGTGCTGCTGCCGTTCCGGCTTCTCGGCATCGCCGTGAACGGTGTGTTCGAGCTGTTGAAGTCCATCATCCTGCTGCCGGCGCGAGTGCTGCGCGGAAAGCCGGTCTGAGGGTAGTCGCTCAGGGCGCGGGCGCGGCCTCGGGCGGTTTCCTGCCGCTTTTCGGATCCGCATCGTCGTCGACGGGTGCCGGTGCCGGCGTCGGTTCCGCCGCCGGGCGCACCACGACATTGCCACCCTGGTCAGGCAGGTAGAGCGGGCCCTTCTGCCCGCATGCCGCGAGCAGTGCGAGCGCCAGAGTTGCCGCGGCCAGGGCGCGGCACATCACAGGAACATCGTGCGTTTGTCGCGCAGCGCGATCCATCCGCGCGCGACTCGGTAGACGATCCAGATCGCGATGATCACTGCCGCCAGGTAGAAAGTGACGATTCCAAGTCCAAACAGCAGCACGAGCGGTGCCGACACGATGGCGGCGACGACGATCCACAGGAATGCGAACCAGAAAGTGCGGATCTGCCAGCGGAAGTGCGATTCGAGCCAGGTGCCGCGCACTTCGGACTGGCGCACGTAATTCATGATCACGGCGATGATCGACGGCAGGCCGAAGACGAAACTGCCGATCACCGTCGCGGGGCCGGTCACGCCGATCAGCACGGACAGCGCGTGCAGCCCGTAGATGATGTTCGTATAGGTGACGAGGCCGGGATCGAGACCGGCGGTGGGCTGGTTGGCTTCATTCATGGGCTGAGCCTCCTGCAATCTGCCGGATCATACCTGCCGGCGCTCCACGGTCGCCATGGTGATGCGCGAGACGCAGGCGAGATGGCCCGCGGCGTCGCGCAGCTCAATGCCCCACACCTGGCTGCGCGCCCCGATGTGATACGGGCGGGTGGTGCCGGTGACGAGGCCGCTACGCACGGGCCGCAGGTGGTTGGCGTTGATCTCCTGCCCGAGGCACATGAAGCGCGCCGTGTCGATGCAGCAGCTCGCCGCGGTGCTCGCCAGAGTCTCGGCGAGCGCCACCGACGCGCCACCGTGCAGCACGCCGAACGGCTGGTGCGTGCGCGCATCGACGGGCATCGTGGCGCGCATGAAGTCGTCGCCGATCTCGGTGAACTCGATCGAAAGATGCGCCACGAGCGTATTGGCCGACAGCGCATTCAGCTGTTCGCGCGTGGGTTGCCGGAACCAGATCGACATGGTTACCCCCGAAGCGGATCAAACCTTGCGCAGGCGCGCGCTGACGCGGCGATAAGCCTCGCGAAACGGGATGCCTTCCTTCACGACGAGCGCGTTCGCTTCCTCGGCCGCGTGGATCGCAGGGTCGAGCGCGATGTTCTCCCGGCGGAAGTGGACCGCGCCGATGGCGGCGGCCATGATGTCGAGCGTCTGCAGCGCGATATCGATGCCGCGAAACAGCGGCAGCTTCAGCAGCTGCAGGTCGCGCTGGTAGCCCGACGGCAGCTTGGCGAATATTCCGAGGGCCTCGACGAGGTTGGCGTGCGCCGTCGCGGTGCGGCCGCGCACCAGCTCGAAGACATCCGGGTTGCGCTTCTGCGGCATGATCGACGAGCCGGTCGTGAACTCGTCCGGCAAGGTGACGAAGGCGAACTCCTGCGTATAGAAGAGCAACAGGTCGGCCGCAAGCCGGCCGAGGTCCTGCATCGTGAGCGCGACCTCGAACAGCAGCTGCGTCTCCGCCTTGCCGCGCGAGAGCTGCACGGCAGTGACAGGCTCGTGCGTCACCGCGAAGCCGAGCGCCGCGCGGGTCGCGTCCCGATCGAGCGGCAGACCGGGCGTGCCGTAGCCGGCAGCGGAACCCAGCGGGCACTTCGCGGTGCGCCGATGCGCGAGACGCAGTCCCTCGGCGTCGTCGCGCAGCTCGGCGGCGAATCCGCCGGCCCACAACGCGACGGTGCTCGGCATCGCCTGCTGCATGTGGGTGTAGCCGGGCAGGGCGATTTCACCACCGCGCGCGGCCAACGCATCGAGTGCATCGGCGACCTGCGAGGCGCCCGTGCGCAGCTGCTCTATCGCATCGCGCAGGTACAGTCGCAGCGCCGTCAGGACCTGGTCATTGCGCGAGCGCCCGAGGTGCACGCGGCCACCCGCCGCGCCGATGCGCGCCGTGAGGCGCCGCTCAAGCGCGCTCTGCCCATCCTCGTCGGCGAGTTCGATGCGCCACTCGCCGCGCTCATGCGCCTCGCCGATGGCGGTGAGGCCCTCGCGGATGGCGACGAAATCGGCGTCGGTGAGCAGCTTCTGCGCATGCAGCATCGCAGCGTGCGCGATCGAGGCCGCAACGTCATAGCGCACCAGACGCTCATCGAGCGCGTAGTCCTCGCCGGCCGTGTAGGCGAGCACGCGCTCATCGAGCGGTGCGCCCTTGTCCCACAGGCGCGTCACGCGGCTCCACTCTGCTGTTCGGCGACGCTGAGCGCATTGATATCGGCGACGATCAGCGTGCCCGTGCCCTCGTTGGTGAACACTTCGGCGAGGATGCTCTCGGGCGAGGTATAGGCGATCACGTGCACTCGCCGCACGCCGCCACGGATCGCGTCCTCGATCGCCTTCGCCTTCGGCAGCATGCCGTCCTTGATGCTGCCGTCCTCGCGCATGCGCTTGAGGCCGTTGAGGTCGGTGTACGAGACGACCGACGTCGGGTCCTCGACACGCTCGAGGATGCCGGGCGCGCCCGTGCACAGGATCAGCTTCTCGGCGCCGAGCGCCGCGCCGATCGCCGCGGCGACGGTGTCGGCGTTGATGTTGAGCAGCACGCCGCCGGCGTCGGCCGACAGCGGGCTCACGACCGGCATCAGCCCGTTGTCGAGCAGCTTGCGCAGCACCGTGGTGTCGACCGCGTCGATGTCGCCGACGAAGCCGAAGTCGACGTTCTCGCCATCGGGCATTCTGACGACCGGGCGGCGGTGCGCAGTGACGAGGGAGGCGTCGACGCCGCTGACGCCGACGGCGCTGATGTCGAGCTCGCGGCAGATGGCGAGTATCCGGGTGTTGATCAGCCCGTTCAGCACCATCGAGGTGGCGTCGATCGACTTCTGGTCCGTGATGCGCCGGCCCTGCACCATGCGGGTCGGCACGCCGAGCGCCTCGGTGAGCTCGCTGAGCTGCGGTCCACCACCGTGCACGAACACGACGCGCACGCCGAAATAATGCAGGATCGCGATCTGCTCGATCAGCGCACGCGTGGCCTGCGCATCGCCGAACACGGCGCCGCCCGCCTTGATCACGAAGGTCTTGCCCTTGTACATGCGGATGTACGGGGCGGCGCTGCGCAGCGAGCGGACGGCGAGTGCCTGGTCGGCACGGTGCTTCATCATGTCGGTCTCCGGACTCCCTGGGAAAGCATTCGATGCAGGACCGCCATCTGCGCAGTCATGCGATTGTAGGCCTCGTGCCGCACGATGCTGCGCGGGCCATCGAGCACGGTGTCGGCGATCGCGACATTGCGACGCACGGGCAGGCAGTGCATGAGCCGGCATTGCGGATCCGCCGGCTCGAACCATTCGGGCGTGACGCACCAGTCGGTGAGCTGCGCGCGCAGCAGCGCATCGCCCTCGGCGTCACCGTAGTGGGCGGTCGAGCCCCATTCCTTCGCGTACAGCACCTGGGCGCCGGCCAGCGCCTCGCCGCGCTCGCTGGTCTCGCGCACCGAGCCACCGGAGGCGGCCGCTGCGGCGCGTGCCTTCGCCATCACTTGCGGCGGCAGCGCATAGCCCTCGGGCCGCAGCACCACGACTTCCATGCCGCGCATCGCCGCCATGTGCACGGTGGCCGCGGGCACCGCGAGCGGCAGCGCGCGGGGATGCTGCACCCACGACAGCACGAACTTTGCCTGCCGCGGGATCGCCAGATCGTCCATGGTCTTCCAGTCGGCGAGCGCCTGGCACGGATGGTTCATCGCGGACTCGAGGTTGATCAGCGGCTTGTCGATGACCGAGGCCATCGCGCCGAACCGGCTCTCGGCGATATCGTCCGCGAGGTCCTTGCCTTCCGCGAACGCGCGGATGCCGAGCGCATCGCAGTACGAGGCAAGCACCGGCAGGCCCTCGCGCACATGCTCCGCGGCGGCGCCGTTCATGACGGCGCCGAGGCGCGTTTCGAGCTGCCAGGTGCCCTGGCCGGGCGTGATCACGAACGAGCTGCCGCCGAGGCGCGCCATCCCGGCTTGGAACGAGGCGAGCGTGCGCAGCGACGGATTGAAGAACACGAGTCCGAGGATGCGGCCCGCGAGCGCTTGCGGTTCGGGATGCGCCTCGAGGCGGCGCGCGAGCGCGAGCAACGAGACGATCTCGTCACGGCTGAAGTCTGCAAGGTCGAGGAAGCGTTGCATGTCCGGGTTGCGCGTCACAGCGACGCGAGCGCCTCCGCCAGCAGGTCCACGTGCTGCTCCTCGAGCACGTACGGCGGCAGCAGCCGCAGCACCTGCGGGTCGCCGCTCGTGCCGGTGAGGATGTCGCGCGCGAGCAGCGCCGCCTGGATGTCCCGGGCGGGGCGGTTCATGCGCAGTCCGAGCAGGAAGCCCTCGCCCTGGAAGCCGGTGACCGGGCCTACGGCGCAGCGCGTGCGGATATACGCGGACACGCGGCGTACGTTCGCGAGCAGCTCTTCCGATTCGATCGCCTCGATCACCGCCTCGATGACCGCGCCCGCCATCGGACCGCCGCCGAAGGTCGTGCCGAGCGCATCGAGCGTCACGGCCTGCGAGACGCGCGGTGTCATCAGCAGCGCCGCGCACGGGAAGCCGTTGCCGAGCGCCTTGGCGGTCGTGATCATGTCGGGCCGCACGCCGTAGAGGTCCGCGGCGAACGCGTACCCCGTGCGGCCCACGCCGCATTGCACTTCGTCGAAGATCAGCAATGCGCCGACTTCGTCGCAGCGCCGGCGCAGCGCACCGAGGAAGTCACTGCCCATGTCGAAGGCGCCACCGACACCCTGCACGGGCTCGACGATGACGGCCGCCGTGTCTTCGGTGACGTGCTGCGCGACCGCGCCGCTCTCGCGTCGCGGGATCCACGACACGTCGAAGGGCGCACGGGGAAAGGCATGCCACTTCCCCATCGCGCCCCAGGTGATCGCGCCGGCCGCCGCGGTGCGCCCGTGGAAGCTGCCTTCGACCGCGGCGACCTGCGGTCGGCCGGTCATGCGAAAGGCCATCTTCAGCGCGTTCTCGTTGGCTTCCGCGCCGCTGTTGACGAAGAACACGCTGTCGAAGTGGCCGCCGGCGAAGCGCAGCAGCCGCACGGCCGCACGCTCGCGCACCGCCATCGGCACCGCATTGCTCTGGAAATTGCAGGACGCGGCCTGCGCCTGCAGCGCGCGGGTCCAGCCGGCATGGCCGTAGCCGAGTGCCGCGACCGCGTGGCCGCCATACAGGTCGAGCACGCGCCGACCGTCGCGCGAGTAGAGCCACACGCCTTCGGCGTGCTCGACCTCGAGCGGATACTGGGCAAAGACCTGTGCGAGGGCGCTCATGTCCATCCCGCCGCGGGCGCCGTGAGGCCCGCGTCCTCGGGGAGCGCGAACAGGCGGTTCATCCACTGCACCGCGCCGCCAGCCGCGCCCTTGTTCAGGTTGTCGACCACGCAGGTGACCGCGACCGTGCGGCCGTTCGCCGCCGCCGACAGGCGCGCGTAGTTGCTCGCCGCGACGTCCTTGACGTGCGGCGCCTCCGCCGCAACCTGCACGAACGGCGCGCCGCGATAGAAATCGCGCAGCGCCGCCAGCACCGCCGCGGTATCGGGTGCGGCCGCACCGGGGCGCGCCTTCAGGCTCGCCTGCACCGTGACATGGATGCCGCGTGCAAAAGGCCCGGAGTGCGGCACGAATGCGAAGTCGGCGGCGACCCCGCTCGCGGCCTGCGCGCAGGCGGCCACTTCGGGCGTGTGCCGGTGCGCCAGCGCATTGTAGGTATAGAAATCGCCGTGGCGCTGCGGATGGTGCGTGCCCTCGGAGGGCTTGCGGCCCGAGCCCGTACTGCCGGTCACGCCGGCGACGAACAGCGTCGGCGTCACGAGATCGAGCGCGAGCAGCGGCACGCTCGCAAGGAGCGTGGCGGTCGAGAAGCAACCGGGGTGTGCCACGTGGCGCGTCGGCGCGCGCGCGAGATGCTCGGGCACGGCGCAGGCGAACTGCGCGAGGCGTCCCGGCGCGCCATGCGGGTGCTTGTATACGGCCTCGTAGGCGGCGGCATCCCGGTAGCGGAAATCGGCGGAGATATCGACCACGTGCACGTCGGACCCGGCGGCCTCCGCGCGCGTCAGCAGCGCATCGATCAGCGCAGCCGAAACGCCATGCGGCGCGGCGCCGAAGAGTGCCAGGCGCGGCAGCGTGCCGATCAGCGATTCGATTTCGGCCTGCGTGCCGAAGCTCAGGTCGCCGAGCGCCGGCGCGAGATGGCGAAACGCTTTGGCGACCGCCTCGCCGGGCTGGCTGTCGGACAGTACTCCCGCGAGCGCGAAATGTGGATGCGCGGCGAGCAGGCGCAGCAGCTCGCCCGACACATAGCCGGTGCCGCCGAGCACGATCGCCGGTATGCGCCCGCCGCTCATCCCGCGAGCGCTTCCACGGGCTTCGCGTGCAAGCCGATGGCCTCGATGATGTGGTCGCCGAGCGCGGCGCCGGAGCTGAGCGCATTGAACGCCGCGACATTCATCTGCTGGCGGATGATGTCGACGCCGACCGCGTTGTCGGTGGCCGGGCCCGTGACGACACAGGGTTCGATGCCGAAGCGCTCGCGCAGCATCTTGACGCCGCCCCATGCCGCGACCGGATCGTTGGCGGACAGCACCACGCCGGTGAGCGCCGTTCTGATGTCGTCGCAGGAGAGGATCGCGTCGACGCCGTAGGTGCCCATCAGGCCGTCGCCGAGCTCGAACACGATCACGTCGGGCCTGGTTGCCGCGAGCTCGGTGAGCATCGTGCGCGTGAGGGCCGGTCCGCTCTTCGGCGTGGTCGTGATGACGCCGAGGTCGGTGAAGATCATGGTATTGCGCGCGCCGGCATCCGCCATCGCGAGGATGTCGCGGCGGAGCGAGACGCCGGTCGCCTTGAACGCGTCGACAACGAGGCCGCGATGGCGCATGCGGCTCACGATCGAACACGCCGCGGCGGTCTTGCCGGCTTCCATGCAGGTACCGGCGAGCGCGACCACCGGCACACCGCGCGTGTCGAGCGCCGTGGCGTAGTCGAGGTTGCGGTAGCCTGCGCGCGCCGGCACGCCGATGCGCTCGCCGAGGTAGGGGAACTGCAGGACGACGCCGAGTACGCGACAGTCGAACGGCGTGCCCTTGTCGGGATTGACCGAATCGCACACGCCGAGCACGCCGCCGATGTTGAGCATCTGGATCACATCGCCGGCCTTGAGGGATTCCGGCACGTGGCCCGAGTAGCCGAACAGCGCCTTGCGATGACCGAGCGCACCGACGACGATGTCGCCCTTGCCGAGCTTCGCCATGCGCCCGCTCGTCAGTTCGAGCGTGTTGTAGGTCGACTTGTTCGTCAGGATCTCGACGACGACGATCACGCCCTCCTCGGACGGGATGTCGGTCGAGATACGCAGCTCGCGCGACAGGCCCGCGGCCTGCGTGATCGAGGCGATCTTGTCGACGACCACGGACTTCATCATCAGCGGGCACTCCCGGCGAGCTTGCCGGCGCGCGTGTGGAACACGCCCGGCAGTGCGACGAGCTTGGAGAAACCGAGCGCGTCGGCCGCGGACCATTCCCCGACCGACTCGCCATAAACGCCCTTCGACGCGGCCATCAGCGACCACGGCGAGCTCACGCCTTCGACGAAGACGCTGCCCGGACGCAGCAGCACGGAGACCGTGCCGGTCACGCGCTCCTGTGACGACAGGAACAGCGCCTCGATGTCCCGGCATACCGGGTCGAGCAACTGGCCTTCGTGCACCAGATCGCCGTAGGGCTGCGCAACCGATTCCTTGATGCGCTGCTGGCGCGCGGTCAGCACCAGCTTCTCGAGTTCGCGATGGGCCACGAGCAGCACCTCGGCGGCGGGCGCTTCGAAGGCGACCCGGCCCTTGGTGCCGATGATCGTGTCGCCGAGGTGGATGCCGCGGCCAATGCCGAATGGCGCGGCGAGCGCCTCGAGGGTCTCGATCGCCGCGACGGGCGAGAGTTCGTGCCCGTCGACGCTGATCGGACGGCCAGCCGCAAACCCGATCGTGTGGCGCTGCGGTGCGCGCGGGTTGGTAAAGGCATCCTTCGAGAGCACCCATTGCTCCTCCGGGATGCTGCCCTCCGAAGTGAGCGTCTCCCTGCCGCCGATCGTCACGCCCCACAGGCCGCGGTTGATCGAATAGGCGGCGCCGAACGGCGGCACCGGCAGGCCGCGCGCGCGCAGGTAGTCGAGCTCCTCCTGGCGCTGGAAGGCCCGGTCGCGAACCGGCGCGATGATCTCGAGCTCGGGCGCGAGCGTGCGCAGCGCGACCTCGAAGCGCACCTGGTCGTTGCCGGCCGCGGTGCAGCCGTGCGCGATGCTGCGCGTACCGAGCTTTTCGGCCATGCGGGCGATCGTCTGCGCCTGCATGACGCGCTCGGCGCCGACGCACAGCGGGTAAAGCTGGCCGCGGCGCACGTTGCCCATGACCAGGAAGCGCAGCACCTGCTCGAAGTAGTCGGCACGCGCGTCGACCTGGTGGTGCGCAACTGCGCCGAGCGCCAGCGCGCGCTCCTCGAGGGTGCGCGCGGCGGCGGCATCGATGCCGCCGGTGTCCACGGTGACCGTGATCACCGGGCGGCCGTACTGTTCGGCCAGCCAGGGTACGAGGAATGAGGTGTCGAGTCCGCCCGAATAGGCGAGGACGATAGGTTGGGTCATGGTCTCGGGATCAGATGGGGAAGAAGGAACGCAGACGCCTGGCGAGTGCGGCCTGGTCGCGCGCGCCGGCCGTCGCGATGAAGATCGTGTCGTCACCGGAAATCGTGCCCGCGACCTCGGGCCAGTTCGCCTGGTCGATCGCAACCGCGACGCTCTGCGCGGCGCCGACCGAGGTGCGCAGCACCGTGAGCGCCGGGCCCGCGAAACGCAGGCCGCGCACGAACTGCGCAAGCGCGGTGAAGTCGCCGGCCGGGCGGGCATCGCCGGCGGGCAGCACATAGCCGTCGGCCGCCTTCAGCACGCCGATTTCGCGCAAGTCCCGGCTGATCGAGGACTGCGTCACCGCGTGGCCCTCGGCCTTCAGCAGGCGCACGAGGTCGGCCTGCTTGCGCACGGTCCCGCTGCGGATCAGGCGGGTGATCGTGTCGCGGCGGTGGGCGGCTTGTTCCGGCGAGGTATGCATAATCTTGCAGAGATTATGCATAAAGATGCGGACATGGTCAAGGGCCGGCCGCGCGTGCCGGCGACAGGGCTCAGCGCTCGATCGTGTACTGGAGATCCGCGCTCTGCACGGCACCCGATTCGAGCTTGACCGTCCAGTCGTCGCCCAGGGTGTAACGCATCTTGATGGTGTTGATCGCTTCGGTGAGGCTGATGCCGTAGCTGACGAACAGTCGCGGCGTGAGATAGCGGCCGAGCACCAGCGAGGTCTCGTTGTTGAGCGACGACTCGAGGCTCACGTCCTCGAGGCCGACGATCTGGCCGAGCTGCTGCGCGAGAATGGCGCCGCCCTGCACGGCAAACGGATTGCTGGTGCGCCCGCCCTCCGCCGCCTGCGCCGACTCGAGCGAGCCACCGGCGATCAGCAGCGAGAGTATCTGTGATTGCGGGATCTGCGGCTCCGAGAACAGTGTCAGTCGCGGCGCGCGCAGCGTGCCGCGTATGTTGGCGCCGGCCCTGATATCCGGGAATTCGCGGCTGGCGCGGATGTCGATGCCGGGGTCGGCGAGCGGCCCGTTGTTGAAGATCAGCCTGCCGTGTTCGATGTCGAGCCGTCGGCCGAACGCCAGGTAGCGACCCTCGGCGACCGCGAGTTCGCCGGTGCCGCGCGCCACGTCGTCTACGTCAGTGCGGGCTTCGAGCGCGCCGGTGAGCCGGCCGGAAAGGCCGGAGGTATCGATCGTGACGCGATCACCGAGCGCGATGTTCACGCGCGTCGTCACGGTGAAGCGCTTGGACGGATCGACCACGGGCTCGCCCACGATGCGCTCGTCCGCGGACGAAAACACCGCCCCGGTGATATCCGCCGGGTCGAGGCGCGCATTCGGCACGAGTACCGCGCCGGTGACATCGATATGGCGCCCGTCGACGTCGAACACCAGGTCGGGCGAGGCGAAGATGCGCGCTTCGGGGACATTCGCGATGCGCAGGTTCTCGCCGCGCATCGTGAGCTTGCCGTATGGCAGGCCCTTGCGCCAGGTCAGCGCGCCGCCCGCGGCCAGGCTGCCGTCGCCGGCGGTCGCCGTGCTCTCGAGTGTCAGCGTGTCCTTGAGGAAGTGCGCATCGAGAGTGACCGCGCGCAGCGGGAGGTTCACCTGGTAGATATCGAATTGCCCGTCGCGGATCGAGAGCAGACCCTCGAATCGCGGCGCACCGAGCGTGCCGGAGAGGCGCAGGTTGGTCGAGAGGCTGCCGGACGAGCGGTCGATCGTGCCGACCAGCACGGCAATGAAGCCGAGCGAATCGGTGCGCGCATCGAGCTGGCCCTGCAGCGGCCAGTCGCGCCAGTCCTCGGCACTGCGCGCGATCTGCGCATTGCCGGTCAGATCGCCGGAGGCTCCGGCATCGAGTCTGGCGTCGACGACGATCGACTCGGCGGTGGCCGATCCGGTGATGACGCCGCCGCCGATTACCGTGACGTCGACACGGTTGTTCGCGAGCCGCCGCCGCGTCTGCACGTCGAGCAGGTCCGCACGCAGGCTGCCGCGCCAGGGTTCGTTGTCGCGCGCGCTCGCGGCGGCCTCGATGTCGACCGAGCCCTCGTAGGTCACGCCCGGTGTAAGGCCGGCCGTGAAGGTGCTGATCGGCAACCGTTTCGCGGACAGGGTCACGGCCCACTCCTGCGGGGCGTGGTTGCCGGTCGCGCACAGCTCCGCAACCGTGCCGCGCAGGCAGGTCGTCTCGAGTCGTTGCGAGTCGCGCGAGACCGTGAGCAGGGATGGCGCGGACAGGTGCAGTTCCGCCTCGTCGCCGTTTTCCAGGTCGAGCTCCCGGAACTGCAGCTGCCAGGTGCCCGCCCGATAACTGCCGGGTCCGCGCGCGCCGATTGCGACGGGCGCCGCGTTCGTGGTCATCGCCACCTCGTGCTGCTCGGTCGTGCCCTTTGCGGTGACGGTGAAGCGCTCGATCTTGCGCGCCCCCCGCGTGATTCCCCTGGCCTGCAGGTCGATGTCCAGCGCCTGTCCGGCGCGGCCGTCGAAGCGGACCCGGCCCTCGATACCGTCGACCTGCACGCCTGCGTAGTCGATGGCCAGGCCCCGCAGCGTCGCGTCGATCGCAGGCGCGGCGCGCGATCCGCCCACCGTGCCGCGCGCGGCCAGCCTGCCGGTGGCGCCGGCGTCGAGCAGGGCGAGGTCGTCCGCATCGAAGTCGAAGCGCAGCGAGTACGCGTCCGGTGAAATATCGCCTTCGAGCTGTGCGCGTGCCGCGCCAAGACGCAAGTCGAAGTCGTGGAAGCCCAGCATGGCACCACGGCGGATGATGCGACCGGCACCGCTCGCGCTGCCGCCGCGCACCTTGCCGCCGAGGCGTGCAAATCGCAGATCGAGGCTGCCCTCGGGCGAGAAGCCCTCGCCGCGCGCGTCGATGTCCAGGCTGACGCGACCGGGCAGACGCCCGTTGACCCGACCCGTGTTCACACCGGCGATGCGGCCGGCCACCTGCCAGGCTTCCGACGGCTGCCACTGCACGGCGCCGCGCAGGTCCGCGCGGCCTTCGTATCCCTCGACCCGCAGCACCTCGGCATCGAGCCGGTCTCCCGCAAGCCGGCCTTCGAGCACGACCTGCATCGGCTCGAGGTCCGCCGCGACGACGGCGCCGCTCGCGGTGATCGCATAGGGCATGGCGCCTGCCAGCTGGTAACTGCCCTGCGCGCTGTGGACGGCGGGCTCGGCCGCGGCAAGCGGCCAGCGAAATTCGCGCCACTCACCCGCGAGGTCGAGCGATGGGCCGGCCTCGTCGATGCGGATCTCGCCGGCGGTAGTCGCGAGCGCGCCCGAACCCCGGTGCCGGAACTGCGCGTGCCGCACCTGCAGTGTTCTCGCCGCGTACCTGCCGTTGAACTGCACGTCGAAATCGCCGGCTTCGAGACCTGCGGGATGCATCACGCCATCCGCGGCGATGCCATCGGCGGTGATGCCGACCTTGACCCGCCCGTCGATTTCACCGAGCGCCCCGCCGCCGCCGAAGTCGGCGATATCGAGCTGGCTTATCTGTGCGCTGCCGACGATTTTCCAGGCGCGCGTCAGGGTTTCTGCGGCGCCACTCACCGCGGCACGGAACGGTGCCTCGATGCTGCCGGTGAACGGCAGGCTGTCGAGGTCGCCATCGCCGGCAACGTGCGCGATCCAGCGGGTGGACTTCGGCGCGAACCATTCCACACGGGCGCTCGCATCGATCCGCATCGGACTGGCGGCGCGCACCGTGCCGTTGGCCGTGAGGTCCATGCCCTGGAAGCGGGCGGCAGCGCCGAACACGCGGATCGAGCGGTGACGCACGACGCCGCTCGCGCGGATGTCGGCGAACTCGGTGCGGACACCCTTGGTCGACACCAGCGTGAGCAGCGCGGCGCGCGCGTCGTCAGTCTCGATGCGCAGCAGCCGCGGGAGGAACCTGGGCGTGCCCTTGCGCGGACGCTGCGGTCGCGTCTTCACTTCTATGAGCAGGTTCCGCGTGTGGACTTCGGGCACTTCGATCTTCTGCCACAGCAGGGGCGCCACCGCGAGCCGTGCCTGGATGTCCTCGGCGACGAGGTGCACGCGCTCATGGTCGAGCTCGAAGCGCGACAGCTCGAAGCCGCCGGCGATCGTGCCGCTGACCGTGCCGATGTCGAGACTCACGGGGCCGACGCGCTCGGGCATCCGCGCGACGATCATCGCGAGTCCCTGCGGCGTGAACGCGATGAAATAGATGAGCGCAAATGGCAGCGCGCACAGCAGGGCGATCGCGAGCACCAGCAGGATGCTGACTGGGCGCGCCATCAGAGCTTCGGCGAGAAGTTGACGTGCAGGCGGGGCGTGGCACCGCTGACGGACAGTGCCTGCGCGATGTCGAAGCCCACGGTCGCGATCGGCAGACGGAAGCGCAGGCCGATGCCGGCCGAATACTCGAGCCCCTCGCTGACGGCGTTGAAGGCGTTGCCCGCATCGACGAACACGGCGAGGCCGAGGTTGCGCGGCAGGTCACGAATCACCTCGACGGTGCCGGCGACCATGTGCTTGCCGCCGGTCTTCTCGCCGTTCTCGTCCACCGGCGACAGGTCATTGAAGCCGAAGCCGCGCACGCTGCGGTCGCCGCCGGCGAAGAAGCGCTCCGACCCGGGGACCCCGTCGAAGTCGTCGGCCCAGGTCGTGCCGATTTCCGCGCGCAGCAGCAGGTGCCACGCAGGCGCGATCGAGAACACGTGCTCGGAGGCCGCGAGCAGCTGCAGGTAGTCGGTATCCGCGCCGAGCCCTGTGTGCGAGCCGCGCAGCTCGGCGTAGAGCTGGCGGCCGAACAGCGGCTCGCCGAGATATCCCTTCGGTACCGAGGCGACGCTGAAGCCGGGAATGAGGAGCAGGGACTCGACGCGCGAAGTGGCGTCCTCGGTGATCGCGCGCACGAGGCGCGTGTAGTACACGCGCTGCCAGCGATGCGGCACGCGGGTTATGCCGGCGCGTGCTTCGGTGTTGTAGGTGTCGAGGTCGGCTAGGGTCTGGTGCTCCCAGGTGCCTTCGACCTCCAACTTCTCCAGCGCGGGGTCGCCGATCGGCCAGACATAGCGGCCGGAAACCCGCTGCGAGATCTCCGCGAGCTTCACTTCGGCGCGGAAGCGGTGGCCGAGTGCATTGACGATGCGGTTGTCCCAGCCGATCGTGCCGCGCGCCTCGGTGTCGGTGCCGTAGCCGATGCCGAATGTCCAGCGCGACTGCCGGTTCGGGGTCGCGGCGATGCGTATCGGCACCGTGAACGTTGCCGGATCGCGCTCCTGCGGCAGCACTTCGACCGAGGCGAAGTAGGCGCTGTCGTCGAGCGCGAACTGCGTGCGGAGCAGTTCGCCGGCGTCGAACGGCTGCCCTTCCTCGTAGCGCAGGAAGCGGCGCATCAGTTCGGGCCGGATGACATCCTGCGCGATCTCCGTGGGCCCGAACCGGTAGCGCTCGCCGGTCTCGAACTCGATGTGGGCGCTCGCGGTGCGCGTTGCCGGGTCGACCAGCAGCTCGTGGCGCAGCAGGCGCGCATCGAGGTAGCCGTACGCCGCCGCGGTGCGCTGCAGGTCGCTCTTCACCTGCTCGTAGTCGCTGTGATGCAGTTGCGCCCCCGCCCGCAGCGGCATGCCGGCAAGCAGATTGGTGAACACCGGGTCGTTGGCGCGCGCGCCGGTGACCCGTACCTCGACGGTTTCCAGGATCACCGGCGGCCCGGGTTCGATGTGGATCTCGATGCGCCAGTCCTGGCCATTGGGACGCGCCTCCACGCTCGAGCGGACGGTCGGCTCGTAATAGCCGAACGGGCGCAGCGCGGCGCGCACCTCGCGCTCGGCGCGTTCGTGCAGCCGCTCGATCGTGTCCTCTCGAAGCCGATCGCGATCCTTGTAGCGCTCGAGGGAGAGGAAGGCGAGGACGTTGCGGCGCACGGGACCCTCGACGCCCTCGATGACGATGTCGATGTCGGCGTGGGCCGACGTCGCGACGAGCGCGCACAGCGCGAGCAGGCATCGCGCCGTGGCCGACCGGGTGTCGCGCTGGGGTCCTGGCATCTCGTCCGTGAAAAAGTAAATTGGCGGAGTTTAATCAGAGTTGCGCTGGTGCGGGCGGGTTCCCTGCGGGCCAGTCCTCCGGACCCAGCCTGTAGGAGGCGACGTCGGTGAGCCTGCCGGTTGCGTCCCAGGATTGCTCCTCGATCTGCAGGCTGTCGTCATGGCCCAGCGCCAGCACGGTCGAGCAGCGCGTGCCGTACTCGCCATGGACGACGAACGGGGCCGAGAGCGCGCGCTCCCATTCCGGGGAGAGCCCGGTGTCGGGCAGGTCGCCGTCGCTGGCGGGCGCGCGATCGGCGAGCAGCGCGAACAGCGAGCGCGGGTCCGCATTGCGCTCGCCGAGCCAGCGTTCGAGGCCGTGACGCACGCGCAGAAGCTTCGGCCAGGGCGTGTCGAGGTAGTGGTTGGCGAGTCCATGGACGCCGCTTGCCAGGGGTCGGGAAAAGGACTCGAGCCGGTTCGACAGGTAGTACAGCGAGTCGCGATCGGCGAACAACAGGTTGAAGCCCGCGTAGTCGGCTGCGGTCGCGCGCAGGCTCGCCGCGTGATCGGCGACGCCGCGGGTGTCCTTGAGCCATGCGGGAACCAGGCCGCCCCGCGAGGGCGCCCCCGCCGGACGACGCACCATCTCGCGGAAGTTCGTCACCACGCCGAAGCGGCGCGCGCGATCGACACCGAGCCAGGTGCCGCCCGCCTCGAGGTCGCGGCCAGCGAGGATCGGCAAGTCGTTCCACGGGCTCATCGCCGCTGCGGGGCGGCCATGGTATTCGTCGCGATTGGCGGCGACGACCAGCCGATAGCGCGGATGCGCGCGCCACGCGAGCACCAGCAGGCACACGGCCGCGGCCTCAGCGCACCGGGCGCAGCAGTCGGCGCACGAGCCGCACTGCGAGCCAGACGACGAGCACGACCAGTGCGACGGCGATCACCGGCGCGGCGAGCGCGAGCACGGTGAGCACGATCGAGCCACCGAGTTCGCCGGTCGCGACCGCGCTGTTGCCGAGGCCGCCGGTCGTCGCGGTTGACTTCGCGCGGACGAGTGCCGTGACACCCTGTGTCAGCCCGGCGACTCCGCCACCGGCGATGATCGCCGTGGTCCATTTCACGAGCGGCGGCAGGTCGGCCATGACCGCCGCTGCCACGACGGCGCCGGCGACGACCGCCGTGGGCGTGGCGATCACGTCGAGCAGGTTGTCGACGCCCGGAATGTAGTACGCGAACAGTTCGAGCACGGTGGCGACGCCGAGCATCACCAGCGCCGGGGTCGTCGCCAGCCACTCGAACGACGGCGCGAGGTCGACATGGCCGGTAGCGCCCGCGACCGCGGTGATCAGCAGCGGCAGGAACACCCGCAGGCCGACGGCCGCGGCAAGACCGATGCCGAGGGCGACCGAGAGCAGGGCGCTCGCCGTGGAGATCTCCATCAGCCGATCCGTGCGAGAGGCGTGTGCCAGCCGGCATCGAACCAGGACTCGATGAGTCGCCAGGAGATCGAGGTGCGCGGCGAGAGCAGCGGATGGCCCGCGGCGATCTCGGCGCGCGAGAACCACTGCGCGTCCTCGAGTTCGCCGTCGCGGCAGACGATTTCCCCGCCCTCGGCCCGGGCATGGAAGCCGAGCATCAGCGAGGAGGGGAACGGCCAGGGCTGCGAGGAGTGGTAGGTCACCTCGCCCACCGCGATGCCGGTTTCCTCCAGCACTTCGCGCGCGACGGCGTCTTCGATGCTCTCGCCCGGTTCGACGAAGCCGGCGATCGTCGAGTATCGATTCTTCGGCCAACTGGCCTGACGGCCGAGCAGCGCGCGATCGCCATCTGTCACCAGCACGATGACGGCGGGATCGATGCGCGGGAACAGTTGCTGGCCGCAATCCGGATTCGAGCAGCCGAGCACGTGACCGGCGCGCAGTGGCCGGGTCGGCGCGCCACAGGCGCCGCAGTAGCGGTGGCGCGCCCGCCAGATCGACAGCGCGCGCGCGTAGGCGATCAGCGCCGCCTCACGCTCGGGCAGCGTGGCCGACAGCGGCCGCAGTTCCTCGAACCGGGCACCGGGCGGCGCGATGTCTCCGTCCGCATCGTCCTCGACCAGCACGCAACGCGCGCCCTCGAACCAGCCGAGCAGTACGGTCTGGCGCTCCTGCGCCAGCGCGATGCGCGGATGGTCGCCGCCCAGGAACACGATGTGCGGTGCCGGCTCGTGCACGACGAGGTGGGCGGTGCCGCGTGCGATGAGATAGCGGGTCGAGCTGTCGCGCCGCGCGGTCGCGAGCCAACCCGCGTCCTCGCGTTCCCACGCGTTGCGGTCGAGATAAGGGCCGGCGAAATGATTGAAGTGCTTGCGCTGCTGCTGCATGGGGCCCGCCCGGGCTGCGGGCCATTATATAAGGTGTGCGCTCAGCCCGTATCGACCGGCCCGAGCCGGGCCGGCGCGGGTGTGCCGCGCGCGGCAGCGGGCGGTGCGCGGCGGCCATCGATGCGCAGCGCCGACAGCGGCGCTGCCGATTCGGCGCATACCGCGCAAACGGTGGCGCGCAGCGTATAGCGGTCGGCGAGCGCGAGCGCCCCGCAACTGCCGCAGTGGCGCAGCGCGAGCTCATCGCCGCGCGCCAGCGCGATCGCGAGGAACGCGGCGTGCTCGAACGAGATCTGCGGGGACTTCACCAGTGCGAGGTAGGTTTCGTACGCGACGCACAGCAACTCGCCCTGCGCGACCGAGAGCATGCGCGGATCGAGGCGCGCGCCCTGCGCAATGATGCCGACCATGCAATACAGGCCGGCCAGCACGGCCGCTTCCTGCTGCACGCGCGGCGTGCGCAGGAAATAGCTGCAGCGCTGCGGCGACTTGCCGCGACGGCGCGCCACCTTCTGGCCGGGATGCTCGGCGATGTAGGTGCGATAGAGCTTGCGCACGCGATCCTCGGTGAGCCCGGTCCAGGCGCGGATCGTGTGGGTGCGTGCCTCGTGCCCGATCAGGCGCAGCGCGAGATCGAAGCGCAGCCGATCGCGGCTGTAGCGGTCATCGGAGATGCGCATGGCGGTTCGCTCCCTGAATGGTGCCAGGCCCGATTTGGTTGAAATATCCCAAATTTGGGTATGGCCGGGAAGCCCCAAATGCGCGCAATATCGGCCGCGATCGGAGGGAAACGTGGATACAGGGCCATCCGCCACGGCGCTCGCGCCGCTCGCCGAGATCAACGAACTGGCGCTCGAGCTGATGACCCGGCGCGCGGCGGGCGTGCCGGCGGGGCTGCACGCCGTCCTGCGCGATTCGGTCGAGTTGTGGCGCGCGCTCACGCCCGAGCAGGGCCGCAGGATCGCCGGCTGCCCGTTCCTGCTGGTCGAGATCGACGTGGCTGCGCTCAGTGCGGGCGGCGGGGTGCGCGACAGCGGCGAGGGCGAGCACTGGTTCGAGGAGCAATCCCTGCCGCGACTTGCTTATCTTACGCTGACTTACGCGTGGCACATCGCGCGAAGTCGACCCCTGGCGGCGCGGATCGTGCTCGGCCTGCACGAGGCCGACAGTGCCTGGCTCGCGGGCCTCACGCTGCGCGAACTCGGTGCCTGCATCGAGATCGCGCCCGCGCTGCTGCGTCCGCGCTGGCTCGCGCACCCGGAAATCTGGCGCCACCTGCTCTCGGCCGCGGCCAGCGCCGCACCGGCGGAATTCGAACTCGCGCGCCTGCGCGGCATGCAGCTGCTGGCCGCGCCCTGGTGGCCGGCCGATCCCCGGCGCCCCCGCCTGCGCTGAGCCCGGTCGGACCGGGCCGGCGGACCATATGGTAGGCTTCGCGCCCCCATGTATGCGCTTTCCGCCCGCGGGCTCGTCAAGACCTACGACAACGGCGTCCAGGCCCTCAAAGGGGTCGATCTGCAGGTCGAACGCGGCGATTTCTTTGCGCTGCTCGGCCCGAACGGTGCCGGCAAGACCACGCTGATCGGCATCGCCACCTCGCTCGTCAACAAGAGCGGCGGCAGCCTCGAAGTGTTCGGCCACGACATCGACCGCGAGCTCGATGCCGCCAAGGCGTGCATCGGCGTGGTGCCGCAGGAAGTCAATTTCAACATGTGGGAGACGCCGCTCGCGATCGTCGTCAACCAGGCCGGCTTCTACGGCATCGATCGCAAGCTCGCCAGGCAGCGTGCCGAGTACTACCTCGGCAAGCTCTCGCTGTGGGACCGCCGCAATACGACGTCGCGCGCGCTGTCCGGCGGCATGAAGCGGCGCCTGATGATCGCGCGCGCGCTGATGCACGAGCCGCGCCTGCTGATCCTCGATGAGCCCACAGCCGGCGTCGACATCGAGATTCGTCGTTCGATGTGGGATTTCCTGCGCGAGATCAATGCGCAGGGCACCACCATCATTCTCACCACGCACTACCTCGAGGAAGCCGAGACCCTCTGCCGCAACATCGCGATCATCAACGGCGGGCAGATAGTCGAGCGCGATCGCATGGCGAGTCTGCTGCGCCGGCTCAAGAGCGAAGTGTTCGTGCTCAGCCTGCGTGATGCGATCACGGCAGCGCCGCCGCTCGACGGTTACATCGTGACACGCATCGATGACCACACCATCGAGGTCGAGGTCTCGGACGAACAGAATTTGAACGAGATCTTCGCGCGCCTCACCGCGCAGGGTGTCATCGTGCAGTCGATGCGCAACAAGGTGAATCGCCTCGAGGAGATCTTCATGCGCCTCGTCGACGGGCGGAGGGCGCCGCGGTGACCACGGGCAGTCCTGCACTCGGGCATGTGTGGTGGGTCGGCTTCAAGACCATCCTGCTGCGCGAAACCCACCGGATCCTGCGCATCTGGGGTCAGACGATCGTGCCCTCGGCGGTCACCTCGACGCTCTACTTCGTGATCTTCGGCGCGCTGATCGGCAAGCGCATCGGCCCGATGGGCGGCGTCAACTACATGCAGTTCATCGCGCCGGGCCTGATCATGATGGGCGTGATCACCAACTCCTACGCGAACGTCGTGTCGTCGTTCTTCGGCGCGAAATTCAGCAAGCACGTCGAGGAAATGCTGGTCGCGCCGCTGCCCGCGTGGGTGATCGTCACCGGCTATGTCGGTGGCGGGGTGATTCGCGGCCTGCTGGTGGGCGCCGCGGTGACGATCATCTCGCTGCTGTTCGCCGAGATCGTGATCCACCATCTGTTGATCATCATCGCGGCGGTCGTACTTACCGCCATCGTGTTCTGGCTCGGGGGCTTTCTCAACGCGATGTACGCGAAGAACTTCGAGCAGGTGAACTGGATCCCGTCGTTCGTGCTGACACCGCTCACCTATTTCGGCGGTGTGTTCTTCTCGATATCCCTGCTGCCGGTGTGGGCGCAGAAGCTCTCCTACACCAATCCCATCCTGTACATGGTGGGCGCATTCCGCTACGGCTTTCTCGGCACCTCGGATGTGGACATCGTGCTGGCGTTCGCGCTGATGATCGCCTTCGCCGCCGTGATGTTCGCGATCGCCGTCGTGCTGATGAACCGCGGGACCGGTATGCGCGAGTAGGGTGAGGTACCGTCGTCAGAACGGGAAGTAGCGCGGCAGCAGCCAGCTGAGCGTGAGCCACATGATGATCATCAGCGGCACGCCGGCCCGCACGAAATCCTTGAAGCGGTAGTTGCCGGCACTGAACACCAGCAGGTTGCAGTTATCGGCGAGCGGCGTGGCGTAGGCCATGTTGACCCCGAACAGCACCGCGAGCACGAAGGGCTCCGGTGCGAGGCCGAGCTGGCGCGCGCCCTCGATTGCGATCGGCGTGCCGATGACCGCGGCGGCGCTGTTCGACACGAAATTCGCCAGCACCGCCATGAACAGCATCGTCAGGCTGACGATCACCGGCGGCGACAGCGATGACATCGCCGACACGAGCACGCTTGCGAGGAACGCGGCGGCGCCCGTCTTGACCAGCGCCAGCGACAGCGCGATCGCGGCGACGGTGAGGAAGATCATCGACGAATCGAGCGAGCGGGTCGCATCGCGCCACTTGAGGCAGCCGGTGAACACCATCAGCAGAACGCCGACCAGGGCGGCAATCGACACCGGCGCGATGCGCAGCGTGGCGGCGAGCACGATCATGCCCATGATGGCGAGTGCGAGCGGTGCTTTGCGCGTCTCCGGCACGTCGGTGGTGGCATCGAGCACCAGCAGTTCGCCGCTGCGCTTGACTGCGGCGATCTGCTCGGCAGGTCCCTGGACGAGCAGGACGTCGCCGACGCCGAGCTGCTCGGCGTGCAGGTCGATCGGTTCACCGCCCATCGCCGACATCGCTTCCACGTCACCCGGCCGGTGCCGCGCGAGTGCGACGAGCTGGTAACGCTTGTCGAAGTCGATGCCGTCGAGCGATTGGCCGACGAGCATCGAGCCGGGAGTCACGACCAGCTCCGCGGTCTGCTGTTCGTCGGCGCGCAGCGGGTGTTCGGCATCGACGGCCACATCACCGGAGTAGAGGGTGCCGCCGATCACGCTTGCGTACTCCATCAGGTGTTCGGGCGTATCGCGCACGTGCAGCTGATCGTCGGCGGCGAGCACCGTCTGGGGCAACGGCATGATCGACAGGCCCGCGCCGCGCGTGATCGACTTCACGCGCATCGCGCCGCCGGTCTTGCGCAGCACGTCGGCGAGGCGCGCACCGTCGGCGGGACCGCCGGCCCGGATGCGCATCTGCGCGGCGAAGATGCGCGGCGAGGTGTCGGCCACCGCAACGCCTTTCGGCAGCAGCCGCGGGGCGATCAGCCACAGATAGAGGATGCCGACGCCACCGGCGATCGCTGCGGGCTCTAGAAAGTCGAACATGTGGAAGCGCGGCACGCCGAGGGTCGCGGCGGTGCCGATCACGAGCAGGTTCAGCGAGGTGCCGATCGGCGTGCCCATGCCGCCGATCTGCGATGCGAAGGTCATCGGCATCAGGGTCGAGGAGGGTGAGGTCCCGGAATGCAGCGCCACGCTCGTCAGGATCGGGATCATCAGCGCGACCTGCGGCGTGTTGTTGGTGAAGGCGCTGATCGCCGCGGTCATGACGAGCATGGCGCCGAGCGCGACCAGCGGGCTCGCGGCCCACAGCCGCGTGACCACGCGGCCCATCGGCGCAAGCGCCCCGGTCCGCACCAGGCCCTGGCTCGCCATGACGAGGCCGCAGATCGCGACCAGCGCCTCGTTGCCGAAACCGAGAAAGAAATCGGTGGGCTCGAGCGGGCCGTCCACCCCCTGGTAGGGAAAGAGAATGAAACCCGCCGCGAGCAGCGTGACGATCAGCAGGCTCGAAGTCTCAATCGCGATGTCGTCGCGCGCGAACAGCGCGAACGCGAACACCGTCAGGGCAAGAACGGCGATCGCATGGGCATCGAGGGCCACGGAGGGAAGCTCGCGGACCGGCGGCTGCACACCGCCGGTCCAGCTACCGTGCTGCGCAGGCTACTTCTGTTTCCAGGCGCCGGACGCGTCCTGGTAGTACCAGCCCGGCTTGGCGCCGCGCTCGACCCAGCGGCGCGCGAAAGTCTTGCGGATGTCCGGTTCCCACTCCGGGTGGTTGTTCGCCTTGGCGATCGCGGCATAGAGCGCGTTGCGGTCGGTGTTGTCCTCGGCGACGAGGCGCTTCACGGCCGCGCGATCGGGCAGCGCGATCGCGCCCTGGTCGCGCACTTCGACGAGCCCGTCGGCGGTGAGGCCCACGGCGCCGGAAGCGAAGTGCTTCTCGAGTTGCGAAAAGCGCTGCGACATCGACGCGGTGATCGCGCGGATCTCGGGCGATGCGATGTCGAGATTGGGGGCCTCCTGGGCGTGGGCGGCCGGCACCAGCGTGTCGAGCACGGCGGCGGCGGCGCTGCGCAGCAGGGACGGTTCGGCGCGCTGCATCTGCGGCTCGGCCTTGCCGGTCGTGGTCGCGGTGCCGGTGACCTGGTCGATGATCTGGTCGGCGGCCTTCTCGGCGGCGGCGGCCGGAAAGTACACGTTGATCGTCACGCAGGCCGCGAACAGCGTGCAGGCGAGCGCGAGTTTGAAGGGCAGCATTACCTTCTGCATGGTCCTCTCCCTAAACACAGAGTCATTGTGGGGCCACCGGATGAATGGAGCCTGAACCAGTGTACCTGCCATGTTACTGCACCACCACGCCCTCGCTGTTGCGGATACCCGAGGCGATCTGGCTGAACAGTTGCGGCCAGTTGACGCGGCCCTGGTTGCCGATGATGTCGATCCGCGGGATGCCGCTGCCCTTGACGATATAGTAGCCATGGTCCGTGGCCTCGACCCCGGACATCAGGCAGATGTCGTTCTCGAGCCTGCAGCGCAGGCCGAGCCGATCGTAACTGTATTCGTCGAAGAACTGCAGCAGGCCGGACTGCAACGCCTGTGTCACGCCGCCGCCGCCGCCGCCGACGTTGGACAACTGGCTGACCGCACGGGCACTGATCCGGTGGCGCGAGCGGTCGCCCCTCGTCGTCTCGATGCGCGCATCGAATGCGACGGGCGACCACGCGAACAGTTCGAGTCCCAGGACATCGACGTCGATACGCCCGGTGATCGAGCCGACCGCAAAGGTGCGGGTGACCTGCTCGAGGTCGAGGCTGCGGCCGCGCAGGTCGGCGAAGAAGCGGGGCCACTTGCCGAGCGGATCGACTAGCCGCAGGTTGCTCGCGACGAACGAACCATCGAACACCCGCGCCTGGATGTCGCCGGCGACGCGCAGCTCGTCACCCCGCAACTCGAGCCCAGGCACGCTGCCCGAAATGCTCCCCGAGAACTCCGGCCAGCCGAAGGCCTTGCACAGCGGCTGCATGCTGATCGGCTCGATCTCGGCATCGAAGCGGATGCTCATGTCGTCGCCGCCGAGGTCATTGATCGCCAGCGTGCGGATCGCGACGGCCCCGTCGAAGATCGGCATGTGCCAGGGTTCGATCAGCATGAAATTCGTCGCGCGCGTGACGAACTGGACGCGCGATGCGCCGCCGGACAGCCCGTAGGCGCCGCCCTCGGTCCACGCGAGCCATGACGGCAGGACATCGGCGTTCTTCGCGGCCGCCCAGCGCACTTCGCCGGTGACATGGTTCATGAAGAACGCACGATCGTTGTACATCGAGACATCCTCGACCCTGATCCCGATGCGCTCGACGGCATTGCGGGCGAGGTCCACCGTGCCGCTCGCGCGGCCACTGGTGATGAGGTCGCCGAAGTCGGTGGTGGCGAGCGTGATCTGCATCAGGCTGGTGTAGGCCGCCGGGAACTCCAGCGCGTCGATCACGAGGCGGCCGGCCTCGAGCATCGGGGCGTCTCCGAGCGCCACGCGTGCCGAACCATGCATGGCGAGCAGTCGCGGCGCGCCGACTTCGAGCTGCGTGAGTTCAAGCGTGGTGCCGGCGAGAGTGCCGCGGGCCTGCACGTCGAGCGGGTTCTGGCCGAAATCGAGCAGGATCGGGCCGGCGAGCGCCTGGCCAGCGCCCGCGGCCAGCGTGGCCTGCAGGTCATAGCCCTGCGGGCGCGCAGTGAGCGCGGCGGTCAGCGTCATCGCGGCCCCTTCGGCGATGATCGTGCTCTCCGGGTTCGACAGATCGATGTCGGCGAGTGCCAGGGTGCCGTGGATCGTCTGCGGCCCGCCGCGGCCGCGCGCGGTGAATTCGGCCGTGGCGCCGCCGTCGATCGTCCAGTCGTCCGGCAGGGCGAACAGCGGGGCGATCAGCGTGCGCAGGTCGGCGACGAGCACACCCATGGCACGACCCTCGGCTGTCCAGCCCGCAGGCGCGTAGCGCCCCTGCATCTCGATGCGGCCGCCCGCGAGGCGCGGGATGACTGCGCGTGCGCTGCCGGTCGACGTGCCCACATTGAAGTCACCCGACACGGACAGCGACAAGGGGCCGATCGGGGTCTGCTGCACGTCGACCCGCGCGTTGGCGCAGGCGTAGCGCGGATCGCTGATCGTGAGGCGCGCGCAGCTGAGCGTGACCCGCCGCAGTTCCGGCTGGTCTGCGCCAGGCCTCACCTTCGCGATGCGCACCACCGCGGCCGATTGCGTTGCGGTCCCGATGGTGAGCCGCGCGTCGATGCCGGTGGCGCGCGCATCGCCCCAGATAGCCTCCCCGACATGCACGCTGAGCGTATCGATCGCGCGCGCTGCGCCCGGCGACAGGAGGCCGAGCGCCGCCACGAGACAGCAGAGGTCGAGGCGATCGGGGATCCGCGGCATGTCCGCCAGTGTAACCGCGCCCCTGTCATGCAGCGGTAATACCGCCGTAACAAGGTTGACTTGACGGGCTGGCATCCTGCGCCGCATGAGTCAGGGAACGAGACACATGCAGGGACTGATAGCGCGCTTCGATGTCGCCGAGTACCGGCTGTGCCGGCGACTGAACCGCGGTGCCGACCTGCGGCCGCTGCGCAGGCTGTTCGTCGGCGCGAGCCGCCTCGGTGACGGCATGGCGTGGTACGCCCTGCTGCTGGCGCTGCCATGGATGTACGGGCTGTCGGCCCTGCGCCCCGCTTTGGCGATGGCCGTGAGTGCGCTGGCGGGCCTGTTGCTCTACAAGTGGCTAAAACGCACCTTCGTGCGCGAGCGTCCCTTCATCCGCCATCGCGGCATTTCGCTCGCGACCGCGCCGCTCGACCGCTACAGCTTCCCCTCGGGCCACACCCTGCATGCCGTTTCGTTCACCTGGCAGGCGGTGGCCTTCGCGCCGGAGCTCGCCCTCGCGCTGGTGCCGCTCGCGGCGCTGATCGCCGCATCGCGCGTGGTCCTCGGGCTGCACTACCCGACCGATGTACTGGTCGGTGCCGCGCTCGGCGCGGGATTCGGCGCGCTCGGCGCCGCGATCGCCTGACCGCGCCCGCCCCCATGCACGTCCTGTACGTCTCCGACGTATATTTTCCGCGCGTCAATGGCGTGTCGACATCGATCCACACGTTCCGGACCGATCTCGCGACGCTCGGGGTCACGACGACGCTCGTCGCGCCGGCCTACCCGGCCGGCAAGCCGGCCACCGACGATGCGCACATCCTGCGCGTGCGTTCGGGCGCGGTGCCCCGCGACCCGGAGGACCGGCGCATGCATCGCGGCGCGCTGCGCGCGACTCTCGCATCGCCGGCTCTGCGCGACGTCGAACTGGTCCACATCCAGACGCCGTTCGTCGCGCACTATGCGGGGGTACACGCGGCCCGTCGCCTGGGCGTGCCGGTGATCGCCACCTACCACACGTTCTTCGAGGAATACCTGCACCACTACCTGCCCGTCCTGCCGCGCGCATGGGGACGCGCCGTGGCACGCACCTTCACGCGCTCACAATGCGCGGCGGTGGACGCACTGGTCGCGCCGTCGGAACCTATGCGGGAGGCGCTGCTCGGGTACGGAGTGGCTACGCCGATCCACGTGCTGCCGACGGGCCTGCCCGCCGACCGCATGCGGGAGGGCAATGGCGCGCGCTTCCGGGAGCGACACGGCATCCAGGCGGGCAGGCCGGTGCTGCTGTTCGTCGGCCGGGTCGCGCACGAGAAGAACATCGAGTTCCTGGTCAGGA
>Ga0116144_10001166_pt1 | contig 32578 bp, 32 predicted proteins | sample AD_UKC035_MetaG_FD_89746 | JGI IMG/M metagenome (GOLD analysis project Ga0116144, IMG submission 89746) | Active sludge microbial communities of municipal wastewater-treating anaerobic digesters from USA - AD_UKC035_MetaG | ecosystem: Engineered > Bioreactor > Anaerobic > Digestate | place: USA...
CAGGATGGCGCGGGCGGATTTTCGCCTGGGCCGGCCGCTCTTGACCGGATGGATGCAAAAATGGCAGTGGTATGGGCAGCCCCGGCTTTCATCGATCACGAACAGCTTTAGTTTCCGGCCGCCGGCCAGGGCCGGATAAACCTCGGGGCGGTAATCGGCCATCGGCAGAAGGTTGAGATCTTCAACCCATTCCCGGGGCGTGGTTGTCAAAGAACCGCCTGATTTGAATATCAGGTTCGGAACCGAAGCGAGGGAGCGGCGGCCGGCGGCATAATCGTTCAGGCCCTGGAGGGTCGGTTCGCCCTCCCCGTATATCAGGGCGTCAAAGCTGCCGGTGGCCTCGAAGATCCGGTCCCGGAAGATGTCCACCTGGGGGCCGCCGCCGAATACGGGCAGCCGGGGCAGTTCTTTTTTCAGACAGGCCGCCATGGTCAGCGAGGCGGTAAAACCGTCGCCGTTCCAGAGTTTGAAGCCGACCCAGTCAAACTTTTCCCGCTTCACCCGTTCGGCCAGCGCCCCCCCCAATTCTTCATAGGCCGCCGCCTGGTATCGTTGAAGGCGCCTTTCCAGGACGGTCAGCCTCCAGACCTGCCAGGGAGTCGGTTTCCGGCCGTCAAAGAGGGAACGGCCGATTTCCCTCAATTCCAGCCGGATGTTTTCCGGAAAGAGGCGTCCGACCATTTCCGGGGTGTTGTAATCGGCCACTTCTACCGTGTGGCCGAGCCTGGCCAGTCCGGCGGCCAGGAGTGCCAGCCCATTGTCCGGGATGAAGTCGGCTGGAGTGCGCGGACAGCCGGCCATGCTTATCAATAGTATATGCATGAACGATTTTGTGCGCCTGCCAAAAAAACTGTTGTACAATTCTGTGGTGTCGTACAAAAATGTTAAACCCGGTTGGTGCAGTTTGTCAAGCAAGACATTTTCTTAATCCTTGATTTTAAAAGGGGTTAATGCTTTAATCGCCCCCCGGCGGAGCAACGCTTCGTAGTGGCAAAAAAATTGCATCTGATGGGGGTGAAAGGAGGCGTAGATGCGCCAGACAATTATCGCGGTAATCGGATTGTTGATGACGGCTTCAATCGCCAGGGGAGCCGGTTTCCAGAACCCGGTCAGCGGAGCGGCGGCCGCGGGCCAGGCCGGAGCCTTCACCGCCCAGGCCGACGATGCTTCCGCAGTCACCCACAACCCGGCCGGTTTGACCCAGCTTGAGAAGGACCAGGTGCTCGTCACCTTCAGTTTCATCTCCCCTTCGGTCAAACACATCACGCCGCTGGGGGTTACCGAAAAGGCGAAGGGGAGCACCCACCAGCTGCCCGGTTTTTACTGGGCGGCGGCACCCTCCTCCGCCAACCCGGTCCGTTTCGGACTGGGAATCAGCGTTCCCTACGGCCAGTCGACCCGGTGGTCCGAAAACAGTTCATTCCGGTACACGGGCACTTTTTCGGAGATGGAACTGCTGAACGTCAACCCGGCGGTCGCCTTCCAGGTCAACCCGCGGTTTTCGGTCGGGCTTGGTCTTAATTACTATTCGGGCCGGATCAAGCTGGAAGCCCTCGATCCCTATTTCATGATGGGTTTCCCGGACGGCAGCCACCAGTTGAAGGCGGACGGGGAACAGTGGGGTTACAACCTCGGCCTGCTTTACCGGGTGGCCGAAAACCAGTCGTTTGGATTCGCCTACCGGGGCGGGTTCCCGATGACGTTCAAGGGGGACCTGAAGATGAGAAACCTGCCGGTGCCGCTCGGGGGACCCACCTACTCCACCCCGGCCCGGCTCGACCTGGATTACCCGGCCCTGGTCAACCTCGGTTATGCCTGGCGGCCCAGGCCGGACCTGAAACTGGAGTTCGACCTGGAATGGACGAACTGGTCGGTCATGGACCGGGTACCGGTTGACTTCGCCTACAATACGCCGTTCCTGCCGGACCAGTCGACCTTGAAGGATTGGAATGACACTCTCAGCCCCCGGCTGGGCCTGGAATACCAGGCGGGCCCCAACGCCAGGTGGCGGGCCGGCTACCTTTTTCTTCCCTCGCCGATACCCGACCGCACCTACGAGGCCGGTCTTCCGGATGCCGACAGCCATATCTTCAACCTCGGTTTCGAATGGAAGGGCAGCCGGCTCCGACTGGCGGTTTCCCAGTCACTTTCGCTGCCGGAGAAACGCCGGATACTTCAGGGCGGACCTTACGACGGTGAATACCGGGCCGTGAATCACATCACCACGGTCAATCTCGGGTATGATTTCTGATGATTACGGAAATGGAGGCGGTCATGGAAAGGAAAAACCAGAAGAAGATCCTGATTATCGACGATGAAATCGGCCCGCGCGAATCCCTCAAGATCCTTTTCAAGGACAATTACGAGGTGAATCTCGCCAAGGACGGCCTGGAAGGGCTGGCCACCATGGAAAAGGAGGCGTACGACCTGGTGATCCTGGACCTGAAGATGTCCGGCCTGGGCGGGATCGAGGTTCTGCGGCAGCTCCGGGAGGCGCGGCAGCAGACCAAGGTCATCATACTCACCGGTTACGGCTCCCACGAAATCGCCCAGGAAGCCCAGCGGCTGGGAGTGACCGCCTATCTCAACAAGCCGTTTGACGTCTTCGACATCCGCCAGCTGGTGGCCAGGGTCATCAATGCTTAAAAAGAAGGATTTCCTCGAGACCATCAATGCCCTGCTGATGGTCATCGACGGAAAGGATCACTACACGATGTACCATTCCCTGGAGGTGATGGATTACGCCCACGCCTTCGCCAAGGAACTCGGCCTGCCCAGGAAGGAGCGGGAGGTCATCCGGACCGCCGGTCTTTTTCACGATATCGGCAAGATCGCGGTTCCGGACGCCATACTCAACAAGCCCGGCCGGTTGACCGCCGAAGAATTCGAGCGGATCAAGCAGCACCCGGTTGAAGGGGCCAAGATCATCGGGCAGGTGCGTTTCCTGGAACCGGTCCTGGAGATGGTGCTTTCCCACCACGAGCGGCTCGACGGCAGCGGCTACCCGGCCGGCAAAAAAGCGGAAGGGCTGGGATTGGGGACCCGCATCCTGGCCATTGCCGACGTATATTCGGCCCTGATCACCGACCGCCCCTACCGTCCCGCCTTCAGCCGGGGTCAGGCCGGCAAAGTGCTGCTCGGCATGAAGGAGGAACTGGACCAGTCCCTGGTCGAGGTCTTTGTCAGCCGGGTCATCCGGGAGCGGTCCGGGGTCTCCTGAAGAGAAGGCGCGGGTCCGGCCTTCGGATTCTCCCCTGAAAAACGACAAGCGGCCCGCGGTCCGGCCTTTCTCTATTTGACAAACCATTTGTCGGATAGGTATTATAAAAAACAAGGAACCGTTATAAATGCCATGGAATTAATTTAAAGCTAATATACTTTGTTTAATTGTCGACCACACAAATTCACCGGGTGTCCATGAAGAAGCAGGCTGGCTTCACCGTAATCGAGATCATCACCGCCCTGGTGATTTTCGTGGTGGGATTCATCGGCTCGGCCGGCTTCTTCTACGCCAACCGGCACAACCTGGCGGTCGCCAACCGGCAGCGTCTTTCCTACTGGAGCGCCCTGGAGAAGCTGGAATGGCTGAAGGAACAGGCCTATGCGGACCTGGCCGATTCGACCGAACTGGTCCAGTTGAACCGGGCCCTGGAGGCCACCAGGAGCGTGGTGGTTGAAGAGATTAACGAGAACGGAGCTCTTTACAAGAGAATCACCGTTACCGTGGAACGGGGTGAAGAGCGGGTGCAGCTGGTGACCTATGCGGCCGACATCTGACCGGCGTCCGGACAGCCGGGGCTACACCCTGGTCGAGATGGTGGTTACCCTGGTGGTGGGATTGATCAGCGTCCTGGTCATCGGGGCCCTGCTGATCATCTTCCAGGCCGAGTTTCAGAACAGCCGCAAGATCCAGGATCTCCAGGCCGACGCCGACGTGGTGAGCTACAACATCAAGGGGATCAGCGAAGAGGCTGACAGCGAGACGATTCTCGACTCCGGCCGCCGCCTGGAGGTGAGCCGCGGGGGCGGTTGGAGAAGGGCCTTCTACCCGGAGGGCGAAGGCCTGGTGATGGAGGACCTGCAGACCGGTTCCAAGGAGACCCTTACGCCGATGCTGAAAACCATCCTGTTTACCAGCGTGGAACCCGGCCTGGTCAGAGTGGACCTGGTGCTCCATACCTGGCTCAAGAATTCGGAGCGGGAATTGAGCAACAGCTTCGACGTTTACCTGCGCAACCGGGAGAGCGAATGAAAGTGCTCCGCCAGGACGGGTATCTGCTTCCGATGGTGATCATGATTCTCCTGGTCTCCTTCATCGTCGGATTCGCCACCCTCAACATCGGCCTCTTCGAGCGTAACCACGCGAACCGGCGCCTGGACCGCGAAGCGGCCTTCTACCTGGCCGAGGCCGGTTTGCAGCGGGCCTGCGCCCACCTCCAGGCCGATTTCAACTGGCAGCCCGAGCCGGGGCCGCTTCCCCTGGGTGTCGGGAGCTTCGAGGTGACCCGGCAGGACACGGGCCAGGTCATCACGCTCGTCTCCACCGGCAGCGTCCGCAATCAGCAGGAGCGGATCGAGCTCAACCTGGAGGCCAGCGACGGCCTGCTGGCGGGCGGCTCCTTCGGAGACGGTCTTTTCGGCAGCGAATGGGTTCGTATTGGAAACAACGCTTATATCGACAGCTACGATTCCCGCCTCGGCCCTTACAGCCTGACCAACAGGGGTTCGGACGGGGACGTCAGCAGCAACATCCTGATCGAGGTGGGGAATAACGCCGAGGTTCTCGGAGACGCCGATGTCCCGTCGACCGGAAGCATTACCGGCGAAACCTATATCACCGGCCAGAAGGATTATGACGCCGACGTCAAGACCCCCAACCCGGTGGTCATCCCCCCGGCGCTGATCGCCCTGCCCTACCCGGTCACCGGCGATCCGCGCATCAGCGAAGCCACCGTGGCCGCCGGGGTCCTGACCGTGGCCAACAACAAAACCGCCACCCTGGCGGCCGGGAACTATCATTTCAAGGGGATTAATGTCCGTAATAATGCCATTTTACGGATGGAAGGAAGCGTTATCATTTACGTGGAGCAGGACATCACCCTGAACCAGGGGGCAAGCCTGCGCTTGGGCCAGCCGACTTACTCGATGGTCTTCTATGTCGGTCCGGACGGCATCATCGACCTCGAGCAGAACTCGGCCGTCAACATCCCGTTGACCACCCGGCCGACTCAGGCCCGTTTCTACGTGGCCGGGACCGGCACCGAGATTATCACGTCAGTCCTCAGCGCCCAGGTGGCCATCTTCAACGGCTTGATCTACGCCCCCGAGCGCCGGGCGACCATCGAGGAGAATGTTGACTTTTACGGCGGCCTGGTGGTCCGGGAACTGAGCATCGACAACAACGCCTCCATCCATTATGACGCCAGCCTGCGCGAGCCGCCCGGTTTTCCGGAGGACCCGGGGACGGTCATCCCGGCCGGGTTGAAACTGCTCAACTGGACCAAGCCCGGCTGGCGGGAAAGGCTGCTTTAGATGGCCGCGATGAAGACCCACAAGGAGAAACTGGGCGAGATGCTGCTGCGCCTGCAGCTGATCCGGCCGGAAGACCTGGCCGCGGCCCTCGAGGAGCAGCAGAAGTCCCGGCGGCTGCTGGGCGCGGTCCTGGTTGAAAAGGGCCTGGTCAGCAGCGCCAGGATAGCCGAATTGCTCAAGCTCCAGCGGAGTTCCGAAGCGGTGACCCTTTCCCTGCTGGACCCGGCGCCGGCCACGGTGAAGCTGATCCCGGAGCGGCTGGCCAAGCGGTTCCTGGCGCTGGCCTTCGACAAGGGCGACGGGAACGAGTTGAAGGTGGCCATGGCCGAACCGAGCGACATCATCGCCGTGGACACGATCCGCTCGATCACCGGCTTCGAGATCCACCCGGTTCGGGCCCGGGCCGAGGAGATCCTGACTGCCATCCAGAAGTATTACTACGGGTTCAGTTCCGGGACCGAGGCGTCCGTCGAGGTGCCGGAGGTCGAATTCGCCGGCGGCCATGAGGAGGAAGCCGAGACCTCCGAGATCAAGTTCCAGGCGAACGATCCGCCGGTCATCAAGTATGTCAACATGCTCTTTGTCCAGGTTATCGAAAACCGGGCCTCGGATATCCACCTGGAGCCGATGGAGAAGTCGATCTCGTGCCGATTCCGGATTGACGGGGTGCTGAGGCCGGGCACCCCGCCGGCGACCGGCATGTACCCGGGGGTGGTCAGCCGGATCAAGATCATCTCCAAGCTGGACATCGCCGAACGGCGCAAGCCCCAGGACGGCCGCTGCGAAATCAAGGTGGGCGAGAAACTACTGGACCTGCGCATCTCAATCTTTCCGACCGTCTTCGGAGAGAAGGTGGTCATCCGGGTCCTGGACCGGAGCAGCCTGATCCTGAACCTCGAGGAACTGGGCATGGAAGGGTCCCAGATGGATGCCTTCAAGAATGCCTTGAAGAAGCCGCACGGGATCATCCTCATCACCGGTCCGACCGGCGCCGGCAAGACCACCACCCTCTATGCCGGGTTAGCCTATACCAACAATCCGGACAAGAACATCATCACCCTGGAGGACCCGGTTGAATACCGGCTCGAGGGGATCAACCAGACCCAGGTCCGGCCGGAGATCGGGCTGACCTTCGCCACCTACCTGCGCCACGTGCTGCGCCAGGACCCGGACGTGATCATGGTCGGCGAGATCCGCGACCTGGAGACGGCCGAAATCGCCATCCGGGCGGCCCTGACCGGCCACCTGGTTCTTTCCACGGTGCACACCAACGACAGCGTCTCCACGATCACCCGCCTGATGGACATGGGGATCCAGCCCTACCTGCTGCCGCCTTCGCTCAACCTGGTCATCGCCCAGCGCCTGGTGCGTCGCCTCTGCCCGGAATGCAAGCAGCCGGGGCCGCCCTCGAGCCTGCTCGGCCCCGGGGTCCAGTGCTACCAGGCACGCGGCTGCCCCTTCTGCAACCAAACCGGTTACTGGGGGCGGATCGGGATCTACGAGGTGCTGGAGATCACCCCGGAAATACGCGAGCTGATCATCAAGGGGGGCAACCCCGATCTTCTCAAGAGCCTGGCACGTAAGCAGGGTATGAAGGGACTGCTGCCGGGCGGGCTGGGCAAGGTCTCCCAGGGAATCACTTCCCTGGAGGAGGTTCTTGGAATGATGGAGGATTGATCGTGACAATCGACACGCTCTTAAAGCTCACGGTGGAAAAAGGCGCCTCCGACCTGCACCTTTCGGCCGGAACGCCGCCCTGCCTTCGCATTGACGGCGAACTGCAGTTCTGCGACCTGCCGCCTCTCACGGCGGAGTTGTGCCATGAACTATGCTATTCACTGCTGGAACACGAGCAGAAACGCCGTTTCGAAACCTTCAAGGAACTCGATTTTTCCCATGGGGTTTCGGGGTTGGGCCGTTTCCGGGTCAATTACTATTACCAGCGCGGTTCGATCGGGGCCGCTTTCCGGCCGATCCTGACCGAGGTGCCGGGTTTTGATGTCCTGGGCCTGCCCCAGGCGGCGGTCCGCAAGCTCGCCTCGATGCCGAAGGGTTTCGTGCTGGTGGTGGGGCCCACCGGCAGCGGCAAGTCGACCACCCTGGCCTCGATGATAAATTACATCAACCATACCCAGCGGTCGCACATCATCACCATCGAGGATCCGATCGAGTACCTTTTCCGACACCACACTTCCGTTATCCATCAGCGGGAAATGGGCGGGGACACGCTTTCCTTCGCCGAGTCGCTCAAGCACGTCCTAAGGCAGGACCCGGACGTGGTCCTGGTCGGCGAGATGCGCGACCTGGAGACGGTGGTGGCGGCCCTGAATATCGCCGAGACCGGCCACCTGGTCTTCTCCACCCTGCACTGCGGTGAGGCGGTCGAGGCCATCAGCCGGGTCATCGACATCTTTCCGATCGGCCAGCAGCAGCAGGTCAAGGTCCAGCTTTCGCTGACACTTTCCGGGGTGATCGCCCAACAGCTGCTTCCCAGGGCCAGCGGCAAAGGCCGGGTGCTGGCGACCGAGGTGATGCTGGTTAATACCGCCATCAAGAACCTGATCCGGGAAGGCCGACCGCAGGAGATCTACTCACACCTCCAGATGGGGAGCAAGCACGGCATGTCGACCATGAACCAGTCACTCTACCGTCTTTACCGGCAGAAGGAAATTTCACTGGAAACGGCGCTCAATGCCAGTTCCAACCAGAAAGAATTGGAAACCCTGATCGCCAGGGGGTAAAAACATGGCCAGATTCGTCTATTACGCCCGCGACCCGGCCGGCCGGCCGGTCCGCGCCGCCACCGAAGCCGAGAGCGTGGCCGAACTGATGGCCAGGCTCAAGGAAAGGAACCTTACCGTTGTCTCGGCCCGGGAGGTCAGGTCCCGGGAGAGTTCGAGGGGGGTGAGGAACGTCAGCACCATCCGGGGGACCGAAATCTCCTTCTTCTTCCGCCAGCTGGCCACCATGGTCGGGGCCGGTGTCTCGCTGACCGACGCGCTCCGGGAACTGGCCGTGCAGACCGGGAACCAGTCCTTGCGGGGGCTCATTACCGGTATCCGGGTGGAGATCGAGAACGGCATCAACTTCTCACAGGCGCTGGCCAGGTACCCGCACTACTTCCCGCCCCTGGTGACGGCCATGGTCCAATCCGGGGAGGAAGGGGGGCGAATTTCGGAGGTGCTCGAACAGATTTCGGTTTACCTGGAGGATAAGCTGGCGCTCCAGCGCGAGGTTAAAACCGCCTCCACCTATCCGGTTTTCATCGGGGTCTTCTTTCTCTTTTCGCTCGCCTTCATAACCTTCTTCCTTATTCCGAAGTTCGAGGAGATCTTCAAAGGTTTCCGGGTGGCGCTTCCTCCGCTGACCAGGTTCGTGGTCGGGAGCAGCCATTTCCTGCTCAAGAACCTGCCTTTCGTCATCCTTTTCCTGGTGGCGGCCGGGCTTATCCTTTACCGGTATGGACGCACCCGTCCGGGGCGGCGTCTGTTCGATATTCTGAAGGTCCGGCTGCCGGTAATCGGGGAAATTTTTCACATGGTCTCCATCTCCTACTTCTGTCAGACCTTCGCGGTCCTGCTCTCCAGCGGTGTCAGCGTCATCCGCTGCCTGGAGATCGTGGGAAAGGTGGCCGGCAACAGCATTATCGAGGAGTCCAGCGAGGCGGTCCGGCTTGGGGTGGAAAGGGGCGGCAACCTTTCCAGTGAAATGCGCCTGCATCCGATCTTCCCGGCCCTGCTGGTAAGGATGATCGCGGTGGGAGAGCAGACGGGTTCGCTGGGGGAGATGTTCATCCGGGTCAACAAGTTCTACCGGGACGAGGCGATGCTCAAGACCCGGGTGCTGACCGCGGTGATCGAACCGGTCATGCTGCTGGGCCTGGGTGTGATCGTGGGTGTGGTGGTCATCGCCCTCTACCTGCCCATCTTCAAAATGACCGGTTCGGTGGGCGTCTGAGCCAGGCCTTTTATTTTATAGATTTTGTGTTATAATAAAGTCAAGTAAACAATTTGTCGATTGCGAAAGGGGGTGAAATTTGATGAAGAAGAATTGCCGAAACCAAAAGGGTTTTACGATGATCGAGCTGATGATCGTGGTGATCATCGTAGCCATCCTTGCGGCCGCGGCCGTTCCCCTTTACCGGGCCAACATCCGGCGGGCCATCAAGGCCGAGGCGGAGGCCACGCTGGGCTCCATCCGGACCGCCGAGCGGACTTACAAGGCCGAACACGACACCTACACCGATGCCACCTCGGCCGAAGTGGCCAGCCTGCTGGGTATCCAGGTGATTGATCCGCAGTACCTGGACGCCGACTGCTACCAGGTGGTCAACGCCACGGCGACTGCCTTCGAGGCCCAGTGCGTGGTGAATAATACCGACGCGGCGCCCGGGGCGGCCACCGCCAAGCGTTACCTGGGGGCCGGGACCGTCGTTTCCATGGACCAGAACGGCACCCTCAGCGAGTAAATCCGAAACAGGTGAGAGGCCGCCGGTTCCGGCGGCCTCTCCGGTATCGAGAAAGGAGCAACGAAAGTGATGGTATTGAACTTGAAGGGCCGGCAGGGTTTTACGATGATTGAGCTGATGATCGTGGTGATCATCGTCGGCATCCTGGCTTCGGCGGCCGTTCCCCTTTACCGGGGTAACATCCGGCGGGCCATCAAGGCCGAGGCGGAGGCCACGCTGGGCTCCATCCGGACCGCCGAGCGGATTTACAAGGCCCAGCACGATACCTACACCGATGCCACCTCGGCCGAAGTGGAAAGCATGCTGGGCGTCCAGGTGCTGGATCCCCAGTATTTCGACGCCGACTGCTACCAGGTGGTCAACGCCACGGCGACCGCCTTCGAGGCCCAGTGCGTGGTGAATAATACCGACGCGGCGCCCGGGGCGGCCACCGCCAAGCGTTACCTGGGAACCGGGACCGTCGTCTCGATGGACCAGAACGGCACGCTCAGCGAATAACAACAAGCCTGTTGATATCGGGACTGGATGGTATTTTCTCAATTGAAGAGGGGAGATTAACTTGGCTTCAAACGGTTTCCAGGTTTCGCTGGATGTCGGCAGCCGTTTTTTGAAGCTCCTGGTCCGGGACGGACGCGGCCAGACCGGTTTTGAAATGGCCCCCCGTCCGGTTGATGAGAAGGAGCTGGCGGCGCTGCTGAGAGGGTGGGATGAGAAATACCGCCTGGCCGGGCGGCCGCTGGTCTCTTCGTTGTCCGGTCCGGAGATCAATATCCAGTACCTGAATTTTCCGGCGCTTCCGGCCGCCGAATTGGAATCGGCCGTCAATCTTGAGGCCGGCCAGATACTGGGCATTGAAAACCTGGCCGCCATGGACACCGACTTCTGGCCGCTGGAGGCGTCCGGCAACCGGTCCCAGGTTTTGTTCGTCGCCTGTCCCCAGAAACTGAGCAATGAAAGGTTGAAACTCTGCCATCGGTCGGGGTTGAAACTGGAGAAGCTCACCATCGATTGCCTGGCCCTGGCCAACGGTTATCTCAACCTGGAGACCGGGGGCCCGGCCACCATGCTGTTGAACCTGGGAAGCCGCCTGACCAACACCGCAGTGGTGGAGGGAGGGCGGCTTCTGCTGGGCCGGGACATCCTCTGGGGCGGAGAAAGGGTTGCCCAGGGGATCTCCGAGGGGCTGGACCAGAACCTGCCCCGGGCCATCAAGATCCTGGAGGAGGATTCGGGAAGGGTTCGGGAGCGTTTGCCGGAGATCCTGGACCGGACCGCTTCCGGGTTGATCGAAGAGATTGAAAAGACCGTGGCTTACTGCGAGGGGACCCACAAGGTGAAGGCGGCCAGGCTGCTTTTGACGGGGGGCGCCTCCCTGATTCCGGGTTTGAATGATTTTATCTCCGAACGGGTTTCGCTGCCGGTCCAGGAATGGAACGCGGCGAAATATTTTCCGGCGGATTCAATACTTAAATCGCAGGTGCACTTCGCCGCGGTGGCCGTGGGGATGCTCTTCTGAAGCAGCCGTCCCCGGCGAAAAAAGGTGAAATAAAGAACGATGGTCGAGATCAACTTAATTCGAAAACGGATTCTGCGGCCGGCCTCGGAGCGGAGACTCGTCTCGATTCTTGTTTACCTGGTGCTGGGAATGGTCGGTTTGACCCTGCTGGCCATTTTCATCCCCTACGCGGCCAACCTGAAGATCATCGAAGGTTATCGCCAGAAGATCAGGGTCGCCGAGGCGGAGTGGGAAACGAATTTCCGTCCCCAGCCGGCGGCCGGTGCTCCGGAGCGCCGCCAGCTGGAGGAGTTGAAGAACTTCAAGCCCCTCTTTCAGGGACGCCTGCTGATGGCTCCGAAACTCTCGGCCCTGGCCGCCCAGGCGGAGCCCGGCCTGGTTCTGAGCGGCGTCAGGTTCGACGGAACCAAAATGGCCCTGGAGGGAGAGGGGCGGCGCGATAACCAGACGATGGTCGCGGTGGTAAGGCTGGTCAACCGGCTCAATGCCACGCCGGCCTTCCGGGAGGGTTTCCAGGAACTCCGGATCAAGTGGATTCGTCAGGACCAGGACCGGTTCCGGTTCCTGGTGGAGGCGTCCCGTCAATGATTTCCAGAAAATTAATCGGCGGCCTGGTGCTGGCGGCCCTGCTCTGTTTCTTCTTCTACCTGGTCGTTCATTCCATGGTGCTGGCGCCCCAGTTCCGGGAGATCAAAAGCCTTAAGGGGCAGCTGCTTTCCATGGAATCCCTGCCGGCCGTGGACGCGGCCTCGGCCTCCTTTCTCAGGCTTGCCGCTTCGTTCCGTTCGGCCGCCGCCCGGCTCGATCAGTGCCTGCTCGAAGGAGACGGCCTGCCGGTATTGACCTTGAGCCGGCTGGCCGGCCGGAGCGGGGTCAGCCTGATTGCCGTGGAACCGGCCGCCGGCCAGGCCGGCACCGACAGCGGTCTCTTCAACCCGGTTGATTTCCAGGTTTCCTTTTCCGGTTCCTACCGGGCCACGGCCGATTACATCCACGCGCTGGAGCACGACGCCATTTTCTTCCAGGTCCGGCAGCTGGCCGCAGGCCTTTCCGATACCGCGGACCAGACGGAAATTCTTTTACGCTGTTACACCAGGAGAGAGGGGGCACCGGGGAGTGCCGGCGGCTCCGGCCCGGCGGCCGTCCGCAAGGCCGGGGCGCCGGAAAAGGGCCTGTGACGGATTCCATTATGAATAACCAGAAAAAGTACCTGCTGATGGGAGTCATGCTGGTCTGCTCAATCATTATTTTCGCGGCCGGCTTGAGATTCCTGGGGCCCCGGACACCCCGGGTGGTTGACACCAAAACCGGCAGCCCCGGCGTGGCCGGGACGGACCTGGATACCGCCGGTCCGGCCGGGACGGATGATTTCTGGGCGGAGGCCGAACTCCTGCTCAACGAGGCGCCGCTGTTCATCCAGCCGGTTGGCGACGCTTACGTCCCCCCGCGCCGCAGCCCGATTTTCAAGAAGGGCCCGGGGGTGTCGATTCATTCCATCCTGGCCGGTGTTCAGTCCCCGGAGGCCGGGAGCCCGGATGGCGCCGCCGGTCTGCCGCGGGCAATCGCCGTCTTGAATGGGATCATGGTGGTGGATGGGCGTTCGACGGCCATCGTGAACGGCGAGATAGTCAGGGCCGGAGACCGGGTGGCCGGGGCGGAAGTGGTTGAAATCAAGGCGGACCAGGTAAAACTCCGCAAGGGGCAGGAGGAGCATTTCCTGGTCCTGGAATAGCGGATCGGAAGGGCACCGGGCAATGATTGCGAGGCGAGAAAAAGTCGGAGGACCGGAGAGGCGCGCAACTCCGGCAATCGCGTTCATAGAGGATCGATTTATGAAAAAGACCATGGTGTGGATAAGGGGGATATTGATCTTCGGGCTGCTTTTCTTAAGCGTGGCCGCCGGCACCGCCGGGGCGGACCAGGTCACCCCGGGTGAAGGGAAACTGGCCGCCCGGCGGATCGTCCGCCTGGAATTGAGGAATGCCGAACTGGCCGACGTGCTGCGCCTCTTTTCCAAGGAGTACGCCTTGAATATCGTGGCCGGGCGCGACATTTCCGGCACGGTTACCATCAGCCTCAACCAGGTTGACGCCGCTGACGCGCTTCGCACCATCCTGGTCGCCAACGGGTACGATTATGAACAGGTCGGCGACATCTACATGGTGACCACCCGGGAGAATATCCTGGCCCGGCGCAAAAACCTGCTGGAAGGGGAAGCCCTGGAGACCCGGATCTTCTGGCTGAATTACCTGGGCGCCCAGGACCTGGCCCGGGTGATCGAAAAGGAGCTTTCTCCGCGCGGCAACCTCCGCTTCCTGAGCCAGACGATCCTGAACGGCTGGGAGATGGGCGGCGTCTCGGGCTCCGAAACTTCGGGAGAGCTGGGGCGCAAGATCCGCCTTAAGAAGGAACAGGATGAGAAGGCCCCGGTCCTGGTGGTCAGCGACATCCCGGCGGTGCTGAACCGGATCGGCGCCCTGATCCGGGAACTGGACGTCAAGCCCGAGCAGGTGCTGATCGAGGCGGTGATTGTCGAGGTGAATTCGGAGATGGTCCGGGATCTTGGTATCGAATGGAAATATACCCATACCGACGGGGACATAACCTCCGGTTTCATACCGGGAACGGTGACGCCGCCGGCGCCCGGCTTTACCGGGCTCGAAGTGGCTTATGACCGGGCCGTTGGCGAAAACCCGCTCATGGTGACCCTGCGCGCCCTGGAGGAGAAGAAGAAGGCCAATATTCTCTCCCGGCCCCGGATCATGGCCCTGCACAACCAGGAGGCCACCATCCTGGTCGGGGAACGCTACCCGATCCTGGAATCGACCATCACCGGGACTCCACCCAACCAGTACATTACCGAGAGCCTGAGTCACTACGAACCGATCGGCGTCACGCTCCGGGTGATTCCGCGCGTGGTCGACGGCGGCCGCATCAACCTTCTGCTGCACCCGGAGATCAGTTCACTCGGGCCGGACGTGGAGGGCGTCAGCGGAGTCGTTTACAAGCGGATCAACACCCGGGAGGCGGACACCAACGTCAGCGTCACCAACGGTCAAACCATGGTAATCGGGGGGCTGCTGACCAACGTCAAGGAAGACAATGTTTACAAGGTTCCCTTCCTGGGTGACATACCGCTGCTGGGGAACCTTTTCAAGCGGGTGGAAAAACGGCCGGCCCAGCGTGAATTGCTGATCTTCATCACGCCCCGGCTGATGGTTGACGACATCGGGGATGATTCGGCGCTGATGCAGGATAAGACCAGCCAGTTCCGTTGACCGTTACCGGCCGGCCGCCGCGCGAAACGATTGGCGCGGCGGTCTATTGACCCGGGACAACCAGGTACTGGAAGTTGTTCCGGGTGAAGATCCGCAACAGGACCGCCTGGTTGTCGGGAATATCAACCGCCTTCAGGAATTCCGAGAGATTGTTGACCGCCTGCCGCCGCGCCTCGACGATGACCGTTCCCGGGGCGATCTTTCCGGCCAGCGGACCCCGTCCCTCCACATCCACCACCAGGACTCCGCTCGTCAAGGATAATCCGGCCGATTGGGCCACTTCCGGCGTGAGGGTTGTTAATTTCAAGCCGCGCCAGCTTCCCGCCTCTTCCGGCCCGGCCGGCTCTTCGGAGATCAGTTCGGCCGGCTGCTCGCCGAGCCGGACCCGGAAGACCTGGTTCTTGCCGTCCCGAACGGCGGTGACGGTAACCACCTGCCCCGGTTTCAACTCGGACAGCAGCTGCTGGAGTTCTTCCGGCGAGGCAACCGACCGGTTGTTGACGGCGACGATCACGTCGCCGGCCTTCAGTCCGGCCCGTTCGGCCGGCTGTTTTGGGAAGACATTGCTCAGAAGCACCCCCCCGGTTCCGCCCAGGTTGAGTTCTTTCGAAAGCTCGGGTCCGATCGGCTGGATGGAGACCCCCAGCCAGCCGCGGACCACCTTGCCCTGGGTGCGCAGCTGGCTGAAGACTTCCCGGGCCAGGTTGGATGGAATGGCGAAGCCCAGGCCCTGGCCGCCGGAAAGAATGGCGGTATTGATGCCGATCACCTCGCCCTTCAGGTTGACCAGCGGGCCGCCGCTGTTGCCGGGGTTGATCGAGGCATCGGTCTGGATGAAACTTTCGATCGGGTTGATCCCGAGGTGACGCCCCTTGGCGCTGACCACGCCCACGGTGACCGTGCCCTCCAGTCCGAAGGGATTGCCGATGGCCAGCACCCACTCTCCCACCGGCTGGGCGGAGGAATCTCCAAAGGGGGCGAAGGGAAGTCCGCCGGCGTTGATCTTGAGCAGGGCCAGGTCGGTCTTGGCGTCCTGGCCGGCCACCCGGGCGTTGAATTCGCGGCCGTCCAGCAGCTTGACCTTCACCGCGGCGGCCTCCGCGATCACGTGGTTATTGGTCAGGATGTACCCGTCGGCCGAGACCAGCACGCCGCTTCCGAGGGATTGGGTCAGGTGTTCGCGCGGCGCCGGGAAAAGGTCCCCGAAGAATTTCCTGAAGAACGGGTCCTGCATGAAGTTGTCGAAGGGGCTGCTGGAACGGACCCGCTGGGTGGTGCTGATGTTGGCCACCGCCGGCTTTACCGCTTCGGCCACCCGGGTGATGTCGTTTCCGAGCCCGGCCAGGTCGGTGCCGGAAGAATATGCCGGCGGCGCCGCGCGGCGCGGGAAGGAGGGCAGGAACTTAAGGGCCAGGAAAACGGTAAGCAGGGAGGCCAGTCCGGCCACCAGGACCGTCGTCAGCAAGACCGATAACCACTGTCTGCGAGTCATCGTTCCTCCTTTTGGGGAAGGAAGGTTGTCTTTGCCGTTACCAGGAGTTATGGGTTCCCCGTCAGCCATCTTTTCAGGCGGTCAACAGGCGGCCGCGCAGCTCCGTTTCCAGCTTCTCCCGCAGGGGGCGGTTTTCCTTGAGAAAGAGGCGTGCCTGTTCACGTCCGGCGCCGAGCGCCTGCTCCTGGTAATAAATCGAGTTTCCTTTCTTTTCGAGCAGCTTCTGTTCCAGACCGAGGTCCAGCAGGCAGCCCTCCTGGGAGATCCCCTGGTTGAAATAAATGTCGAAGAGGGCCTCCTTGAAGGGAGGGGCCACCTTGTTCTTGACTATCTTGACCCGGACATGGTTGCCCACGATGTTCTTTTCGGATTCGATCGAGCCGATGCGGCGGACGTCAAGGCGGATGCTGGTGTAGAATTTGAGCGCCCGGCCGCCTGGGGTGGTTTCCGGGTTCCCGAAGAAGACCCCGATCTTTTCGCGGATCTGGTTCAGGAAGAGGGCGGCGGTGTTGGTCCGGTTGATGACGCTGGTCAGCTTGCGGAGCGCCTGGCTCATGAGCCGCGCCTGGAGGCCCATGACGCTGTCGCCCATGGCCCCTTCCAGTTCGGCCCTCGGGACCAGGGCGGCCACCGAGTCGACCACCACCACGTCCAGGGCGTTGCTCTTGATCAGGCGGTCGACGATCTCGAGGGCCTGCTCCCCGGAATCGGGCTGGGAAAGCAGCAGGTTGTTGATGTCGACCCCGAGTTTCTTGGCGTACTCGGGGTCCAGGGCATGTTCGGCATCCACGAAGGCCGCCTGTCCTCCCGATTTCTGGGCTTCGGCGATGATGTGCAGGGCGAGCGTGGTCTTGCCGGAGGATTCGGGGCCGAAGATCTCGGTAACCCGGCCGCGCGGGATGCCCCCGATACCAAGGGCCACGTCGAGCGAAAGGGCGCCGGTGGGGATGCAGGCGATCCGCTCGGCCACCCGTTCGCCCAGGCGCATGATCGAGCCTTTGCCGAACTCCTTCTGAATCTCCTTGATGGCCTCGTTGAGACCGCTTTTGTTCTTGGCTTCCACCACCCGCCTCCTTTTTTAGAAAACAGGCCCCCCCTACTCTTCGGACAGTTCGAAGCTGGCCAATTCAAAGTAGCTGGCGCCGTCCGGGGCCAGGCGTGATTCCAGCAAACGGAAGCCGGGAACCGGCAAAAGGGCGGTCCCCGGAGAGAACCCGCGAAGTCTTTCCCGGTCCGGCCCGGTGAGCCGGCCGTTGATCCTGGCCAGCGTAAGATGGGGTATGAAGGGCCGGGCGTCGAAGCCCAGCGAACGCAGCCGGAGCTCGGCCCGCAGGTCGGCGGCCAGCCGTTCGATCTCGGACGCGCCCTGATCCACGCCGACCCAGAAGATCCTGGGGTCCCCCCGCTCGGGAAAGAACCCGGTCTCCCGGAGCCGGATCCGGAAGGCCTGGTGGCGCCCGGCGGCCGATTTTCCCGCGGCAATGATCTTCGGGAGCCGGTCCGGAGATTCTTCCCCGAGGAAACACAGGGTGAAGTGCTGCTGCTCCGGTTTCACCCAGCGCAGGCTGGAGATATTTTCAAGGGGCCGCCCGGTAATAATCTTTGCCCGGGCGGCCGGATCAACGGTCACCGCGAAGAAGAGGCGCATGGAAAAATCAGCCGCCCGTTCGGCGGCCCGGCAAGGGCCTTATTTTTTAAGCCAGGCCATCATGCCCCGGAGCTTCTGGCCGACGATTTCCAGGGGATGCTTTTCATCCTGCTTGGAAAGCGCGTGGTAAACCGGCCGTCCCACCTGGTTTTCCAGGATCCACTCCCGGGCGAATTCCCCGTTCTGGATTTCGGTCAGGATCTGGCGCATCTCTTCCTTGACCAGGTCGTTGATGACCCGGGGACCGCGGGTCAGGTCGCCGTACTCGGCGGTGTCGCTGACTCCCTTGCGCATGCCGGTCAGGCCGCGTTCGTTGATCAGGTCAACGATCAGCTTCAACTCGTGGCAGGTCTCGTAGTAGGCGATTTCAGGCTGGTACCCGGCCTCCACCAGGGTTTCGAAGCCGGCCTTGATCAGCGCGGTGGCGCCGCCGCAGAGAACGGCCTGTTCACCGAAGAGGTCGGTTTCGGTCTCCTCCTGGAAGGTGGTCTCGATGATGCCGGCCTTGCTGCCGCCCAGGGCCTTGGTGTAAGCCAGGGCGATCTTGAGCGCCTGGCCGGTATGGTCCTGTTCCACCGCCACCAGGCAGGGAACACCCTTGGACTGGACGAACATGTCGCGCACCAGGCCGCCCGGGCCCTTGGGGGCCACCATGAAGACGTCGATGTTCGCGGGCGGGACCACCTGGTGGTAGACGATCGCGAACCCGTGGGCGAAGCCCAGGGCCTTGCCGGCCTTGAGGTTGGGCTGGATGTCCTTCTGGTAGACCATCTGCTGGAGGTTGTCCTGAACCAGCATCATGATCACGTCGGCCTTGCGGGTGGCTTCGGCGGCGCTGACCGGCTTGAACTTGTCGGCCACGGCCTTCGCGTAATTGGCGGTGCCGGGCAGCTCGGCCACCACGACTGAGATGCCGGAGTCCCGGAGGTTCAGGCTGTGGGCCCGTCCCTGGGTTCCGTAACCGAGGATGGCCACCGTCTTGTCTTTCAAAACCTTCAGGTTGGCGTCCTTGTCATAATAAATCTTAGCCACTTGCGCCTCCTTTTGTGTGAGGAAAACCCTCACGGTTTTCTACCGCTCTTTTTTGCAGGAATTTTCCTGTTAATGCCGGGCCGGCCGGCCGGCGGCCATCCCGGATTTTTCATTCCCGGCTGACGGCCACCGTCCCGGTGCGCAGGACTTCCTTCAAGCCGTAGGGCTTCAGCAATTCCAGGAAACCGTCCACCTTCCGGGTCTCCGAGACCAGCTCGATGGTCAGGAATTTTCTGGCGACGTCAATGATGCGGGCCTTGAAGAGTTCGGCCAGCTCGATGATCTCGGTCCGTTTCTGGTTGGCGACGTTGACCTTGACCAGGAGCAGCTCCCTTTCCAGGTAATCATTCTCGCAGAGATCGGTCACCTTGATGATGCCGATGACCTTGTTCAGCTGCTTGATGATCTGTTCGATGATGCGCTGGTCGCCGCTGGTGGTGAGAACCATCCGGCTGATCTCCGGGTCCTCGGTCGGCGCCACCACCAGGCTGTTGATATTATAGCCCCGGGCCGAGAAGAGTCCGGCCACCTTGGCCAGGAGGCCGAAGCGGTTCTCAACGGTCAGGCTGATAACGCGTTCTTCCATCTTGTCTCCCGGATTTTCAGGAGATGCCGCTCAGCATCTCGTCCAACGAAGCGCCGGCCGGAACCATCGGGAAAACCTTTTCATCCGGCTCGATGCGGAAATCGATCACGAAAGGCACTTCTTTTTCCTTGAGGGACGCCTCCAGGGCCGGGGCGACCTCCTCGGGTCGGCTGACCCGGCAGCCCCGGGCACCGAAGGCGCCGGCGATGGCGGCGAAATCGGTGCAGGGGCTCAGGATGGTGCCGGAATAGCGCTTGTTATAAAAAAGCTCCTGCCACTGACGCACCATGCCCAGGTGGCAGTTGTTCAAGACGGCCACTTTGACCGGGATCCGGTTTTCCACCGCCGTGGTCAGCTCCTGGATGTTCATCTGGAAACTGCCGTCACCGGCGATATCGAAAACGACCTTGTCCGGCCGGCCGATCTGGGCGCCGATGGCCGCCGGGAAACCAAAACCCATGGTGCCCAGGCCGCCGGAGGTAATCAGCAGATCCGGTTCTTTGAAACGGTAAAACTGGGCCACCCACATCTGGTGCTGGCCGACTTCGGTGGCGATGATCGCCTCACCGCCGGTAAGCCGGTTGATCTCCTCGATGATGAACTGGGGGTGAAGCTTATCGTCACGCTTATATTCGAGCGGATATTTCCGTTTCCACTCGGCGATTCGCTCGCGCCACGGGGCGCAGCTGGCCTTCGGAGCCTCGAGCAGCATCTGTCGCATGACATGTTTGATGTCGCCGACGATCGGGACGTCCACCCGGACATTCTTGCCGATGCTGGAGGAATCGATATCGATGTGGATAATCCGGGCGTGCGGCGCGAAGGTGTCCACCTTGCCGGTGACCCGGTCATCGAAACGGGCCCCGACAGCTATGATCAGGTCGGTCTCCATCAGGGAATGGTTGGCGTACACGGTCCCGTGCATGCCCGGCATGCCGCAGAAGAGTTCGTCGCCGGCCGGGAAGCCGCCCAGTCCCATCAGGGTCAGGATAACCGGGATCCCGGTCATCCGGGCGAATTCGGTCAGTTCGGCGCTGGCCCGACTGCGGACTACTCCGCCACCGGCGTAAATGATCGGCCGGCTTGAGTGGGCGATGAGTTCCAGGGCCTTCTTGATCTGGATCGGGTGCCCCTCGTATTTGGGCTTATAGCTGCGCAATTCGATCTCTTTTGGATAGTCAAACTCGGCTGAGGCCTTTTGAACATCGACCGGGATATCGATCAGAACCGGGCCGGGCCGGCCGCTGGCGGCCACGTAGAAGGCCTCCCGGAAGACCTGGGCCAGCTCCCGGACATCCTTGACCAGGTAATTGTTCTTGGTGATCGGGCGGGTGATGCCGGTGATGTCGACTTCTTGAAAAGCATCGTTGCCGATGAGCGAGGTGGCCACCTGGCCGGTGATCGCGACCATCGGGATGGAATCCATGTGGGCGGTGGCGATGCCGGTGACCAGGTTGGTGGCTCCGGGGCCGCTGGTGGCCAGGCAGACCGCCGGCCGGCCGGTCGCCCGGGCGAAACCATCGGCCATGTGGGCGGCCGCCTGTTCGTGCCGGGTGAGCATGAACTTTATTTCCGGTTCGTCGTAAAGGGCATCCATCAGCGGTATCAGAACTCCGCCCGGAATGCCGAAGATATGCTGGATACCCTCTTTCTTGAGCGCCTCCAGAACAATCTGGGCGCCGGTCAGTTTCTTTTTCATCTTGGTCGTGATTCTTCAGGGGATTGGCTGGATCAAGCCGATCCCGGAACGGTTATTTCGCCGGCGACGGCCGTTGCGGCCACCGTGGCCGGCGAGGCGAGATAAATCTCGGCCTTCGGATTGCCCATGCGGCCGAGGAAATTGCGATTGGCGGTGGAGATCACCCGCTCGCCGTCGGCCGGCACCCCGTTGTGGGTTCCCACGCAGGGGCCGCAGCCGGGTGTGACCAGGACCGCCCCGGCTTCCAGCAGGTCCTGGATGATGCCCTCGGCGATGGCGGCCTGGAGAATCCGGCGGCTGCCCGGCGCCACGATCAGCCGGCAGCCGGGGTGGAGCTTCCGCTTGCCGATCACCCGGCTGGCCACCCGGAGGTCCTCCAGCCGGCCGTTGGTGCAGGTGCCCAGGAAGGCCTGGTCTATTTTCAGGCCGGCCCGTTCGGAAACCGGGACCACCTGGTCAACCTGGTGGGGAACCGCCAGTTGGGGGACCAGCTCGGAAAGATCGAAGGCCAGGCGCCGGCAGTCGGCGTCCGGGTCGGCCTGGACCGGCTGGAGTTCCTTCGGATCGACGCCGTGCCCGGCGAGCCACTGGAAGGTCTTTTCATCGGCCTCGAAAAGACAGGTCTTGGCCCCTGATTCCATGGCCAGGTTGGCGATGGTGAATCTTCCGTCCACGCTCAATTCCTTCACCACCGGGCCGACCGGTTCCAGGGCCCGGTAATTGGCGCCGCTGGCGGTGAGCGTCTTGATCAGGAAAAGCGAGACGTCCTTGGCGCAGACGCCGCTCTTCAGCCGGCCGTTGAGCTCGATCCGGATGGTCTCCGGCACCTTGAGCCAGAGCTGGCCGGTCATGATGGTGGCGGCCAGGTCGGTCGAGCCGACCCCGGTCGCGAAGACGTTAAGCGCTCCGCTGGTCGGGGTATGGCTGTCGGCCCCGATGAGCAGGTCGCCGCATTTTACCAGGCCGGCCTCCGAGACCAGGATATGGCAGACACCCTCCCCGGCTTCGAAGAGCCTCAGTCCGGTTTCCGCCGCGAACCGGCGCATCATCTGGTGCAGGTTGGAGACGCCCAGGTTGGGGCTCGGGGCGCTGTGGTCGATGAAGAAGGCGGTTCGGTCCGGGGCGGCCAGCCTAACCCCGCCCAGCTTCCTGAAGGCCTCGATGGCCAGGGGCGCGGTTCCATCCTGGGCGAAGGCGAAATCAACTCTGGCCAGGCATAATTCCCCGGCCGTCACCCGGCGCCCGCTCTTGGCGCTCAGGATCTTTTCGGCAATTGTCTGTCCCATGGGTTTCTTTAGCTTTTCGAGGTTTACGGGGTCATGGTCATCAGCAGCCGGGCCTCTTCCGGGTGCTGGGCGATGAAGCGCAGCTCATCCTCGACCAGGGGCTTCTGGGTGTGGACGTTGGCATAGCGGGCCAGCTCCAGTATCTTCCGCGCCTCGTTTTCGTACTTGAATTCAATCTCCAGCTTGCCGTAAACGTTGCGGAAGCCCTTGATGCCGCTGTATTCACCCATGGTGATCATCCGGCCGGTTTCGATTACCTCCGGTTCGCCCCGTCCCAGCTCCTCGTAGTGGTAGAGCTCGTAATTCCGGTGGTCCTTGAGGGCGCCGTCGACGTGAATGCCGGACTCGTGGGCGAAGGCATTGGCACCCACGCCGATCTGGTTGATCGGGATCGGCACCCCGAAGGCGTAGGAGGCGTACTTGGCCAGGCGCCAGGCCATGCGCAGATCGATCGACTCGTCGAGCCGGTAGGCGTCGGCCAGGCCGGCGCCCTTCTTGACGGCCAGGATCACCGCGACCAGGTCGGCGTTGCCGCACCGTTCGCCCAGGCCGTTGATGGTCGTGTTGATGTAGGCGTCCTGGCCGGCGTCGATGGCGGCCTTGGCCCCCATGACGCTGGTGGCGACGGCCATGCCCAGGTCGTTGTGGCAGTGAAGCTCAACCGGGAGCTTGACCTCGCCGGCCAGCCGCTGGATGCGCTCATAGATGGTGAACGGGGTGTCATAGCCGAGCGTATCGCAGTAACGCACCCGGTGGGCGCCGTTTTCCTTGGCCGCCCGGGCGAACTCGATCAGGTAATCGAGGTCGGTCCGCGAAGCATCCTCGGCATTGACCCCCACGCTCTTGACGCCGCCGGCCAGACAGGCCTTCAGCGCCTCGACCATGTTCTTGATGACATCGGACCGGGTGATCTTGCCCATGAACTTGTTGTCGATCATCTGGTCGGAAGTGGAGATCGAGATGTTGAGATGTTCGATCGGCACGTTCTTGAGGGCCTCCTCCACGTCCTGGCGGATGGCCCGGATCCAGCCGGACAGGCGGATGGGTTTCAGCGCGCCCTTGCCGGCCAGCTGAAGGTTGGCCTTCAGGTAATTGATCTCGTGATGGGTGACCGGGAAGCCCATTTCACTCTGAAAGACGCCCAGCTGATTCAGCAGGATGTTGATCATCGTCTTCTGGAGCTTCGCCAGGCCCAGGCGCGAAGTCTGAACACCGTCCCGGTTGGTGACGTCGATAAGGTATATCTTGGCCATGTTTTTTCTCCCGAAAAAAGTCGGACGCGGTCCGTTTTCAAAAAAATTACAACTTGATCTCGACCGGGTTCTGGGCGGCATGCGGATGCTCAGTCCCGGCGTATACCTTCAGGTTTTTGAAGACCTGTCTGCTCAGCCGGTTCTGGGGAAGCATGCCTCTTACCGCGAACTCGATCACCTTTTCGGGTTTCTTGGCCAGCAGTTTTTCGTAACTGATTTCCTTGAGACCGCCCAGGTAACCGCTGTGCCGGCGGTATTTCTTGTCCTGGGCCTTGTTCCCGGTGACCCTGATCCGGGCGGCGTTGACGACGACGACATGGTCGCCGCAGTTGACGTTGGGGCTGAAGTCAAGCCGTTCCTTGCCCATCAGCAGGGTGGCCACCCGGGTGGCCAGCCGGCCCAGAACCTGGTTGTCAGCATTGATCAGATACCAGTTGATGCCCATTTTTTCTCCTTTGGCGGTGCGGGTTGAAAACCGGCGGAAAAGGCCGTTATGACTTTAACATCGAATATTTATTCTATCCGAAATAACGGTAATTTGTCAAAACCGGAGAGCAGGTATTATAATTTGTTAAAATCCACAAAAATCCGGATGGAATAAATTGTCCCCAGCAGAGTCTCGCATAATCCAGATCGACACACCCGGCGCCCTTGATTCGCTGACGGCGGTCCTGCGGGGCGGCGGCCTGGCGGTTTTTCCAACCGACACCGTTTACGGTCTGGGCGGCCGGATCAGTTCGGTGGCCGCCCTGGACCGGATCCTGGCGCTCAAGGGCCGGCCGTCGGGGAAACCCCTGCCGGTCCTGGTGGCCGGCCTGGCGGCGGCCGAGCGGCTGGCGATCTTCAGCCGGGCCGCCCGGCGGGCCGCCCTCGAGGCCTGGCCGGGTGCGGTCACCTTGATCCTGCCGGCCCGGCGGGAACTGCCCGCGGCGATCTGCCGCGACGGCCGGGTGGCGGTCCGGGTGCCGGGCTACCCTCCCCTGCTGGGGGTGCTGGAGACACTGCAGGAGGGGATCGCCGGAACCAGCGCCAACCTTTCCGGGGAGCCGGCCCCGGCGAGCCTGGCGGAAGTCCCGCCGGAGCTTTCCGACCGGGTGGAGCTGGTACTGGACGGCGGGATCCTGCCGGGCCGGCCCTCCCGGATTATCGATTTTACCGGGGCGACGCCGATGGTCGTCCGTGATTCTCAAGCTGGAGGGGAAAAATGAAGATTGCAGTGGCCAGCGACCACGCCGGCCTTGACCTGAAAGAGATTATCAAGGAGAAACTTCTCAAGGAAGGTTACGATGTCCTGGATTGCGGTACCAGGACCCCCAAGTCGGTGGATTACCCGGTCTTCGGGCTGGCCGGCGCCCGCTCGGTGGCCGAGGGAAAGGCCGATTTCGCCCTGCTCTTCTGCGGGACCGGCCTGGGCATGACCATCATGGCCAACAAGGTGCCGGGTATCCGGGCGGTCAACAGCCAGTGCCTTTACACCGCCGGCCTGGCCCGCAGCCACAATGACGCCAATGTCCTCTGCCTGGGCGGCCGGGTGGTCGGACCGGACCTGGCCTGGGAGATCGTGCGGACTTTTCTGACCACGCCGTTCAGCGGCGGCCGCCACCAGCGGCGGGTCAACCTGATCCGGAAACAGGATGGCTGCCTTGGTTCGTGAAATCAGGATCGACGGCCTGAAACGGAAGGCGCTGGAAGAGCTCAGCCGGAAATACCTGCTGGCCCTGGGGCCGGAGGAGATGGAGGCGATCCAGGCCCACTACCGCGGGCTGGGACGCAATCCGACCGACATCGAGCTCGAGACCATCGCCCAGACCTGGTCGGAGCACTGCATCCACAAGACCTTCAGCAGTCGGATCGAATACCGGGAGGACGGCCGGACGGAATTGATCGAAAACCTGCTCAAGGAGACCATCTTCCGGGCCACCCGGGAACTCGACCGGCCCTATTGTCTCTCGGTCTTCCAGGATAATGCCGGCGTGGTCGAGCTTGACGACCGGTACGCCCTGGCCTTCAAGGTGGAGACCCACAATCATCCTTCGGCCCTCGAACCTTACGGCGGAGCCGGTACCGGCATCGGCGGGGTGATCCGCGACGTGCTCGGAGTGGGCCTGGGCGCCAGGCCGATCCTGAATACCGATGTTTTCTGCTTCGGCCCCCTCGATTATCCGCACGACCGGCTGCCGGCCGGCGTGCTCCATCCCCGGCGCATCTACAAGGGTGTGGTCAGCGGGGTGCGCGATTACGGAAACCGGATGGGCATTCCGACCGCCAACGGCGCCATTCTCTTCGATCCGGGCTTCCTGGCCAATCCGCTGGTCTTCTGCGGTACGCTCGGATTGATGCCCAGGGACAGCATTGAAAAAGAGGTGCGGCCGGGTGACCTGATCCTGGTTATCGGCGGCCGGACCGGCCGGGACGGGATACACGGCGCCACCTTTTCCTCGCTCAGCCTGAAGAAGGGGATTTCCGCGAGCGTGGTCCAGATCGGGGCCCCGATCACCGAAAAACGCCTCGCCGACGTACTGCTGGTTGCTCGGGACCGCCGCCTTTACAGCAGCCTGACCGATTGCGGCGCCGGCGGCCTTTCTTCGGCGGTCGGAGAGCTCGGCAAGACGACCGGGGCCGAGGTGCACCTGGAGAAGGTCCCGCTCAAGTACGCCGGCCTGGAACCATGGGAAATCTGGGTTTCCGAGGCCCAGGAACGGATGGTCCTGGCGGTGCCGCCTGAGCACCGGGAGGAGATCGCCGCCCTCTGCGCCGCCGAGAACGTGGAGGCCACCTTTATCGGGCGTTTTACCGGGACCGGCGAACTTCGCCTCTGCTACCGGGGTGAGACGGTGGGCCGGCTCGGGACCGATTTCCTTTACCGGGGCCTGCCCAGGCTGCTTCGCCAGGCGGTTTACAACACCCCGCGGCCGGCCGCCGTCCGGCTGCCGGAAAAGGTTGATCACGCGGCCATCCTGGAAAAGCTGCTCAGCCATCCCAACATCGCCAGCAAGGAGAAGGTCATCCGCCAGTACGACCACGAGGTCCAGGGGCAGACGGTGATCAAGCCGCTGGCCGGCCGGAATGGTCCTTCGGATGCGGTCGTTCTCAAGCCGCTGGCCGCTTCCGGCCGGCGGGGCGTCGCGGTTGCCAACGGAATCAATCTTTACGGACGCCTGGATCCCTACCGGGCGGCGGCCAACGCCATCGATGAAGCCCTGCGTAATCTCACGGCGGTGGGCGGCGATCCGGACCGGGCCAGCCTGCTGGACAACTTCTGCTGGGGGGATGTCGGCGACCCGGAGGTCCTGGGCGCCCTGGTGCGCGCGGCCCGGGCCTGCCGCGACCTGAGCCTGGCCTACCGGGTTCCCTTCATCTCCGGCAAGGACAGCCTGAACAATTACTTTGTCACCGATGACGGCCGCCACCTCTCGGTGCCGCCGATCCTGCTGGTCTCCTCGCTTTCGACGGTTCCCAACCTGGAACGGGCGGTCACCCTGGACCTCAAGCGGGCCGGTTCGCGCCTCTACCTGCTGGGCGAGACGTTCCCGGAGCTGGGCGGTTCCCATTACCTGCGCCGGCTCGGTCTCGAGGGCGGCACGGTTCCGGAGGTCCGGCCGGTCCCGGCCCGGGAGCGGATGCTGGGGCTGCACCGGGCCATCATGGACGGCCTGGTGCTCTCCTGCCACGATCTTTCCGAGGGCGGCCTGGCGGTGGCGGCGGCCGAGATGGCCTTCAGCGGCGGGCTGGGATTGGAGCTTGATCTGCGGCGGGGCGGCTTCAAGGAGATGGAGCGCGATGACCAGGTGCTCTTTTCCGAGTCGGCCAGCCGTTTCCTGGTTGAAGTGGAACCGGACCGGGCGGGTGATTTCGAAGCCCGCCTCTCCGGTACTCACCTGGCCGCCTTCGGGCGGGTTGTCGCTGAACCGCACCTGTCGGTGATTGGACTGGGCGGCGGGGAAATCATCCGCTCGAGCCTGGCGGAGCTGGGCCGGGCCTGGCGGGACGCCCTGCCCTGGTGAGCCGACGCCCGGATCAGCCGCCTTCAGGGCAATCCGGCCCCGGGCCAGTCCAGCCCCCTGGAGCGGATCACCCGGCCGTCATCCATGATGATCAGGGCGCTGGTCCCCGGGATGCTTTCCAGCAGCGCGAGTCCGGCCTCGGGTCCGAGCACCTCCAGCGCGGTGGAGAGTCCGTCGGCCAGTCCGGCTCCGGGGGCCAGGACCGTGACGCTGCGCGGGGGCGATTTCAACTCGCCGTTCCCCGGGTTGACGATGTGGCTGAAACGCTTCTGCCCCACCTGGAACCACTGCTGGTAGGTGCCGCTGGTGGAAACTCCCTGGTCCCGGATCCGCAGCCTTCCTTTTTCTCCGGGGCCGAAGGGATCCTGGATGCCGATCGTCCAGAGGCCCCGGTCGGGTCCGGGGCCGAAGGCGTAAAGATTGCCGCCCAGGTTTACCAGGCCCGACGGCACGCCGTCCCTTCGCAGGATTCGGACCGCCTCGTCCACCGCCAGCCCCTTGCCGATGGCGCCGGGATCGATGCGCATGCCCTTTCTTTCCAGCCGCACTTCCCCGGTCCCGGTTAACCGCACCCGCCGGTAGTCCACCAGGGGCAGCAGTTTTTTCAAATCGGGCGGCCGCCCGGTCTTTTCGGCGTTGCGCCAGGCCTCGATCAGGGGGCCGACCGTGATGTCGAAGGCGCCGCCGGTACGCCGGGAAATCTCGGCGGACAATTCCAGGAGACGCCGGGTCTCCGGGCTGACGCCGGCCAGCCGTCCGGTCCGATTCAAGCGGCTGATTTCACTCTCCGGGTTGTAGGGAGACCAGCGGCGTTCCAGTTCCGCAAGGCGTTCCCGGACATGGCGGGCCGCCGCCTCGGGAGGTATCCCGGCCGGCCGGCTGAATTCCAGGGTGTAAAAGGAACCCATCACCAGGCCGGAGGCCCGGTAAAGACGGGGCTTTCGGGAGACGCGCCCCCGGAACCAGCCGATCGATCCGGCCAGGGCCGCCAGGGCGATCAGGGCGCAAATGAAAGTCAGGTTTCGGGACCGGAACATTGCGAATTTAACGGGTGGGGTTGAAAGGCCGGCGGCGCCGGCCGCCGCCGGACCGGGCCGCCTCGAGCGGGGTAGGGGAATCGAACCCCCATCAACAGCTTGGAAGGCTGTGGTTTTACCACTAAACTAACCCCGCGTGGATTTGAAAACCTCGGATTATTTAAGATACTCCGACCGGCCGCGGCCTGTCAAGGTTCCGGGGGGCGGCGGCGGGCGCCGCCCCGGCGGCTTTTTGAGCGCCGCTGTCAAGGCCGGGAGCCCTTTCCGGTCTTGATGCCGGCCTCCAAATATTGTAAAATCAAAGCATGAAATACCTGCGGGTTCGAGGCCGCCGGACCGGGCCGGAAGGCGCCTTCGGACGGCTTGATGGAAAAAGGGTGCAGCTGCTTGACCGGCCGCCATTCGACGGAACGGCCCAGCCGACCGGCGACTGGCTTGAATGGGAGGAGATCGAGGCCTACCTGCCGCCGGCGGCCCCCCCCAACATCTTCGCCCTGGGGGTGAATTACGCCCGGCACGGGCATGAATTCAAGGAGTCCCTGCCAACGGCGCCGCTGATCTTCCTTAAGGCGACCACCAGCCTGGCCGCCCACGGGGACCCGATTCTGCTGCCGGGCCCGGCGCCGGACGAGGTTGATTACGAGGCCGAGCTGGTGGTGGTGATAGGCCGGAGGGCCCGCAACGTGCCGCCGGAAAAGGCCCTTGAGCATGTTTTCGGTTACACCTGCGGAAACGATGTCACGGCCAGGGACTGCCAGATGAAGTACGACCGTCAGTGGACCCGGGCCAAGTCTTTCGATACCTTCGCGCCGGTTGGACCGGTCATCGAAACCGGGCTGGATCCGGCCCGCCTCCGGATAGCCTCCCGGCTCAACGGACAGGTCATGCAGGAGGCCAGCACCGCCGACCTGATCTTCAAGGTTCCGGAGCTGGTCAGTTACCTTTCCCGCCAGTTTACCCTGCTTCCCCAGACTTTGATCATGACCGGCACGCCTTCCGGGGTCGGTTTCGCGCGCCGGCCGCCGGTTTTCCTGCGTCCGGGTGACCGGATCGAGATCGAGATCGAAGGCATCGGCGTCCTGGTCAACCCGGTGGCCGCCGCGGCCTCCGGCGCCGGTGAAACCGAATGAGCCCATGAGCCGGAAACCCGATCCCAACGAGGTAATCTGGTCCCCCTGGCGCAAGGGATACGTTATCAAGCCGGACAAGGAGGCGGTCTGCGTTTTCTGCCGGGCCGCGCGGGAGGTTAAACATGACCGCCGGAACCTGGTCCTGACCAGGAGCGGCGCGGGTTTTGTGATCATCAACCGCTTCCCCTACAACAACGGACACCTGATGGTAGTTCCCAACCGGCACCTGAGCGACCTGACCGAACTGGCGGCCGACGAAGCGGCCGATCTTTTCGAACTGGCCCGCCGCGCCGTGCTGGTCCTCAAGGAACGGCTCCGGCCGGAAGGGTTCAATCTCGGGCTGAACCTGGGGCGGGCCGCCGGGGCGGGCATCGCCTCGCACCTGCACATCCACATCGTTCCCCGCTGGAATGGAGACACCAATTTCATGCCCGTCGTGGGCGGGGTGAAGACGGTCCCCGATTCGCTGGATGCCCTCTACCGGGAACTCAGAAAGGATTTCCAGGCCGATGTTCATCGCTGATTTACACATCCATTCAAAGTATTCGCGTGCCACCAGCCGCGACATGGACCTGGAACACCTGGCCCAATCGGCCCGCCAGAAGGGTATCAACCTGCTCGGCACCGGTGATTTCACCCACCCGTTATGGCTGGCCGAATTGAAGCAGAAGCTCCAGCCGGCCGAGCCGGGCCTCTTTCTTTACGCCGGCCTGAGGTTCATCCTGACCGCTGAAATATGCAACATCTTCGAAAGCCGGGGCAGCATCAAGCGGATCCACAACCTGGTCTTCCTGCCCGCGCTGGAATCGGCCGACCGGCTTGCCCGCAAGCTTGGTTCCTACGGGAGCGTCACCGTCGACGGCCGGCCGATGCTCCAGCTTTCCGCCGACGACCTGGCCGGGATCGTCAGGGATATCGATCCGGATGGTTTCCTGGTGCCGGCCCACATCTGGACACCTCATTTTTCGCTCTTCGGTTCCAACAGCGGCTTTGACCGGCTGGCCGACTGCTTTCCGAAGCGGCACGGCGAAATCTTCGCGGTGGAGACCGGGCTTTCGAGCGACCCGGAAATGAACTGGCGCCTGTCGGCCCTCGATGGCCTGGCCCTGGTTTCCAATTCCGATGCCCACTCTCCGGCCAAGATCGGCCGGGAGGTCAATGTTTTCAGCCAGCCGCTCGATTACCACCAGCTCCGGCAGGTTCTCGCCGAAAAGGATGACCGCCGTTTCCTTTATACCGTCGAGTATTTTCCGGAGGAGGGAAAGTACCACTATGACGGTCACCGCCTGTGCAAGACGGCGCTCGCGCCCGAGGCTTCGCGCCGGCTAAACAATCTCTGCCCGGTTTGCGGACGGAAGGTTACGGTCGGGGTTCTGCACCGGGTGCTGGACCTGGCCGACCGGCCGGAAGGCGGCCGTCCGGAACGTGCCATACCCTTCCGCCGGATGATCCCCCTGGACCAGATTATCGCCTTTGCGCTTGGAAAAACGGTGGACAGCCCGGCGGTGCGGGACAGCTACCAGAAGATCATCCGGTCCCTGGGAACCGAGTTTGAAATTCTCCTGACCATTCCGGAGGCCGATATCCGGGCCCAGGCTGAACCCCGGCTGGCGGACGCCGTCATCTCGGTCCGGGCCGGCCGGGTTAAGGTGGAGCCCGGCTATGACGGGGAGTTCGGCCGGATCGAAATTTTCCCGGAAGCGGCCGCGCCGCAGCAGTCGACTCTCTTTTGAACCGGATGCTGTCCCTCCTCGTTCCCCTTTACTATGTTCTATCGGAGTCACGCCGCCTCTGGTACCGGCTTGGCTGGCGACGGCCGGTCCGGCTGCCGGCCTACGTGGTCAGCGTGGGCAACCTCACGGTGGGGGGGACCGGCAAGACCAGCGTGGCCGGATACCTGGCCTCTTTTTATGCGCGGGCGGGCCGCCGGGTGGCGGTGGTCAGCCACGGCTATCGTGGTGACCGGGGCGGGCTGGTCGTTTCGGACGGGCGGGGAATTCTGGCCCGGGTTGAACGGTCCGGCGACGACGCCCTGCTCCTGGCCAGGCAATTACCGGGGATCCCGGTGCTCTCCGGCCGCCGCCGGGAGGAGCTGGCCCGCCGGGCGGTCCGGGAATTCGGCGCCGAGGTGGTGATCCTGGACGACGCTTTTCACTATTTCCGGCTGGCCCGGGATCTCGACATACTGGTTTTCAACACGCTGGCCGGTCTTGGCAACGGCCGTTTGCTGCCGGCCGGCCCCCTTCGGGAGCCGCTGCGGAACATCCGGCGGGCCGACCTGCTCTGGTTCAACCAGGCCGACCTGGTTCCGGAGTCGGAACTGAAACGGTTCCAGTCCTCCCTGGCCGTTTGGGCCCCCGCCGCGCGCCGCGTCACCAGTTCGGCCGTCTTCACCTGTTTCAGCCGGTTGGATGGAAGCGATCTCCCGGTTTCGGAACTCTCCGGAATGCGGGTCTGGGTCCTGGCCGGAATCGGGGCCCCGGACGGTTTCCTCCAGCGGCTGGAACGGCTCGGGCTGAACCAGGCGGGCCGGAGCCTCTACCCTGATCATCACGCCTACCGGAAGGAGGAGCTGCTGGCCCTTCCCTGGAATGATTTCGATTGCCTGGTGACCACC